>Ga0209491_10003112_pt1 | contig 27998 bp, 18 predicted proteins | sample BON02_FD_187213 | JGI IMG/M metagenome (GOLD analysis project Ga0209491, IMG submission 187213) | Freshwater microbial communities from Lake Bonney liftoff mats and glacier meltwater in Antarctica - BON-02 (SPAdes) (version 2) | ecosystem: Environmental > Aquatic > Freshwater > Ice > Glacier...
TATTTTTTATATACCATGGCTTCTCCAAGCTCAAAGCCATCTCGAATAATTGGTTACTGTTCATTTAGTAAAATTAAATATTTTACTAATTTAGTTACATGCTACCCACTACAAATCACCAAGAGCCTCATATCTTATTCTTGCGAAGCGAGCTTGGTCAATTTTTATTTTATCAACTCCATTTGATGAGTACGCTATATCGTAAAATGCCTCGATCCATTCTGTCGCTGTAGAATCTATAAAGGCAGTTTGCCTATAAAGGCAGTTTGCCTATAAAATGCACTGCCATATTCAATAGTGCTATTTTTCAGAACATTCCTTACATTTACAGCAATATCTTCCATCGCTATATCTGTTACCATTATTTCGTCGAGGGCAATTTCTCTTGGATCGAGATATATAGTCATAGTAGATGTAGACAATTCTCCTATGATTGTTTTTCTCATGGTGTGATACGCCAAATGACTTACTACCAGCGTGTCCTGATCAGTAGATAAACCAGATATCTCGAAATCACCATTTTCATTGCTGATTGTTGCCTTTTTGCTTTGACTTGCCAAAATATAAGCAAACGAAATAGGCTCCCCAGAATTTACATCTATCAAAGAACCAGAGATACTCTGACCATATGATGATGAAATTAATAATGAAAGAATCAGGATTACAAGAGGTTTAGTCATTTGAAATAAAATTATAAAATATCTATAGTTTTTTTTTAACGAAGGATGGTTAACTTATTGAGTCCTGATGTTCTCAATGTAAATGATGGGTAGACAAAATCCACCCATCAATAAACATTGTACTCAAACTTAACAGTGTAAGTTGCTTCTACTTTCATTTTTCCATCACAATCGCCAGCCCCACACGTGTAGTCTCCTTCGGCTTTACAGGACCACTTACCAAATTCAACCCTTTCTTCCAATTCTTCTACTTCGAAAATCCTGGCTAGATCCACATTGGAAATTTTCTGTTTTCCTACTTCCGTCTTCATAATAAAATAAATTATAGATTATAGGGCTGTTGAAACTCTACCTCTCTTGACCCAGCCAAAGGAAATCAGGATTAGTTGTTGATTTGAATATCTTCTTAAGGAGCAAATTAGAAAGGATATTGATGGAGATGGAAAAGTAGACTAGAACTCAGAGCCGTTTTTTGGGTTTCTCCAATCATCAATAAATACGATACGATCAACTCATTTTTTAGAAAAATCCACTAATCGTTCCTTAAGCAAAACTAGATCACATGATATCTGATCTATGCTTTTGGAGAGATTCTTACAGTGACGATTGGGATTCTGATTTCCCTGAAATTCCGCTGAACCTTGTTGAATTTGGTCAGCATGTCGAGCCGCTTTATTACAATGAAACTGAGGTCAGCTTTGAGGTATATTTTGAGATTTCAAAAAGTATTGGAATAGTTAATGGTTTTTTATAATAAAGCCCTTTACAAAGGGGTGATCCGGTACTACTCCGAGTTTAGCCAGATTGAAAGTATCAATTCTTCGACGCTATGCCTGTTGGAAAGTCAATTTGGACCCTTGCTGTCATCCCATGTGAAAAACTAACTATCTGACAGTTCTGCGATGTGAGCCAGGTCTCAGGGAATCAATCGTTTGTTTTATGAACACTTAGAAAGCATTGCCGATAAGCGGAATATCAACCCCCTTCCAGAAATCACTGCACTGATGCAAAGTCCTGAATTCGAATCTTTCCTCATCGGAGATCTGGGCCAGTCTTTTAGCTCGATTGCCAAATTAGAATAGCGATTCACACAAGTAAAATTAATCCAAAACCCGATCCGAGAGTTTTAATAAAACTATACCTAAAATTACCGGACAATTTTCCATTCCGAATTGTGTTAAAAAATTAATGGAAGGCAGTTCTCCAGTGCTTTTATAAATTTTATACTAGCTTGTTGAATACACTTCTTGTTACAAAGAAGTCTTTTTCTCAATTTTAAATACATTAATGCAAAAATATCATGATTAAAGTAACCGTTCTTTACGGACATCCTACAGACTCTTTAGCTTTTGAAAGCTATTATGAAAGTGCCCATATGCTTTTGGTAGGTAAAATTAATGGAATTGTAAAAGCCGAAGTCACCAAGTTTTTACCGAATGCAGATGGATCAATGCCGGAGTACTATCGAATGGCGGAACTCTATTTCGAAACTCCAGAAGATATGCAAGCTGAGCTAGGTTCGCCTGAAGGCAAAGCCACAACAGACGATCTGGCAAACTTTGCTACCGGTGGTGTCAAAATGCTGGTTGGGACGGTTGGGTAGAAACTCCTGCTGCCGCAATTGCCATCATTTAAGCTAAATTCATCTTAGCTTTTCGACTAATTTCTAGCCTTAGCTTTTTACCAATTTTGAGATAAACTGGAAGGTTAGTGTCAAAGTTGGCGAGGCTTAAAAGATAAAGGTCCAAGCTTACCGCCGACCTGTATATCGAAGGTGGGCTTGAACCAAATTCTCTATAAAACCACTTTGCAGCCCTTTGCGAAACCTCTGTTACCTCTCCCCTTGGCAGACCGATTAGTCGTTAAATACATTTTCGAAGCTTATTTAATTCCAAATAAATCCCCTGCATTCCAGGTCGGTCTTTTTGGAGTTTGGGCGATAGAATAGCTGATCAGAAAATTCAACTGCACATAGGTTTTGGCAGCAGCAAAATCGAAAATCCCATCCATCCCATCGGCTGATTGGTGATAATACTTGGCTCGCCATGATTTGATAAAAGCATCCATATCAAATCCCGGGACATTGCTTTTAGTACCGTACTTGATATGCAAGGCCGGGATTCCATTGACCACGAAACTGTACTGGTCGCTTCGCACAAATCGATTTTGCTCTGGCTCTGCATCGGCTTCGACTTCCAAGCCTAAGTAGTCAGCAGCGAACTTTACATTCTCAATAATACTGGAATGCTCAGCTCCCAAAGGAACGATGGAAAGCAAAGGAGCAATCACCGTTGGCATGTCTGTATTGACATTGGCGACGATAGCTGATTTTGGTACTGTCGGAAAGGAAGCGAAATAGGAAGAACCGATCAATCCCATTTCCTCAGCCGTCACCATCACGATCAGAATCGAGCGCTTGGGTTTAGCATTGCCTTTGACATAGATTCTGGCGATTTCTAGGAGAGCCGCTACGCCTGAAGCGTTATCATGTGCGCCATTGTAAATGGAATCTCCATTAACCACTCTCCCGATACCCACGTGATCCAAGTGCGCTGAATGCACCACATATTCGTTTTTCAATTTCGGATCTGTACCCGGAATCAAACCGATCACATTTTCACTCTCAAATTCCATAAAGCTATTTGAATAGCTTGCTGCAAAGGAAAAAGGAAATTCAAATGAGGAATTCTTTCGGGATTTGATTGCATTTGAGACCTCATCCAGACTTTTTCCGGAATTCAAAAAGAGGCGATTAATCAAAGCGCTGTTGGCTGTCAAAGCGAAATCCAAATTCCCATTAAAGCCTATCCCAAAGGCCATGGTTTTTTCTGGATTCAAAGCTACATTCGATTGAATAACCGGATTGGAATTCTGGAATGAATTTATCGGGTAGGCCAAAATGGCTCCAACAGCCCCTTTTTCCGCGGCAATATTCAATTTATTACCCGGACTGGTGAAATGAGAAATCAAGGTGGAGGCAGGAATCCCGTCAGGTACTCCGGCTAGGAACACGACCACTTTTCCTTTGACATCAATCCCTTCATAGTCCGAGTAAAAGCCTGGGATATCCACGCCATAACCCACGAAAACCAATTTCCCCTCTCCTGAGGCCATCGGTGATAAGGGGTTGGCGTAGGGAAGAAAATCGATTCCAAAACTTAATGAATCTACATTTCCCTTAGCATCGGATAAGAATGCTTTAGCGGTTTTATTATCGACTTTGGTGTTTCTCAAAATCAATTTTTGAGTGTATTGCCCGTGATCGCCTGCTGGCTGAACGCCCATATTTCTAAACTCACTGACCACATAGTCCACTGCCAGTTGATAGCCTTCAGTGCCGGGCTTTCTACCTAAAAGTTTATCATCTGCGAGATAGGCGATGTGATTTCGAATCGTCATTGTATCGATTTGATTCATGGCTCGCTTCACCGAGGCCGGGATTTCTATTTTTTGAGCAAAGGATCCGAAAGAGATTGCCCAAAAAAGGATAAAGAACTGTTTTTTCATAAAGGGATTGGGATTACGCTCTGAAATCTACAGGTTATTTGAATATAAAATATGCCGTGGATTCAGGTTAATGAATATGGCGTACCTACGGCACGCTCTCTTATTTGAATTGCTGCAATCTTTCTACCCATATTCTGTCCCTAAGGGACAAGCGGAAAACAACATTTTGCATTCGAGCAACCCATTTTATTCTGATGGGACAAGGGCTAGAAATAGCTTTGATTTCGAGGCTTTGTGGCCACAAAATAAAACCCATTGTCCTGTAGGGACAATATTTGGATAGCATTCGAAATTGAATTCTTCGCTTGGGGGACGGAATATTATTTTGCTATCAATATAAAGCCTCTAACGAGGCTCTTTTGTTCGGATTATTGTCTTCAGGGGACTTTTGAAAATTTATGAATTATCCTGTAGGGACAATATATGGGTAGAAAAATAAAATAGATAAGAAAAATGTGCCGTTAGGTACATTATCTAATTTATGCGGTGGTCATTTTATGCGAAGTTTGATTCGAATGGAAAGATTTCCCTCTTTCTACAAAGGTGGCGCTCCTCTGGAGCTTTTGCCAATCCTCATCCTACTATTTTCTACAAAGGTGACGCTCCCCTGGAGCTCGGGTGAATCATCATTGTGGCTCATTTCTACAAAGGTGGCGCTCCTCTGGAGCTCGGGTGAATCATCATTGTGGCTCATTTCTACAAAGGTGGCGCTCCTCTGGAGCTTTTGCCAATCCTCATCCTACTATTTTCTACAAAGGTGACGCTCCCCTGGAGCTCGGGTGAATCATCATTGTGGCTCATTTCCACAAAGGTGGCGCCCCTCTGGAGCTTGGGGGAATCATCATTGTGGCTCATTTCTACAAAGGTGTCGCTCCTCTGGAGCTAGATAAAAACTGGTTTATAAATTAAAAATCACACATTGAATTAACAAAATAAAAGCTCGCTGCGCCGTAGCGAAAGGAAAATTCCGAGCATCATCCAGCCATACGAAAAATACACTTTGCGCCCCTTTGCTAAACCTCCGCGTTCTTTGTGGTTAAAACAAAAAAAGCCTGCTTTCGCAGGCCTTTTTCTTTAATTCTTTCCATTCTTAAAACTCTTATCCGGATAGGCCGGCGGCTGAGGAACAGGCCGAGGATCTGTTCTGATCAATTCTTTCAAGTGCTCAATGGCAGCATCCAATTGTGCATCGCCTCCATCAAAAGTAGCCTTCGGCATATTGATGACTTCGATGTCTGGAATGAATCCTACCCCCTCGATCAGCCATTCTACACCTTGGTCGGTGTCCCCACCGCCCAATTTTTCTCCATAGACGCCATTCATCGGTGCTCGTGCGATGCCATTGTCAGAAAGTGTGTTTGATCCAGAAAGCCAAACTTCACCGCCCCAGGTTCTAGCCCCAATCGATTTTCCCATGCCCAATCTTCGGAAGCCTTCAGCAAAAGCCTCTCCGTCGGAAGCGGTAAACTCATCCACCAACAAAACCAAATGTCCTCGGAAAGCATACGGCATATTCCAGTACGGTTCGCCGGTTCTGCTCTTCCAATAAAAGAACACTTCGCGCATCAATTTCTCCAAAATGAACGAGTCGATATTTCCGCCACGATTTTGGCGCACATCGATGACCAATCCTTGCTTCTTGAATTGAGGATAAAAATCTCGGTACCATTGATTAATATCAGTGGCAGTCATGGCACGAAGATGGACGTAACCCAAGTCTCCTCCTGATTTTTCTTCCACTTCCATTCTGCGCGTCCATTCCCATTCGTTGTAGCGAAGGTTGGATTCTGCTCTGGAAGACATGGGTTTTAAGATTCGGTCCGTTTTGGATTTCCCATCAGCTCCTAATAATGAAATTCGAACTTGGTCGCCTGCTTTGTCTCGGAGCAAGTAGTGTATATCTGGCCCCTCCATCACGTTTACACCATCAATATGGGTAATGACATCACCCTCGGCGATCATCACATCAGGATGTGAAAGTGGAGACATTTCATCCGGATAATCTGGATCAGATTGGTAAATATGCGAAACGGTGTAGCCTTTTAGCTTGTCATTTCGGTTCAATTGGGCACCAAGCATTCCAAAGCTGATATCATCTTCTCCATCCCGAAGATCTCCACCTCTTACTGAGGTATGAAGTACAGAGAGTTCACCCACCATTTCTCCGATTACATCCGAAAGCTCCGCACGAGTCGTTACACGATCTACCAGAGGCAGGTATTTTAAGCGCATGGCATCCCAATCCACGCCGTGCATTCCCGGATCGTAAAAGTAATCTCGCTCCATGCGCCAGGCATCGATGTAGATCTGCTTCCAGTCTTCCCGTGGATCGATGGAATATTTCACTCCGCTCATATCAACCTTTGTTTTGGATAGGTCCGTAACTGGGGAGGTGCCCAGTTCCACGACGGAATAAGTCGAGCCATTGCGAACAAGAATGTATTTGTTATTCAGCGAAACGGAATAGTTTCTGACATTATCGATAAAGACTTTTGGCTCCGGCTTATTGGAAATCACGGTTATCATCAGCGGAGCTTTATCATCACCACTTGCCCCAGCACCATAGAATACACCCATGCCCGGACCGATCTCATGGTAGTAAAGTGCTTTGTCAGTCACGATCAGATTGCTATAATTGCCTGCGGGTATCGGCACTTGCCGTAACCGCTCCATCAGCCCAGCTTCCTCAATTGTCACCGTTACTTTTTCCGGCGCTTTTTCGGCTTCTTTTTGCAACTCATGATTAAAGAAGAAAGGAGAAGCTACCCCAGACTTCAAAGCGATTTGGTAGATTTTAATCTGCTTTTCCCAGAAAGGCTCGGGCTGTCGCTGTCCCCATGGGCTGGTGATTACAGATTGGAAATTCCGATCTGAGAGAAAGTACAACCAGTTCCCATCCGGACTCCATTGTGGACTCAAGCTGTTTGCCCGATCTGATGTCATCGCGATTCGCTTCTTGCTGTCACTATTGAAGGCATGGATTTGAGAAAAAGTATTGCTTGCCGCTTGCGCATAAGCGAGCCATTTGCCGTCAGGAGACCAAACCATACTGGAAGTAATACTTTCATCTGAATCTGTGACTTTGGTTTCAGATCCGGTGGCCTTATCCATGATCCAAATAGTCTCATTCAAATCCCGATAGGCAATCTTTGTCCCGTCTGGCGAAGGGAGCATATCAAATTTCAGCGTAGTACCATTCTTGGAAACTTGCTTTCCCTGATCCATTCCTAGGCTGTTGTATTCATGGATTTCGAATTCAGAGCTTTCATCTGAGAAAGTTAGGATCGATTTTCCGTCAGGAGAAAAAATGGCGTCTCGATAGCGTACACCATCTTTTCGGCTGAGGCGAACCGTTCTTCCGTCTTTTACAGGCACCGAAAAAACGCGACCTCTGGTGGTCAAAACGACCCGCTCCCCATCATTACTGACGGCCATTCCAGTCAAATTTTCCATGGGCTTATCTACCCATTTTTCTCGCAACTGATCAAAATCTGAAACCAAAGAAATAGCCAGTGTCTTGGCTGAGTTTTCTCCAAGGGGCATTATTTTCAAATCTGCTCCCACCCGATACACCAATTGATCTCCTGAGATCGAAAATTCTCGCACATCAAAGCTCGGCTCTTTCGTGATTTGGCTTAGTCCAGCTCCGTTTTCATCCATCACCCACACATTCATGATGCCATCTCGGGAGGAGAGAAAATAGACTTTGCCTTGATGGGCAACCGGATGATGATCTTCGCCTTTGTAGTCTTTGGTCAGTTTAATAGCTTCAGACGCTCCAGAGGTAAATTTCCAGATTTGGCGGGCAGTTCCTCCTTCGTAGCGCTTGGTCACATTGTTATGGAAAGTCGGTCGGACGAAAAAGTAGGTATTGCCATCTTCTGAGAAACTTCCTTCGGCTGCCATTTCCAGTGGAATTAATGATTTTGCCCCAGTCTCCACATTTACGGTAAGCGTCATGAGTTTGGGAAGAGTTGCATACTGATTGGTGACGTAGGCGATTTCGGTCGCTGATTTCCAATCTGTCGGAATAGATGCCGCCGGCTCATAAGTCAAGCGCTTCGGCAATCCTCCCGAAATCGGCATCACATAGACCTCCGTCGGGCCTTCGTAGGATGCGGCATAAGCCACCCATTTCCCGTCTGGAGAAATCTTGGGATCCGATTCATCACCTGGATGCGAAGTAAGTCTGATGGCTTGTCCACCGGAAGTCGGAACCTTCCAGATATCGCCTTCGGAAACAAAAACGATTTGGTCAGCATTCACATCGGGATGCATGAAATAACCCAGTTGGGTCTGAGCGCTGGCAACGCTGATGATACCAGCAAGAGGCAGGAGAAGCAGGAGGTTTTTGTAATTCATAATTTTATGTGCAAGATTCAAAAAATACAATTTTTAGAGGTTATTGAATTGATATTCCTTTGTAATCCTTTATTTTCAAGGGAATAAGTTCTATGTTGAAATAGTAAGATTTTTAGTTGCTATGCAAATTTTCTTAGAATCACTTTTTATAAATTTTGACTCCAATCGAAATAAAACCATTTTAGGCCTGTTGAGATGTTTTTTTATCATTTCCGTAACGCAACCTCCTGATTTGAATTTGCTTGAGGTCTCAGGACATTCTTTTTTTCTTTTCAAATTTTTGCTCCTATGAAAAATACAATCCTTGATATAATAGTCAATCTATTGAAGGTTCTTTCTTACGCCCCTATTTTCTGTAGTTCTGGAAATCTCAAGTTCCAAGAACTTCGATCTCCAAGTCATGGAAGTGGTGCAGGTAAGGTTACCAGTGAAATGACCCGGTAAAACTCATAAAATATTAATAACCAAAGAAGTGAAAATGGCTCGAAAAAATAACTCCTCCAGAAATTTACAGCTACTAGGTGTTTTGCTACCCCTTTTTTTAGCTCTCAATTTCAGCCTTATCTCTCAGGCCCAGATCAATATATCCAAAGGCGTTCCCAGCTATACCAATTACGTGGTGGGGGATATAAACTTAGCGGGGCAACAGGTTTGGAGTGTCAATCAAAATAAAGAAGGCTTTCTCTTTGTCGGGACAAGCTCAGGCCTTCAGAAATTCGATGGTAAAAATTGGGAGCTACTTACCTCTCCGACCACTGAATTCAACACCAATGTCCGATCCACTTTGCTTGCCTCAGACGGCACTTTTTACTTCGGTTCCTTAGGAGACTTTGGACTAGTCACTGCGGATTCCCTCGGTAGGACTGTTGAAAGATCACTTTTGGATGGTTTCCCTGCAGATATGGTTTTCAATGATGTTTGGTCTATCCGAGAGAGTCAAGGCAGGATTTACTTTCAGGCCCGCGAAGCCATTTTCATCTATACTCCTGGTACGGAGGAGCGGGCGAGCAACATGAAAGTGTGGAAGCCGGACACGGAGTTTATGTATGGCTTTAGCTTAGATGACAGCTATTACACGCATCAGATGAATCTGGGCCTATTTAAAGAGCAAAACGGAACCTTAGAATTAATTCCGGGCAGTGAATTCTTGGGTGAGGAGCGGGTACAGGTTTTATTACCCTATCGGGGAACAGATGAATTCTTGGTTGGTGCTTTTGCAGGTGGTCTCTATCACTATGATGGGCAGAATTTTATTCCTTTTCTGACTGAAATTGACAAGCTGCTGCAAGAAAGAAGTTTGTATAAAGCGCTTGCCCTTCCAGATAGCACCTATGCACTTAGCGTTTTGGGTCAAGGGTTTTTTATTATTGATCAAAAGGGAAAAGTTAAATCACACTTTGATATCAAAAATTCAATTACCGATCAAAGCGTCTATGCGTTTCACCTAGACAATACTTCAAATCTTTGGGTAGGAACCAATTCTGGGCTTACGAAAATTGAAATTTTCTCCCCTATCACCCAGCTTGGCTCTGAAGAGTATGAAATAGGGAGTCCCTTATCCCTTAATGCCTATAATGACAACTTATACATAGGCACTTCTACAGGCATCCTTTATGTCGATAAAATAGATGGAATAGTCAAAGAAGTGGATGGAATACCAAGAACGCAAGTGTTTGGACTTACTGAGGATGATAATCAAGTACTGAGTACTGGGGTAGGAATTATTGAAATCAAGGGAGAAAAGGGCACTATGATCAATGGAACAGAGAGCTTTCAAACCTTACAAGTCGTCATTTCCGAGTTCCACCCCGGATATATTTTCATCAGTGGTGGTTTCGGTATACAAGTTTTAAAAAGAGAACTGCTGAGCAATGGAGCGTACGAATACGAAGACATCGGCCCTATTTCAGGGGTGCAGCGGTCTGTGTATAGCTTAGCTGAAAACAAGGAAGGCGAACTCTGGGCTGGCACCCAAGCAGGAATTTTATTTCGAATAATTTTTGCAAAAACAGCTTCCGGTAATCCGGATGTGCCCAATGCTAGAATAGAAGAAATCAGTGAAAATGACGGAGTCCGAGGTTTGTCTGGATTAGTTGTGGGTCCCATTGAAGGCAACGTGTATACCTCAGGTATAGATGGCTTTTATTTCTTTGATCAGAGCACTCAAGAATTTGAGCGAGACCCTGTATTTAGTTTTTCTGATGAAGTAGCCAATATCAACTTAGACACCTATGGCTTAGGTGTTGCCGAAACTGGTAATGTCTATCTGGACTTCAAAGGAGAAAAGCGATTGGCTATCCGTCAAGCAGATGGCACCTTTAAGCTGCAAGCTTATCCTTTCAATCTAATCAACTCAAGTAGAGTAGCATCGGGATACACAGAACCGAGCGGAGTAATATGGCTTGGTACTGATGAAGGATTGATTAGGCTTGACCCCAATAAAGAATACAAAACAGACCATCCCGTTCCTCTGTATATCACCTCAGTCTTGGCAGGCGAGCAGAGCCTGGGCCTAAATGAGCAATTGGCTGGATCGATTCCAGAAATTCCCTTTAAAGGAAATAGTATTAGTTTCAATTATGCTGCGCCATTTTTTGTAAAAGAAAACCAGATTCGATATCAGACATTCTTGGAAGGACTGGATGAGGATTGGGGTGCATGGGAAGATAAAGTGTATCGGGAGTTTTCTAATCTCCCATTTGGAACCTATACCTTTTATGTGAAAGCCAAAAACACCTTTGGAACCGTCTCAGATGAAGTCGTCTATACCTTTGAGATTTTGCCACCATGGTATGCCACTTGGTGGGCTTATCTCCTGTATTTCTTGACCTTTGGACTGATCGTATATGGCGTGGTGAAACTACAGACAGTCCGAATTCTCGCTAAGGAACGTGAGAAAAATCTAGAGCGAGAAGTGGCACAAGCAAAGGAAATAGAGAAAGCCTACGAAGGCCTAAAAGCTACCCAAGCCCAACTTATCCAGTCCGAGAAAATGGCTTCCCTTGGAGAACTCACCGCAGGTATCGCCCACGAGATTCAGAACCCGCTGAATTTTGTCAACAACTTCTCTGAAGTCAGCGAGGAGCTGGTGGATGAGATGAACGAAGCGCTTGAAAAAGGAGACTTCAAAGAGGCGGGAGCCATAGGCAAAGATCTGAAAGAAAACTTATCCAAGATCAAGCATCATGGCAAGCGAGCAGACTTTATTGTCAAAGGAATGCTGGAGCATAGCCGCAGCAATACTGCCGATAAAAAACCAACGAATTTAAATTCCATCGCAGACGAATTTTTGCGCTTGAGCTATCATGGTTTGAGGGCAAAAGATAAAAGCTTCAATGCAGATTTCGAAACTGATCTCGATCCAAACCTTCCCAAAGTAAATGTAGTCGCTCAGGATATCGGACGGGTGGTCTTGAACCTGATCAACAATGCGTTTTATGCGGTGAATGAACAAAAAAGTAAACTTTCCCAAAGTTCCGAACTTTGGGAAAGTTATAAACCGATGGTCAAAGTGAGCACTCGCCTAGTGGACTTAGCGGGGGAAAGCGGCGTCGAAATCTGCATCGCCGACAACGGCGCAGGCATCCCAAAAGCCATCAAAGACAAAATCTTCCAGCCTTTCTTTACTACCAAACCGACTGGCTCAGGCACTGGCCTTGGCTTATCGCTTAGCTATGACATAATCAAAGCGCATGGTGGGGATTTGAGAGTCAAAAGTACCGAGGGAGAGGGAACGGAGATGATTTTCTTTTTACCAATAGGAAATTCAATAGTATGATTAGATATCAAATACAAGTTTATAGACTGACCTTGGTCTGTCTTTTAGCCTTATTCGCAAGCATGGCTCAGGCGCAGCAAAGTAGGGTAGATTCGGTCATTGTGCTATTGAATAAAAGTATAATCAATGAGCAACTGGACTCTGCCAATTTTTCGGTAGCGATCGATTTACTGCGCAATACTGATTTAACTGCGGCTCAGATAAAAGAAATTGAATCTACTACTGATCAGTTTCAAAAATGGGAGAAGGATGGCTGGCCATTTGAAGTTAAACATTTCCTTTTCAATGGTTTATTCACCGTCGATTTCGATGAGTCAATTAGCTATGGAAAACTCCAGGTTGAAAAAATAGATCAGCTCAATACGCTAGAAGCGTCAGCGATGAGAGGGGCTTTTTTGACCAACCTTAGAATCCCTTTTCGGAATTCGAATAGGCTTGAAGATGGATTAGTCTATTTCTCACAAAAACTAAATCACTATAAAACACAAAATGATTCGGTTTCAATCGCTATGTGCCATTATGTTTTAGCCGGATTCAATGATATTTCGGGGCTAACTAATCTGGCTATCTACAATATGAAAAAGTCGATTAGTTATATTGACACAGTGAGCAACAAGTCTAGATGGCTGAATAATGTAGGTGTTTTGGGAGCTTATTATTTATCAAAGAATGAGAAGACCGATGGATTGGAATTCTTGAAAATTGCCTTGGAGGAGAATTTGAAATTAGAAAGAGGGTATTTTTTTTCAGCTATAAACCTTGCAGCTATAAAGTTGCAAACCAATCAACTCGATAGCGCTGCCTATTACTTAAGCATTGCCAAAAGGGACCCCGAACTGGCAAATTCTGGTCCTTTTGCTGCCTATTTACAAATACAAGCTTTGTATTTTATTCAGACAGGTAATTTAGATGTAGCAGAAAAAAACCTGATAGAACTCTGGAACTTAATCAGAGCTAGAAGTATTCCTGTTTCAGGTGGCACAGGCACTATTGCACCGGATTACTATTTGGCATTGATTCGAATCAAGCAAAATAAATTTGAGGAAGCGATTCAGTTACTCCAACTTGATATAGAGCTACTCAATAACAACCGTAAAGAAATCCTGAGAGACACTAAGCTCATAGCTAAGTTGTATCAGCGAACCGGGAAAAGTGAGTTAGCCGCAGAAACCTACACGCGCTTTATTGTCTTGCAGGATAGCCTACTAGCAGATCAGGATAAGTTTCGGTCCATAAGCTTTGAAGCTGAGCAGCAAATGAATGAAAATGCACTTGCTATTGAGCGATTGGAAAGTCAGAATCAGTTATCCACAACGACAAGAAATTTTTCAATTGGGATAGTAGTCTTGCTGCTTATCCTGTCTGCGAGTATTTATTACCGCTTTCAATCCAAGAAGAAAGCCAATGAAGCATTGAATAAAACACTCGCCAATCTCAAATCTACCCAAACCCAACTCATTCAATCCGAAAAGATGGCAAGTCTCGGAGAACTCACCGCAGGCATCGCCCATGAGATACAGAATCCGCTGAATTTTGTCAATAACTTCTCAGAAGTCAGTAATGAACTGATCGATGAAGTCGAAGATGAAAGAGCCAAAAGTCCTGAGACTAGAGATGAAAAACTGATTAGCCAAACCTTGGCAGATCTCAAAGAGAATCTCAGCAAAATTAATCATCATGGCAAGCGAGCTGATTTTATCGTCAAAGGCATGCTAGAGCATAGCCGCACGAATGCTCGGGATGTGAAGCCCACTAATCTGAATACGCTTGCTGATGAGTTTTTGCGCTTGAGCTATCATGGCTTACGTGCCAAAGACAAAAGCTTCAATGCTGACTTTGAGACCGATCTGGATCCAAATCTACCCAAAGTGAATGTGGTCGCTCAAGATATCGGACGCGTGATCCTGAACCTGATCAACAATGCTTTTTATGCGGTGAATGAACGAAAAAGTAAACTTTCCCAAAGTTCCGAACTTTGGGAAAGTTATAAACCGACGGTCAAGGTGAGCAGCAGATTGGTGGATTTGGCCGGAGAAGGAGGCGTAGAAATCTCCATCGTAGACAATGGCTCTGGAATCCCCAAAGCCATCAAAGACAAGATCTTCCAGCCTTTCTTCACTACCAAACCTACGGGTTCGGGCACCGGCCTCGGCTTAAGTCTCAGCTATGATATTATCAAAGCACATGGCGGAGATCTCCATGTGAAGAGCATCGAAGGCGAAGGCACAGAGATGATCTTCTTTTTACCCATTAAAGAGAAAAATAAATGATAATCACCCCTCAAATAGAAGCTGAACTAGCCCGATGGCTCGACACCTACTGGAAAACTTACCTCAGTGGCAATTTGGATACCTGGGCCAATTTTATCAAGGATGACTACTATAATATCGGTGGCACCAAGGAAGAAATCTGGCATTCCAAGCAAGAAATTCTAGACTATACCAATGTTATCATGGATCAGATGTTGGGGAAAGCAGAACTCCGAAATCAAACCGTCGAAGCCGAAGCTTACGGCGATTTTGTGATGGTCAATGAGTTTACGGATATGTATGTGTTGATAGACGGGGTATGGGTTTTTTATGGCCCATTTCGCATGTCTTCCTTGATGGAAAAAACGGAAACTGGATGGATAGTCCAGCATCAGCATGGTTCCTATCCTGACATGAAAGCTACCGAAGGAGAGGCTTTTGCTGCGGATGCTTTGCGAGCGGAAAACCTTCGGCTGCAAGCGGCAGTCGATGAGCGCACCAAAGAATTGGAAAATAAAAATAAGGAACTGGAAATCGAAACTGCTTTGGAGCGGGTACGGGCGGTGGCGATGGGGATGAAAGCCCCCGACGATATGTTGCAGGTTTGCCGTGTGATTTCCGATGAATTGAGCCAGTTTGGAATCCAGGGTATTCGGAATGTCCAGACTGTCATCATCCAAGAAAAAAGGAAAATTTACGATTGCTACCAATACTTCCCCGCCTATCAGCACGAGATTCTTGAACATACCGAATACTTAAAAAATCAAGTGGAAGGGACTTTGGTAAATCGAATGCTGGAAGCCAGGGATGGCTACTTTGAAGGAAGTTTGACCGGCCAAGAATTACAAGATTTCCGAACTCATCGAAAGGAGGAAAATCATTTGCCAGATCCCTTGATGGATGAGGTGGATGGGATCTTTTACTTTTTCTATTCCATTGGGCCAGGAGCTCTGGGCATCACTTTGTATGAGGAACTTTCATCGGACGGATTAGCCATTTTTAAACGCTTTCATCAGGTATTTTCGTTGGCCTATTCCAGATTTCGGGATATTGAAAAAGCCGAAGCACACGCCCGGGAGATTGAAATTGACCTTGCTTTGGAAAGGGTCAGGGCTCAGACCATGGCCATGCACAACAGCGAAGATGTGGGGAAGTGTATCGTCAAGATGTTCGGAGAACTTACTGGTTTAGGGGTAGATGAAGGTACCCGCTTTGGTATCGGCATCCTTAACCATGACGATGAAAACAATCAGCTTTGGACAGCTTCCAAAGACGGGGAGGAAGTCAAAATGCATATCGGCAACCTCGATATGAATTTGCACCCCTTGCTAAAAAGTGCTCGCAAGGCTTGGAAGGCTCAGACTCCCCTTCATGAGTATGTCTTGGAAGGGGAAGACTTGCTGGATTACTACAAAATGCTGAATAAAGCTCCTGACTATAAAATTCAGATCCCGATTGAAAAATTACTACAAAGAGAAATCCAACACTGCTTCATCTTCGAACATGGATTTTTTTATGCATTCAGTTCACGGGAATTTCAACCTGAGTTAATTCACACCACACAACGGTTCACTTCGCAATTTGCGCAGACGTATCAGCGGTATCTGGATTTGATAAGGGCGGAAGCGCAGACAAGAGAAGCCCGGATCGAAGCAGCATTGGAAAAAGTTCGCTCCCGTTCATTGGCCATGCACAAAAGTGAAGAACTCAAAGAAGTTATTCAGGTCGTATGCGATCAATTTCTTCAATTAAAAATCCATGTAGACCATGCAGGATTTATCATTGATTACAAAAATCGGGATGATATGCATATCTGGCTGGCAGACCAACAACAAGGTGTGCCTTCCGAAATTACTTTTCCCTATTTTGACTCCCCACATTGGAACAGTTTCCGTGAGGCCAAAGCAAAAGGTGATAATTTCTTTGCCAACCTCCTGCCCTTTGAAGTAAAGAATAAATTCTATCGGGATCTTTTCGAGTTGATTCCGGAATTGACTGAGGCCGCGCAGCAAGCGATTTTGAGTAAACCGGCCCTCGTCATCTCCACCGTATTACGGGACGATGTCGGATTGTACATTGAGCATTACTCGGAGACACCATTTACATCCGAAGAGAATGCCATCCTGATGCGCTTTGGAAATGTCTTTCAACAGACCTATACCCGCTTCCTAGATCTACAAAAAGCAGAGATCCAAACCAGGGAATCTCAAATAAACCTAGCCGTGGAACGGGTAAGAGCCCAGTCAATGGCCATGCACCATCCCGATGACCTTGACAAAGTAAATAAGGAAATACTCTCTCAACTCAATTGGCTTCAGGTTCCCGGCCTGAGCGGGGTTACTTTTTATCTGATCGATGAGAATGGATGGGTAAAAGCCTGGGATTTTTCAAGCCCGGGAAATATGGGGGAGCAAAGTAGTTATACGCTTCAATTCGATTCCAACAGGCATGAAATGCTTGGATTTCCATTTAAAATTCTCCAACAAACCGACCTAAACTATTTCGTCGCTGATTACCCCCTTGAAAAACTCGAGAAGGCTGTTTACGAGTTTGAAGAAATTGACTCGGCAATGGCCAAAATTGTTAAGGAGGCTTTATCAACTGGGGCTTTAACCCATCAATGGACTACATGTGCCAGAATATCCAACGGAATGCTGGGTATCGATCTGGTAATTCCTCCCTCCGAGGACACCAAAACCATCGGACTAAAAATAGCGGGGGCATTCAATCAGGCCTATATCCGCTTCCTAGATCTCCAAAAAGCAGAAGCACAGGCAAGGGAATCAGAGATACAATTGGCGCTAGAGCGGGTCAGAGCCAAAACGATGGCGATGCACTCTTCCAGCGATCTAGGTTCAACTTCAGCCGTTCTATTTCAACAGATTGCAGATCTTGGGTTTGAAACTTGGAGCTGTGGATTTTGTATCTGGAAAGAAGGTGACCATATCGAAGCTTGGATGGGAGCCGATACCGCGGGGAGCTCTCTTTCTCCAATTTTGCTCAACTATAAAGAAGAAACAACCCACTATGAAATTTATAAATCATTTTTAGAAGGAGAATCTTCTCATGAGCGAGTTTGGGAAGGTCTGGAGCTGGAAGCGCATTACGATTACATGCAAACCATCCCCTCCGTTAAAACTGCTTTTTCTCAATTATTCGCAGCTGGACTTACACTTCCAACTTATCAATGCTATAACATCGGGTTTTTTAAGCAGGGCTATTTGATGATAATCACCAAAAAGCAAAATCCAGAATTAAAGGATTTGAGTGTCCGTTTCGCTAATGTTTTTGAACAGACCTACACCCGCTTCCTCGACCTTCAAAAAGCAGAGGCACAGACTAGAGAAGCAGAAATAGAACTGGCGCTTGAAAGAGTAAGAGCAAGAACGATGGCGATGCAGCACTCTGACGAGTTAGCAGAAGCCTCCTTTCTATTAGATCAGCAGGTCCGGTCTCTTGGGATTCGAACTAGAGGTTGTGCTTTTCATATATATGGCGAAAACGATTCTACCGAATGGTTTAGCTCCGAGCAAGGTACCATGCCTGTTTATTATACCCCTCGAGAAAATGTTTTCTTAGAATACTATGAAGCGGGGCAGCGAGGAGAAACGATCTATATCAAAGAATTTGCTGGTGAGGTCTGTGCGGCTCATTATGATTATCTATGCACCCTTCCTGTAATGGGGGAAGCGCTCAAGGAGCTTAAAGCTAGTGGAGGTTCATTTCCTGAGCGTCAGATCGATCATGCGACTTTTTTCAAATATGGCTACTTGCTATTCATCACCTTAGAAGATGTTCCTGATTCCCACGATATTTTCAAGCGCTTTGCCAAGGTATTCGAACAAACCTACACTCGCTTCCTTGATCTTCAAAAAGCTGAAGCCCAAGCTAGAGAGGCTCGAATCGAAGCAGCCTTGGAAAAAATCCGAGCCAGGACCATGGGTATGCAGCATAGTGATGAGCTGCCCGAAGCAGCAAACTTATTATTTCTTGAAGTTCAGGCATTGGGCATTCCATCTTGGAGTGCAGGATATAATATTTTGGAGGATGATAAAAAATCAGCCATGTGTTGGATGAGTAGTGAAGAGGTATTACAAAAGCCATTTCAACTTCGTCTCTGGGGAGAGGATTCATTTGATGAGATGAGAGAATTTATCCTTAGTGATCAAACGATGTTGGTCCAGGAACTTGGCGGTAAAGCGATAGAAGATCACTACAGGCATATGAAATCCTTTCCGGATTTAAAGCCAACTTTTGATGAGATTGATGAAAAAGGACTTTCCCTTCCCACCTATCAGATCAATCATCTCTGCAAATTCACACAGGGTTTTGTCTTATTTATTACGTATGAAAAAGTACCGGAGGCCCATGATATTTTTATGCGCTTCACTAAAGTTTTTGAACAAACTTATACCCGCTTCCTTGATCTCCAAAAAGCAGAAAGGCAGGCAAGAGAAGCTAAAATCGAACTATCACTTGAGCGAATCAGAGCTCAAGTTACAGCCATGCGCGAATCCGAGGAACTTTTGGAAATCGTGGTGACTATGCGCAAGGAGTTTGTTTCGCTTGGGCATGAAGCGCAATACTTCTGGCATATGCGATGGCTGCCTGAAACCTACGCTAAGGCGATGACTTCAGGTGACGGTACCCAAATCGGGATGATCATGTCCCTGCCCCGGCATATTCATGGAAATATTCCTGCTGTAGTAGCCTGGGAAAAAAGCGATGAGCCTACTCATATCCTAGCAATGGATACTGAGCTGGCAGTGGACTATATAGATACAATGATCAAACTCGGAAATTTCGAGCGAGTAGATCCTCAAGCTCCAACGTTGGATGATATCCGGCATATCGGTGGATTGACCTTTGTCATGGCAAGAACCACCCACGGTGAAATTGGCTACAGCTTACCGGGAGAGGTTCCCAATCCTCCGCAAGAATCTATCGAAACACTCACTCGTTTTGCAGGAGTTTTTGACTTGGCTTACCGTCGATTTGAAGATTTGTTGATGGCAGAGAAACAAAATCGAAAATCAAAAATTGAATTGGCCTTAGAGCGCGTTCGGGCCAGAGCCATGGCTATGCAAGAACCGGAAGAACTGATCGAAGTAGCCCAGGTGATGCGGGAAGAAATGGGAATCTTGGGAGTGGAGGAGTTGGAGACGAGTTCGATCTACATCAATAAATCAAGTGAAGGAGCCGCCGAATGCTGGTATTCCCTAAAAGACATCCGATCCGGAGCCACCACTAATGTTGCAGATCATTTTAATCTGAACTATAACGACACTTGGGTCGGACGGCAAATGATTGAATTTCATCGAGGTAAATCCGCCGAAACCTCCATTATCATGCAGGGCGAAAATCGCAAAGAGTGGATCAATTACTGTGCAAAGCAATCCCCAAAGTTTGAAGGCTACTATGGCACCGAAATCCCAGAGCGAACCTATCATCTGACCAAGTTTTCCAATGGGGCAATTGGAGCAGCTACACCGGGGGAGATCTCCAATGAGAGTTGGGATCTGCTGAGAAGAGCAGCCGCTGTCTTCTCCTTAGCCTACTCCAGATTTAAAGATTTGTCTCAGGCAAGAGAAGACTTGAAGAAATTAAAAATAGCCAAGGCAAGAGCTGAAAAAGCACTCAAAGACTTGAAAGCCGCCCAAGACCAACTCGTACAACAGGAAAAACTGGCGTCACTCGGTCAACTCACCGCAGGCATCGCCCACGAGATCAAGAACCCGCTGAACTTTGTCAATAACTTCTCCGACCTCAGTCGGGAATTGATCGAAGAGGTCTTTGCCGAATTGGCAAATCTAGAATCCTCGGAGACTAAAGAAGAGATCATCGCGATCCTCCAAGATGTCCAAAGCAACCTAACCAAAGTTCATGAGCATGGGTCGCGTGCAGATAGCATCGTCACCTCCATGCTTCAGCATAGCCGAGCTTCGGGAAGCAAGCGAGAACCCAAGCCCTTCAATCCATTGGTCAAGGAATTTGTCAACCTTTCCTTTCATGGCATGCGAGCCGGCAAGTCTCCGATCAATGTGGACATTGACTTGCAGCTCGATCCTCAGGTTGGCGATGTGACGCTGATCAGCGAGGATTTCTCTCGGGTGATCTTGAATCTGTGTAATAATGCCTTTGATGCAATGCGGGATAAATTGAAGTTGGAGGTTGGAAGTGGGAAGTCGGAAGCTTACCTCCCGAAGTTGACCGTGAAGACTGCCTTGCAAAAAGATAAAGTGATCCTGTCGATTGGAGACAACGGTGGGGGAATCCCGAAAGAGATTCAAGACAAGATCCTACAGCCCTTTTTCACTACCAAGAAAGGAACGGATGGAACGGGGCTGGGCTTGAGCATTACCCATGACATCGTGAAAGCCCATGGGGGAGAATTGGACATTCAATCCCAACCTGGAAATACAATCTTCAAAATCCATTTAACCCTTTAAAAAATGAAAGCAAAATCAATCAAAGGAAATTCCTCAGAAGAAATAAGTTCTGCTTTAACTGAAAGTATGGACGATGGATTTCAGCCGACACTTGCTCTTGTTTTTATTTCGGTAAAGCAAGATATCCCTTCCCTAGTGCGCCTCCTTTCCGAAAAAAACATTCAGATTTTTGGAGCCACATCAAGTGGTGAGATTTCAGATAGCGACATCAGCCACGAAGGGATTTCTATCTTATTATTAGATATGGATCCTGCCAACTTCCGAATTTTGTATGATCATTATACGACGGGTAGTGATGTTGTGGAAGTTGCTAAGGCAATGACAGCCCAAGCATTGACGATTTTTTCAAGACCTGCCTTTTTACTTAGCAACAGCATCGAAAAGCCTGAGGATATCGGTTTGGGCGAAAAAATTCTAAATTCCATTACCCATGTGGCTGGAAATGATGTGACTATCTGGGGTGGCAGCGCAGGGGACGACCTGTTATTCAAAGATACTTTTGTGTTTAATAATACCAACATTTCCAATCAGGGAATCCTGATGCTGGTGTTGAATGAAGACAAAATAGTGGTTAAGGGTCAGGCCGCTTCAGGCATGAAGCCTATGGGTACTGAAAGGGTCATTACGAAGTCCGAAGGAAGCTGGATTCTTGAAATTGATAACCAGCCTGCTACTGACCTTGTGATGAAATATATGGGCGAAAACCTTTCTCCGGAAGATTTCAAGGATTTCAACATAAAGAACATCTTTTTAAACCTGATGAGGGAAGATAATAGCAGCATAATCCGCTCTACTATGGGCTTTAACATGGACACCAAAGGGATTACTGTATCAGGCAAAATAAAGCCTGGTGATAAATTCAGATTTACTTTCTTGCCCGATTTTGAGGTATTGACCGAGGTTAGCCAAAATGCAAAAGTTTTTCAGCAAACTGAAATGGCCGAAGCGGACGCCCTTGTTATGTTTTCCTGTATCGGACGCATTGATGCATTTGGCCCTATGACTTCCGAAGAATTGAAGGGGATACAAAGTGTGTATAAAGTGCCCATGGCCGGGTTCTTTTCTTATGGCGAATATGGGCGTGCTACGGGTGGCAACAATGAATTTCATAACATGACCTGCTGCTGGGTGGCATTGAAAGAGAAATAGTATTCAATTATTAATGGTGAATTGTTAATGAGAAAAGATGAAGGAGAATGTAATCAAGACAAAAAGAAGCCAACTAAGCAGACTATTGGATTGAACTTTTATATCAATCAGGATATCTGGATAAACAACAATACGAGTCTGTTTTTCAGGATAACATAGAATTAAGGAAACAACTAACATCTATTATAAAAACATCCAAACTAAAAAAAACTGACTATTAAAAATTTAACCATTAACAATTATCAACTAAACATCGTGAAAGCAAAATCAATCAAAGGAAAGTCGACAGAAGAAATCAAAAATGCATTGACTGATAGCCTGTCAGATGGGTACAAGCCCACACTGGCCATCGTTTTTATGTCATTCAAGCTGGACATTGACGCGGTGTGTGAACTTTTAAATGAGGAAAAGATTCAGGTCTTTGGAGCCACTTCATGCGGTGAATTTATCAGCAGTGAAATCGAAGAAAAAAGTATTGTGATCATGCTGCTTGATATGGATCCGGCTTATTTTAAATTAATTTTTCTTGAAGTTGGAGATCGTTCAGATTTTGAAATTGCAAAACAGGTTGGTGAAGAGGGGAAAAAAACCTTCGCGAATGCGGCATTTATTATTACTTCCGGAGCGAGTAATGAAATGGATGGCGAAGAAATCATCAGAGGCATTGAAGATGGATTTGGAGGTGGGGTCACGATTTTCGGCGGAATGGCCGGCGATGACATGACCCTGATGGGTCTTAAAGCATTCACCTATGGCAAAAGCAGCACCAAAGGCCTTACAGCACTAATTATAGACGAGGATAAAGTGGAATTGTCAGGTGTAGCCACCTGCGGCTGGAAACCCATCGGTATCACTAAAATCGTTACCAAAAGTGAAGGCAATATCATTTATACCATCGATGACAAGCCAGCACTGGATCTGGTCATGAAATATCTGGGACTAAATCTGGAAGATTATGTGAACACTACATTTTTTAATCTTGGAGCATATTATCCCTTGCAACTGGAAAGAGAAGGCGCTCCAGCGGTGATGAGAACTGCCCAGGTGGGTAATATAGAAGACCGATCACTGATCTGTGCCGGTAATGTTCCCCAAGGATCAAAAATGCGGTTTTCCCTACCCCCAGATTTTGATGTGATTGAAACCGTTGTCGAAGAGTGTACGGAAGTAAAAGAGAAACAGCTTCAGGATGCCGATGCCCCAATCATGTTTTCCTGCATCAGCCGGTTATTGTCTTTTTGTGATGACCAGCGAAGAAATTGAACGGGTACAGGCTGTTTGGAATGCTCCTCTGGTTGGTTTCTTCAGTTATGGTGAGTTTGGAAAAGCAAGAGCAGGAAAGCATGAATTTCACAACAACACCTGCTGCGTTTTGGCACTAAAGGAGAAAAAATAACATGGATAAAAATCTGCAAGACCTAACAGACTTCATCCAGCAAGCCCCAAATATGCCTGCTGAACAGAAGGAATCTGTATTGAAGTCATTAAAAGCCGTTGATAAGGAACTTCAGATATTAGCTTTTAAGCTTGACCGCACCGAAAAGGTAAAGCGCACAACGGCTATCCTGCTTGAAGAAACTATTGAGGAACTCGAGCAGAAAAGAAACGCAGTGGAAGAGGCAATGGTTGAGCTCAAAGCCACGCAGGCTCAACTCGTGCAGCAAGAGAAGCTCGCCTCACTTGGCCAACTTACCGCAGGCATCGCCCATGAGATCAAGAACCCGCTCAACTTTGTGAATAATTTCTCTGATCTAAGCAGGGAACTGATCGATGAGGTTTTTGAGGAATTGGAAAATTTGGAAGCTTCGGCAGCCAAAGAAGAAATCATTGCCATTCTAAATGATGTAAAAATCAATCTCACGAAAGTTCACGAGCACGGAACTCGTGCCGATAGCATCGTCACTTCCATGCTCCAACACAGTCGAGCTTCAGGAAGCAAGCGAGAGCCCAAAGCCTTCAATCCGCTAGTCAAAGAATTTGTAAATCTCTCCTTTCATGGAATGCGCGCTGGCAAGGCTCCGATCAACGTGGACATTGAATTGCAACTCGATCCAGCCGTCGGAGAGGTAAATTTGATTAGCGAGGATTTTTCGCGAGTGATTTTGAATCTCTGCAACAATGGGTTTGATGCGATGCGGGAGAAAACCCTCCAAGGGTTCCAAACCCTTGGAGGGTTGGAGGCTTACCTCCCAAAGCTGACGGTTACAACAGCCTTGCAAAAACACAAAGTGATCCTGTCGATAGCAGACAATGGTGGGGGAATTCCGAAGGAGATTCAAGACAAAATCCTGCAGCCCTTCTTCACTACTAAAAAAGGAACAGAAGGAACCGGACTGGGTCTCTCGATTACCCATGACATTGTGAAAGCCCATGGGGGAGAGTTGAAGTTGGAATCAATTAGTGGAGAAGGGGCCACATTTATTACTCAATTACCAAAGCAATCCCAATGATGAAGAAAAGGATTTTTCTGATAAGCATTTTCATATTAGTTCAGCATTTCTGTCTTGCTCAAGACCTTAGACGCTGGGATAGTAAAATTGATAGTTTGCAGAGCATTTTAAATGAATCTCCTACTGATTCAGTCAAACTTCAGACTGCAAGAGAATTAATGGATCAGTTAATCAGCAAAGCGTGGACCACTACAAATACCGGCCAATTTGCTGTTGCCTATGAATCCTTTGGTAGTGCATTTGAATTTTTGGAAGATCCAGAGACGGTGCTTCTATTTACTGATGATGATAAAAATGTCGGTCTAAAAAAATCATATTGGTCTACTTTAGCCAATTTAAACTTCAATTACGGTCATCTGATGGGCGTAACAGGCAATACCGAAGAGCGGCAATTTTATTATCAAAAGGCTTTTCAAATCGCAAATGACTGGGACGATATTACGGATATGGTTTATGCGTTGTCTGGAATGGCACTTATCCATCTCAAAAACAATGAAATTGATTCAGCCAGAATCAAAATTGAAAAATCAATGTCTTATCCACCGGAATTGTACAACTACGAAGGATATCCAGACCTAGCATATATTGATGGTTCCATCAAGCTGGAATCAAATCAGTTTGAAAGTGCTTCAATCGCTTTTTTGAAAGGGATCAAGTATGCTTTAGAGCAGGATTATTTGGTGGGAATTGCCGCTAACAATCTTGGCTTATCTAAGGCTTAAAGATAGCTTAATAATTCGGATTCCAGTTATTACTATGGTAATCAAGCTATCAGGGTGTTCAAGAGAAGAAGAGAAATACAGATGTTTGATATCGACATTGCCTCGGCTCATGAGAATCTCTATGACCATTTTGAGTATTTCAATCAACCTGATAGTGCTTTCAGATACTTAGCTCTTGCCTATTCTGAAAGAAGTATTTTGACCAAGAGAAAGCTTGCCAATTTGGCGGCATTTCAGCAGACACTCTTGAATCGTGAGCGGGTGTCGAGTAATCTCGAAAAAGAAAATTTAGCCATTCAGAATAGGTATAGAACCTATTTCTTTTTGATTATTCTAGTTGTTTTTATAGTGATTGGTGCCATTCTTCTGCGTGGCTATCGTCAAAAACAAAAGGCAAATCTCTTGCTAGCTGAGCAAAAGGACGAAATACAAGCTGCATTGAATCGGCTCAAAGCTATACAGGCCCAACTTATTCAATCCGAAAAGCTCGCCAGCCTCGGTCAGCTGACTGCAGGAATCGCTCACGAGATAAAAAACCCACTTAACTTTGTGAATAACTTCTCAGAGGTAAACGTGGAGCTTTTGGATGAGATAGCCGAAGAAAGAAGCAAGAGACGAGACGCTGATTTCTGAAATCCTTCAGGATGTCAAAGACAATATGAAAAAAGTTCTGGAACATGGGTCACGCGCCAATGGCATCGTCACTTCTATGCTGCAGCATTCAAAAGGGGGAACGGGTAAAAAAGAACCCACTGAGCTCAATGCCTTGATCAAAGAATACGTGAACTTGAGTTTTCATGGGATGCGAGCAGGCAAGAATCCAGTCAATGTGGATATAGCCTTGGATTTGGATCCAGCTATCAACGAAGTATCGCTGATCAAAGAGGACTTTGCTAGGGTGGTGATCAACCTTTGCAATAATGCATTTGATGCGATGAGGATGAAATCCCTCCAAGGGTTTCAAACCCTTGAAGGGATTGGTGCATATCATCCTAAACTTACCGTCCGTACCAAAACGCAAAAATCCCCTTTAGGGGATTTAAGCCTAGAAATATCAATCGACAACAACGGGCCGGGTATCCCGGATGAAATTAGGGATAAGATCCTACAGCCGTTTTTCACCACGAAGAAAGGGACGGACGGAACGGGGCTTGCTCAGTATTACCAACGATATTGTGAAAGCGCATGGCGGGGAATTGACGGTGGAGAGTAAGGAAGGAGTTGGGTGTGAATTTATTATTTTATTGCCTATTGTCTGAACGATTTATTATATGAATTCAAAGATGTCATAATGGCTACTGGATTAAATCATAAGAATATCTCAGATTTGAAAAGTTGAAATAGGAACTCTGAACTTTAGGTCTAATGGAAAGGAATAGCGATGGCTCCATTATATCAAATCGACTCCTTCGAAAAATAGGTTTGGGAAGAATTTAGCCTCCTTCGGACATTTTATTAATAGCTTCGTCCAAAGGTGTTTCATTTTCTAAAAGATATTTAATTGCTTGAAATAGGAGTATATATATTGCAACTTTAAACTAATTATAGCGTATGAAAATATTGAAAATAACGCTCGCTTCTGTCTTTCTGATGGCTTGTATGCCAATTATTACAGAAGCTCAAGTAACCCTAGAATTTGAGAATGCGTCAACAGTATTGGAGCTGGCCAAAACCTACACCGCGGCATTACAGTCCGGAGATATGGGCAAAATGGATAGTCTCTTACACAAGGACATTATGGTTCGGGGATTAGGCGGAGGTTTGGATTCCATGACCAAAGCTCAGCATAAAGAGTACTTTACAAATAGCACAAACCAGTATAAGCATACGCTGAGTAATGAACTTTATCTACCTGTGAAAGTAACCAACTCCATGAATGAAGGAGAGCGGGTACTCTCTTGGGGACTCAATACCATAACAAACAAATCCAATGGCAAAGAGGTCCGTGTTCCTTACCACACGGTTTGTGTCATCGTTGATGGCAAAATTACCCGAATGAACTACTGGTATGATTTGATGAATATCGCTGTTTGGCAAGGCTATACAATCACACCGCCAAAAAACTAATTTTTCAGCTAAAAGTGAATTTTTTACAATGCTATTGGGAAGGTTAAACTTCTCAATGGCATTGATTTTTTTTGAAATAGTAAACATATTTTAAAACCTTATTTGATACTGTCCTTTATTTAATGGTTCTACCACGAATTTAATGGAATAGCTATCTTTGAGCAAAAAGATGTTTACGGAGAATCTTTTCACAAGAATACTAGATTTAGAAGATGGATGGGTAGTCGAATCAGTTGACATTGATTTTTCTAAAGAGGAAATTTTCATCCAGATAGTCTGTTTATTGGAGCAGTTAGAAGATGCCCAGACTGGTGAACTTTGCAAAATTTACGATCACGCGCCGGCACGTAAATGGAGGCACTTGGACACGATGCAATACAAAACTTATATCAGGTGTGAACTGCCTCGGATTATTACTTCTCAGGGTAAAGTAGAGACTGTCCAGCCCAACTGGGCCCCTGGGTACGTGCGTCATACCTTCCTGTTTGAACATGCGATAATCGACTTGCTGAAAGCGAGTAAAAATCAGACCAAAACTGCTCAAATTATGCGCTGTGGGTTTAACGTAGTAAATCGTGTCATGCA
>Ga0209491_10003113_pt1 | contig 27998 bp, 25 predicted proteins | sample BON02_FD_187213 | JGI IMG/M metagenome (GOLD analysis project Ga0209491, IMG submission 187213) | Freshwater microbial communities from Lake Bonney liftoff mats and glacier meltwater in Antarctica - BON-02 (SPAdes) (version 2) | ecosystem: Environmental > Aquatic > Freshwater > Ice > Glacier...
AAAAAGATGAGGAACGCTTCGGTAGGTGCCCTCGTTGGTATCGTGTTTATTGCGGGTGCCGGGTTCGGGTTCGTGGCGCTGCAGGCATCTTCATTCAAGAGCGAGCTTGATGATGCGATTGCAGCCGGATCAGTCCAACAGACGAAGTCACTGGTCGGGTCTGCGGATCGCTCGGGCCTCATTTTCAAATTTCCGTCTGTTGTTTCAAAGGTTGCCGAGGCGGAACAATGGGCCGCGAATCGCACGGACGAAGCTTCGGCCGCTGAAAAACTCCTATCGAGCCTCGAAGATGATGCGCGCAACGGCTTTTCCGATCGCGATGATGCGGTTGCGCTGCATTCCAAGCTGGAGACTTGCGGGAAGTTGATATCGGAACTAGCAGAGGATCTGAGGCCGCCACTTGCATCGCGTTATGCAGTGGCCAGGAACGAAGGTGAGAGCCGCTTGCTCGCCCTCCAGGAAAGTGCCGCGAAAAGGGCGATGGCGGTCACCAAAAGATGTAAGGACTTTGTCGAGAGCGTCGATTACCGCGCTTACGCGGAGGAAGCAGCCAAACCGTTAGAGGGACTCCGGTCTGAGATCCGGAATTTGGAACCTCTCACTGAACAGGAAGAACCTTTGCTCAAGCTTCCGGTCAACGTTGCCTCAGAACTGAAGGCAGCGGGCTCCGAGATCGAGAGCATCCAAGAAAAAATCAATGCAGTCGATGACGCCTATCGCGGTCTCGCCGCTGCGGATGAATTGGATTCATTTCGTGAAGAGCTGGAAGTGTTGGCGTTGACCAAGTTTGCCGATGCAGGCCAGGCACGGGCGCTCGGAGCTGCGATTCCAACTGGCGATAAGATCAAAGCTAACCTTCTCACCGGTGGTGATCTTGCGGACTACAAACTTGCCGCGACGATAGCAGAGACTGGCAAATGGGTTCCGAAGGTGGCGGATGATCAGGATCGTAAATGGGTCACGGAATTGAGAAGCCACCCCTGCTTTGCGGAGGTCTACCATATAGAGTACAAGTCGCTCAATGGTTTCAGCCGTGGAGAACCCTTGCGAGAGACCAACGCGTCCAACAAGGTAATGACGGTGGAGATGGATTTTTCGGAGGTTCCAAAAAGGCGTAGTGACCTGCCGTCATACAACATAAAATCCCAGCCCGTAACCCAGCCAGAAGATTTCTCTGCTGAGCTGTCGAAGCCGGCTACCCTGATGAAAGAACTGAACTTTTACGGCTTCCTCGACAACACCGGCACCAGCTTCAACCGTTCTGCCGTTGAGTTGGTTGATGCCATTTTCAAGGCTAAATCCTGTCCGGCTCTGGCACGCGCCTTCCTGCTTAGAGAGGTCTTCGGGTTGATTAGTGGTGCGAGCTCAGAGTGGGGGGTGTTTCTCTCGCCAGCCTTGCAAAAGGACATCGAAGATTACAAGGCCCTTAGCGCGAAGGAATTCGTGCTACAATCAGATTGGATGGTTAAAGGCCGGGAGGAGAGTGCTAAAGCTTGGGAGGAATATTTTTCAACGAGGCAGCCGGGATCGCGCTATGACGAAATTGTCCGCAACGGAAAGATGATCGCCAGCGTTGAGCGGGCGAAAATCGAGCTGTGCGGCCACGTGAACCGCAACGGTGAGATCGAATTGCGGGATGATCCGGGGAAGGGGATCGTGCTGGGCTTCACGGCAGTCGAGTCTGAGGAAGGGGTTCGGCTTTGCGTCGCGGGACCCTTGGATGGGAAGGGCTTCGATCCGGCTGTGGAATTGGTTAGGTCGAGTCCGCTTATCCTCCTAGAATTGGGTGACGACGGGGTTGAATTCCTCCTATCCAAGAACCCGGTCGGACACAAGTTCGACTAGGAAATTATTTTGGAACTTCGATGAATACGGATAAAAAATACTTCCTTTCCTGGCAGAAACAGATGCTGGGGCCGCATTCGGTGGACGAGATCAAGTCCTTGTTGAACGACCGCAAGATCCATTCGCTTTTTAAGGTTCAAGGTGATGAGGGAGAAGTTTTGGTCCGTGAATTCCTCGCCGGACTGAACGACGACCGAAAGCGAGAAACTGCCGCTCAGCAGAATGCTTCGTTGTCCCAGCCTGCGAAGCGAGTCGCGCAGGTTGTTGAGGCGATCCCGGAATTCGGCAGTGATCATCGGGCAGTCTCCAGAGAAATGGTTGGCAGCCCGACAGCACCTCTGCCGCCGCCGCCCCCCCCACCTCCTTTTGGAGTTGAGCCGAAATTCGGCTATGCGTTGGCCTCTTTGGTTCTGTCGCTACTGTTTATTATTCCGCTAGTGAATCTCGTCTCGTGGGTCATGTCGCTGATCTTCGGCTACATGTTCCTGTTCGCTGCAAAAGGTGATCGGACACTGCGCGGGTATACCCACGCGTGGTGCGGCATTTGGCTCACCTATATTTTCGGGGTATTCTACCTGATCTCATTCGTTGCATCTGCGATAGGTGAAACCCGCGATCTGTCCATTTGGATTGGTAGTTGGCTGTTGGGATTTCATATTGTGATGATTGTTGGGGCGATTATCGCTTCTGTGGTTTCCGGGCTGCTTATAGCAGCAACGAAAATGCTTACTGGCACCGCTCCGAAAACTGGTGTCGCGTTTGTCGCTGGAACGCTTGGTGTTATGGTGGGCTTTACTCTTCTGACCTTGGTGGGTCTCATATGGCCGGATAGCATTGCAACGGGAAAGGTAGGACTATTGGTCGGTCTGAGTGTTGGCTTGGCAGTATTTCTTATCCAAGCGCTGGCCTGGTCGGAGATGATCCGAGTCAGAGAAGGAGAGAAACTCGGCCCAGGAAAAGCGGCTATTGTCAGTATTTTTTGTAGCGTATGTCTGCTTTTTTTAGTCCTCGTATTAATAGTTTTTGTAAAGTTGTTTGAATGAAGTGAACCATACCATGAATGAAGTAGATACCAACCCCTCGTCCAATTTCGGTTTGGAGAATGATCGCATTGCGCTGCACTGGCATCGCGACGACCCTGAGCAACGCCTCGGTTTCAAGGGAGGGCGCTATACCTCTCCGAACAAGACGCTTGCGTTTGGGATCGCGGTTTTACTAACGCTTGGCTTTTTCGCCTTGATGCTCTTCGTTGCGCCTCGGGTTGCCTTTCTCAACGGCTTTGCTGAAAAGTTCGTCGACCGGGGGCCTACGCAGTATGTAGCTGTCCTGTTTTTCTTTTGGGGGGCTGCGATGCTTTGGATGAAGAATAAGAAACTTAGCTTCCAGTTGAAGGCTTTCGGGTTGCCCGTTTTACCGGCGGATTCGGAGTTCGTCCTCACCCCGGACACAGCGAAAGATGTGACGACGAGGATGCACGAGATGGTTGATAATCCCATCCATTTCGCAGTGCTCAGTCGGGTGGAGAGAGCACTCTCCAATTTGGAGAACATCGGGCATACTGCGGATGTTACTGCTATTTTGAAGGATCAGTCTGACAATGACGAGTCTCAGGTGGCGGCGAGTTACGTGTTGATCAACGGGTTGTTGTGGGCCGTTCCAGTCCTCGGCTTCATCGGGACGGTGCTCGGACTTAGTACCGCGATCGGCGGTTTTGGCGCGACCTTGCAGAGAGAGGGAGATTTCGCTGGGATTAAGGAATCTCTCACGGGGGTGACGGGTGGGCTTGCCACTGCTTTCGATACAACACTAGTTTGTCTGGTCCTTGCCTTAATTCTGCAGCTGGCTGTGTCTTTCGTCCAAAGCCGCGAATCCTCTTGGCTGGACGCATGCAACGAATACTGCAGCCGCCAGCTGGCCAGTAGACTGAGATTGAGGAACACCGGCTAATACAAAACAATGGGTTCAATACGAGGAGATTTCGGGAAAACCGCAAAGTCGGGGCTCCTATCGTTTCAGGACATCATCATGTCCGTGACGGGGGTCCTCATCGTGATTTCACTGTTGCTTGCCATCGAGATCGATAGGCAGCCAAATGAGGCGAGTCCTACAGGTGTGTCTGGAGATACGGATGCCCCGATCGCCAGCCAAGCGGAGCTGAGTGAGGTTCTTGACCAGTTGGTGAGAGCCGAAACCGAACTGGAACTGCTCAGGGCGTCCGAACAGTCCAAGGTGAGTGAGTCCGAACTCGAAGCTTCGATAGCCCGCCTTGAGGAGGAAGTAGCGAGATTGATGAGCAAGTCTTCCGTCCAAAGAGGATCGGAAGAGGGTGCCGATAAAGAGTTGCTGGCCAAGGGGGTCGCGATTGTCAGTATTACATCGGAAATTGAGGAACTCCGTAAAAAGCTAGAGGAGGCTGCGGGCGTGGTGAGCGAGCAGGCGCCCCAACTGCGTGATCTTGAGGCAAAGGTCAAGCAGGCGGAGGCTTCCGTTGCTGCCGCCCGCCTCAAGGGGCTGAAAGTCAGGCTTGTGCCTGAGCAGTCTGACACAACCAAGGAGCCTATCATCGTTGATCTATCGCGGACCCGGGCCGTTGTGATGAGGTTTGACAGTCCTAAACCCATTACCGCGGCTAACCTTCCGGAGTTCTACAGGATCATCGAACGTTTTGAACCGACGAAGCAGTATTTTGTGCTTTTCGTCAGGCCTTCAGGAGCTGGCCGGTTCGAGCAGATCCGGCAGGCCATCGTGAACTCAGGGTTTGAAGTGGGATACGACGCGGTTGAGGAGGATACGGAAATTTTGTTAGATAAAAAAAACTGATGAGAAGGAACCGACAACTCTCGAACCAAAACGATCCGCTGGAGCTTATGCTCGATACGCTGTCGAACGTCTTCGGAGGAATCATCCTGATTTCGTGCCTTTTGGCATTGATCCCGCGCCATGAGAGCCAGGTATCCATTACGATCGAAAATCAGGCACATGGGGAGATGATCGAGCGAAGGCTCTCCTCGGCGAAGGAACAGTTGGCAGAAGCCGACGCAGCGATCACGGCGCTTGCCGGCCAAGATAATACGGGTCAGGGCGCACTTGATCTAAAGCGTAATAAGTTGGAAGTATTGGTCGAAAAATTGCGCGGTGAAACGAAAGTGGTCGAGGATGCGGAAATCTCAAATGCGGAACTTGAGGCCATGGCCAAATCAGGGGATCCGGAGGTGCTTGCAAAAGAGTTGGAGCGCCTTCGCCGGATCGCTGTAGAGAAGGAGGGAATATCGAAAACGATAGTTGATAAGATCGAGTTCCTCTCCGAGCGCATGGATACCCTTGCCAATGAATTGAAGGATCTCAAAGAGGGGCTAACTCAGCAGCTGCGCTTTCCGCGCGAGCGCGGTGGGGAAAAGAATCCGTATCCGGTGATTGTTTGGGGAGGGAGATTGTATCCTCTGGCTACCGGCGCGGATCTGTCTTCGAATCCTGCCGTGACAAAGGAGCCGCTCCCCGGTGGTGATGGGTTTATTGCAAGGCCGATCAGGGGCAGGGGCTGCGAGAACCCGCTAGACGACAGGGATTTCATGGCGGGAATTAAGGCTGCGAAAAAAGAGGGCGGATATATTTCGATCTACCTTTACCCAGACTCCCACTCGATCTTCCGCGAACTCAAGGCTGCCCTGTTCGAAGAAGGGATCGGATATGGTATCGAGTTCGTTCCAGAATCTAGGGTAATGGCCTTCGGATCTGATGGAACCATGCCACCTGAGCTTTGATCTGGATTAGGGGACTCTTATATGCCCTCTCCCTAAAATTCGGAAAAAAGTTTTTTGACCCTAATTGCATTTTTGAAGGAGCTTTCATTCACAAGCACTTACTTCAAGGAAATTGCAAGAACGGCTCCAGTTTTTTGAAGGTTTTCGAGCCAATCCCCTCAACATCAAGCAGATCTTGTGGTTTACTGAAAGGTCGAGCTTCGATGATGCGATTGGCGGTTACTTCACCGACCCCTGGCAGGAGCATCAGCTGGTCGCGGGCCGCGGTATTCGGGTTGATTCTATCTCCGGACTTGAGTTTCGGAGCGCCTATAGCAATCCCAAGCTCGTCGTTTTCCTGCCGTTCCCCCGGCAGAAGATCCCAGTTGGTCTTCGCCCAGGCTCCCATTCCCTTTTTCGCTGCCTGCAGTTCCACATCCTCAACCCATCTTTAACATTTGGCGATTTTGCATCTCCGAATGTTAAAGAAGGGTTAAGGAGGGGGGCACTTTAGTGAACAGGTGGGTTCTATCGGTTTACTTTGATCTCTTTGATGAGGACGTCGTTGCCGGCGCCGGAGGCGTCGAGGATGAAGTTCCAGCCGAGTTTGGCTTTGAAGGAGGCGTCGGTGAGGTTCCAGGTGTGGGTGTGCCATTGGTTGTCGCCGGGGACGGACCACCAGAGATCTGCGTTACGGATGCCGTGGACGGCTTCGTAGGTGAGAGTGATGCCGGTTGGGTTGAGAAGGCCGTCTTCGGATTCGATGCGCTTGGCGGTGACGGTGATTTCGATTTCTCGGTTTTCTGGGTTAAGGAAGGTGGGATCGGTGACGAAGGAGGTTCGGAATTCGGGAGGGTATGCGGTGACTCGCAGGCGGTTGGCTTTGGTTTCCGGATCCCAAGCGGTGGAGGAGGGGATGAGCTGGACGAGGCCTTTGGATTGGTTTTTCTCTCCGAGGGTGATGGATACGGAATCGGCATCGGAATAGGAGATGGATGGCGGAGTTTTCGAGGGTTCGGCAGGTATAGCCTTGAGAAATGTGGGGTCGCATTTCAAGAAGACTTGCTCGTAGCCAGCGGCGATGGCGAGGGGGGCGATGGCGGCGAGGTCTTGGGTTTCTCCGGTGAGGGTGATGTGGATGGGCAGTGGGTCGATGCCGTGGCTTTTGAGAAGCGCGCGCAGGGTTGGGAGGAGAGTCTGGAAATGATGGGCGGTCTCTTTGTTGCAAGGATATGGGCTGAGGGAGATGTAGTCGAAGTTCCCGGCCGCTCCGTCGCGAATGGCGGAGTCGAGGAATTCGAGGTCGAAGTTCGCGAGGACGAAGCCGGTGCGGATGTCGGGATTGATTCTACGGGCGTTTTCGCGGGCGATGGTGAGGAGCTCGACGTAGTGGTAGGGGGTGGCGGCCTGGCGGGGGAGGAGGTTGTAGGAGTCGAGGATATCCCAGTGGCTGATTTTTTCGCCGTAGCGGGAGAAGAGATTGGCGGTGAAATTGCGCCAGGCGTCTTTGTTTTCGAGGGGGAAGTCGTCTGGCTCCTCATCATCGGTGGCCCATGGTGCGAGCTGATGGAGGCTGCCGATGAGGCGGATATTGTTCTTTTCTGCTACGGCGACGAGTTTGTCGGCGGGGGCGTAGTTCCATTCTTCCGCTTCCGGTTGGAGGGTTTCCCATGTCGGGAAGACCCGGGCGGAGCTAGCGCCTTCGTGGAGGTTTTCCGAGTTGGGTGGGAGAGCGATGCCGTAGGGGGCGGCAAGCGCGGTGAGCGCAGGGAGAAGACTGAGAAAAAGGATGCGGAGCATGAGGCTTGTAGGAGATCTGGGATGGGAGGTTATTCGGTTGAAGAAATAGATTGGCGGACTTCGCTGATGGAGGCGAAGTAGTTGGAGACACGGACCGGACCTTTCATCCTGAAGAGGTTGATGATGAGGGCGGGATACAGCAGGGTGCCTAGGAAGCTGAGGGCGACGATGGGCAGAAAGATCGGGGTGAAGATGGCAATGAGCATTTCCTTATGTGTGACGTAATTGACCGCCAGGATGGCTGCGATAGTTGTCACACCGAGAATAATCTGGAGGGCGAGGAAAACTCCGATGAAAGAACGGGTGCGGAGGCCCTGCCGGAGCTCTTTGACAAGCATGGGGGAGAGGCGGTCTGGGAAATCGTTTAAATTATCAACTTTCAAAATTCAGCTTTCAATAATGGGTATGGGGGGGATGCGGGCGGAGAGATAACGTCAGATTAAGAGATTTTAACCACGGAATGCGGGGAATACACGGATTTGAATGGGTGTCGGATTAGGGTCGAGCTGTGCTTCCGGGAGCGGGTAGGTGCCTTCGAGTTCGATGGAGTTTTGGGTGGCGAGGACGAAGAAGGGGAGAGGGAGCTCGTGGGTTTTTCCTAGAACGGTCACGCGGCGTTCTTGCATCGCTTCGAGCAGGGCGGACTGGGTTTTGGAGAGGCGCGGTTGATCTCGTGTGCGAGCACGATGTTCGCGAAGAGCGGGCCGGGCTGAAAAACGAATTCGCGGCGGCCATCGACTTCCTGGAGGACGGGATTGCCGGTGATGTCGCCGGGGAGGAGGTCGGGGGTGACCTGGATGCGTTTGTTCTCGAGGTGGGGGAGCTTGGAAAGGCCTTTGACGAGTTCGGTTTTTCCGAGCCCGGGGAGGCCTTCGAGCAGGATGTGTCCGCGGGCGAGAATGCCGGTGAGGACTAGCTCGATGATTTTTTCTTGGCCGAACAGGATTTGGTTGAGCGCTTGGTCAAGGGAGCGGAGGTGTTTCGCTGCTTCTGCGACTTCAGTCTCGGTGGCGTAATCCATGAATGGAAACTTGGATAGAGCTGCGGATAGTGCAAGAACGTAAGAGGGAATTGAGATCCCTCACCACTGCTGGGGTGGTTCTTTAAGATTTTTTGACCACGGATTTCACGGAACACACGGATGGAAGACAGGGCGATCAAGCTAGGGGGGGAATATTTGGAATCCGGATTTTTTAGTTGCGAATGCACCCAGAGGGCATAGCAAACGCGAATAGACGCGAATTTTGCATTTCTGAATTCAATTAGACCGTTTGCCAAAAGTCCATGCATGTATGTGAATTCTTGCGGCAGGATGCACCAAGAACGGACTGGAGCGAGATGCTCCAGCCACGATCAAATACGCGGGGACTTTTGGCAAACGGTCTATGCAAATTTGTTAGAATGTTGATTTGAAATTATTAAGAAATTCTTCACGTCTCTAAAAAAATTCGCGTTTATTCGCGGTTTATTCTCCCTGGCTTGATTGCCCTGGGCAGGGCACAGGTGAGATCATCTTTTTCCGGCGGCGGCGATGTCTTGGATGATGATCTGGAGGGTGGTTTTGCCGCGGTAGGTGTTGCGGTCGATGGTGAAGGCTATGTCCCAAGGAGGATCGGGGAGTTCGTGTTCACCGCCGCCGAAAAATACCGCGTCCTGCTCGTGGTAGCCCTGCCGTAGCATCAAGCGGAGGTGGTTGTTTTTCATGTGGAACGGAGGGCGGCTGAGTCCGACCTGGCGAGCGACAAAGACAGGTTGTGGATTGGCGTTTCCGAAAGGTTGGAGTAGCTCATAGCTGGCGAGGAAATCGAGAGAGAGCTGTGAAAATCGGATCTCCGCATCGTAGATAAGGCGCGGCTGGCGATCCTCTGCGGTGGTGTTTTCCAAGACAAAGCGGGCAAAATTTTTCCGGAAGTCCTCGAGTGAATCTTCGTGGATAGAAAGTCCGGCGGCCATGGCGTGGCCGCCTCCGGTGATCAGTTGATCCTCGCAGGCGCGGATCGCTTCGACCAATGAGACGCCCTCGATGCTTCGACCGGATCCTTTGCCGATTCCTTCGTCATCGATGGCGATGACGAAGGTCGGCTTGTAATACTGGCGCATCAGGCGGGAGGCGACGATCCCGACGACGCCGTGATGCCACGAGCGAGAGCCGATGACAATTACCGGATCTTTTGAAGGATCGAAATCAATGGAGAGTTGTTCGACGGCTTCTTTGCGAATCAGGCCTTCGTGGGTTTGGCGCTGGCGATTGTATGCGTCGAGTTTTTGGGCGAGTTCAGTGGCGGAGCGCGGGCAATCGGCGTTGAGTGTGGCGAGTGCGTCTTCAGGTGCGTCCATTCTACCTGCGGCATTGATCCTGGGGCTAATGCGGAAGCCGACGTCGCTGGAGGTTGGATTGCCGTTGATGCCGGTGATCTCCTGAAGGGCACGGAGTCCGGGATTGAGGGTGGTTGGTAGAAGTTTCAAGCCGTGCCTGACGAGAATTCGGTTCTCACCGACAAGCGGAACAATATCTGCAATGGTAGCGACGGCGACAAGGTCGAGGAGCTCCCGCAAATCCAATGGGGCTGCGCGAGTTTTGAGGAGGGCATGGCCGACCTTGAAGACGACTCCGGCTGCGCAAAGGTAGGTAAAATCATCGCCGCATTTGGGATTCACGAGGGCAGCGCAATCTGGGCGTCCGGTGGGGCTGGGTTCGTGGTGGTCGACGATTAGGACATCGATTCCCTGCGAGCGGAGGTGGGCGACCTCGTCGATGGAGACGGTCCCGCAATCGACGGAGATGAGGAGGTCGGGCTTTTCGCCCTCTGCCATACACCGTTCAAGGGCTTTGAAGCTTAGCCCGTAGCCTTCGGGGCCGCGTTTCGGAATAAAAGCCCGCGGTTCGATCCCGTAGGCTTGAAGAATTTTCGTCATCACGGTGATGGAGGAAACCCCGTCGACATCATAGTCACCGTAGATGCAAACCTTCTGCTTATTATCGATCGCTTCGAGCAGTCTGTCGACAGCTGGACGCATGTCGGGGATGAGGAAGGGATCGGCGAGATCCTTTAGCCGCGGGCGGAGGAAAGACTCCATCTGGTCTTCGGGGATGCCCCGCTGGATCACGAGGTGCCTGAGAATATTCTGAAAATCTGTGTCGTCGGCTTGAGTGGCAAGACTGTCCGAATGGAGAGGCTCACCACGCAGAACCCATCGAAAATCCATTGCACGCAACATTATTTACGAGGGTGGACGCGACACTGCCCCGGCACAAGTGCGGAAACTTTTTGTGGCAAAAGTTTGGAAAAACGAGAGGAAGTATCAGCCTTTCAGAGAGACCAGTTCATCGGTGTGGATTGTCTGGCGGGCGCGGTATAGGGCGACGATGATCGCCAGGCCGACGGCGACTTCTGCAGCGGCGACGGTGATGACGAAGAAGACCAGCATTTGGCCGGTGTAGTCGGGTAGGCCGTTTTCTGTGACGTTGAAGCGCGAGAAGGCGACCAATGTGAGGTTCGCGGCGCTGAGCATGAGCTCGAGGCACATGAAGACGATGATGATGTTGCGCCGCAGGACAACCCCGGCAAGGCCGATGGCGAACAGCAGACCTGAGACGAGGAGGTAGTCGTTAAGGGAAGACATAAAATTCAACTTTCAAAATTCAACTTTCAAGGAAGAGCTGGTGGAGCGGAATTCTTCCTGAATTAATTCTAATGGGTAGCTGGTAACATCTAACTGGTTTGCCGCTTTGAGAGGACGACGACTCCGATGGTGGCGACGAGGAGGAGGATGCCGAGGATCTGGAGGGGGAAGTTGTATTGGGTGAACAGGGTGTTGCCGATTAGGTGGACGTCGGGGAGGCTGCCATTGCTGAGGGCTTCGGAAATTTTGGTAGGCTTGCCATCGAACACATAGCCCTCGGCGGCTGCGGCGAGGGTCGCTTTGTCGATACTGGGAGCGGTCTGGTTGGGGAGTTTGTTGGAAAGGACTCCAACGAGCTGGATGAAGAAAATACCCACGAGGGAGAGGCCAGCCACAAGCGGTAGATAGCTTTCGGTACGGCGTTTTTCATCCTTGAGGTCGAGAAGCATGATGATGAAAAGGAATAGAACCATGACCGCGCCGGAGTAGACGAGAATCTGGATCACACCGACAAAGAAGGCGGAGAGACCGACGAAAAGCGCAGCAAGGCCGACGAATGAGGTGACCATGGCGAGAGCGCTGGAGACCGGGTTACGAAAAGCGATGACCGCGCATGCTCCGATGAGCATGATGGTGGCGAAGAGCCAGAATAGGTAGGAAGGCATTGGGGATTAGGGGATTAGGGGATTAGGGGATTAGGGTATGGGTGGAATGGGGGCTTTGAGATTTGCTGATCGTTTGAGCCATGACATGTAGCCATTTAGAATGCGGAGGGTTTTGTTGAAGTGTTCTCGTCCGGTGTGGTAGCGATCATCATGGACGAGGGAATCGTTGTGACAGGTGATTAGCTGATCCAGAACCTCGTTGAGCGAGCCTCTTGCTTGTGAGCAAAAACGGCAGTTATCTAGAAAATGGAAGCGTCGGTGACCTTCGGCGATATTGTGGGTGACAGAACTTGAGGCGCGTTTGATCTGATCGCAAAGGTTGAATTCCTTAGATTTCAGGAGGATAGGAACAATGGATCGAAACACGAAGATTCGAAGCTCACGACCCGCCTTCCAAGCTTCAAGTTCCTCAAATGTTCGCGTGGTATTCTCGTCCATCCCAAATTATCCCAATTTCCTAATTCCCCATGTCCCTTACTTCAGTTCATTCCATTTGTTGACGAGGCCGACGCGGACTCCGCCGATTTCGTAGAGTTTATCTTTGTCGTGGACCATTTGTTCACGGGAGGTGCCGGTGATGAGATAGTCTTTGCGAAGGTAGATCGCTTGTTCGGGGCAGACTTCCTCGCACATGCCGCAGTAGATGCAGCGTATCATGTCGATTTCAAATTTTAGCGGGCGTTTTTCGACTTTCGCCCATTTGTCATCAGAGGGGATCTCGGTGCCGACGATTTTGATGGCCTTGGGTGGGCAGATAAATTCGCAAAGCTGGCAGGAGACGCAGCGCTCGCGGCCTTGCTCGTCGGTGACGAGGGCGGGGGCTCCGCGATAGTATTCCGGCATGTGGTCATCCCAGCGTTGCTCCGGGAACTGCATGGTCACACCTAGTCCTGAGGAGGCGAGGCCTTCTGCTCCGTAGGATTTTCCACGTAGTGATTTGATCGCGTGCTTCATCGTCAGGAAGAAGCCTTTGATCAGGGCACCGAAGTAGATTTTCTCTCCGGCGTTGAGTTTCGGGCGGGTGAGTTTGATGGTGGCCATTGGGGTAAATTCTGAAGGTGTAAAAACTGAGATGCTGAAATTGGATCAGGCGCGGAGGACTTTGGTGGGTGGTTCGGAGACTTTGGCGACCCAGATGACGGCGGCAGTGACGGCGGCGAGAAGGATCAGTCCAATGATGAGGATGACTGAGGTGAGTTCCGGGGCGGCAATGATAAGTGCTGCTAAGAAAACATTGATTAGAGCGGCTTCAAAGAAAATCACCCAGCCGAGTTTCATGAGCTGGTCATAGCGGAAGCGGGGGACGGTCCAGCGGACGAGGATGAAGAACAGGATGAAGGCCAGCAGTTTCCCGAGGAAGATGCCGACGTGGATGAATCCGCCGATCTGAAAGTCGCCGATGGAGAAGTTCGCGATGGCGGCGTCGAGGCCGAATCCAAGCGACCAGCCACCGAGGAAAAGGGTGATGATGAGGGCGGAGCCAATGACCATGGCTGCGTATTCGCCCATGAAGAACATCGCGAATTTCATTGAAGAATATTCGGTGTGGTAGCCGCCGACGAGTTCGGTTTCGCACTCGGGAAGGTCGAAGGGCATGCGGTTGGTTTCGGCGAAAATCGAGACAGTGAAGATGATGAACGCGATGAACGCCGGGATCAGGAAGAGGGTTGTCTGAAGGCTGGGGAGTGATAGCTCGCCGTTGGTCCAGAAAGGGAGTAGTAGCCAGCCGTTGGCCGCCTGTTCTTGGACGATGTTGTTCAGGTTGAGATCTCCGTAAAAGAGAATGACGGGGATGACTGATAGGCCAAGGCAGATCTCATAGGAGATCATCTGGGCCGTGGAGCGCACGCCACCGATGAATGGGAATTTCGAATTCGAGGACCATCCGGCGAGGGTGATCCCATAAACCGTCAGCGAGGAGATCGCGAAGATGAACAGTGGGCCGACATCAAGGTCGGCGATCACGAGTTTCTCCGTGTGGCCGAACAATGTCACATCAGGGCCGAAGGGTACGACGCAGACGGTGATGAGGGCGGGGACGACGGTGAGGGCGGGTGCGAGCCAGTAGAAGGCTTTGTTGACGTGATCCGGTGTGAAGTCCTCTTTTAGGAAGAGTTTCAGGCCGTCAGCAATAGGCTGGATCAGGCCGAAGAAATGGAAATCCTTTTTTCCTCCGAAAAGGGTGAGGGGGATTCCGACTCGGTTCGGTCCGACGCGGTCTTGGATGATGGCCGAGAAGCGGCGTTCGAAATAGACCGAGAGTGGCACCAAGGGCAAGACGATCAGGAAGGTAAACGTGACGATCTTGGCGGTTATAATCGCGAGATTGAGGAGTAGTTCAGGCATGAACAGGAAGTATGGAAGGTTGCTGGGAAAAGAGCTTCGGTTAGAAGTTATTCGTTAGAAGTTATTGCGGAAGGGCCTCCTTCGGGAGGCAGTTTGGTGAAGGCGGCGCGACGGAGGTATGGGATATAGCAGTGGAGGAGGGCAACTGCTTTTCTGACTAGGGCGTGGGCTTCTTCGAATGATCTGATCGCTTCGCTCATTGGGGTCCTAATAACAAATAACTTTAACAAATCACTGATCATCCATTGATCAACCCGGCTGCTGCGCGGGCTCGTTCGTTTTCGAGGAGAGGGATTTTGTAGCCAGTTTCGATCACGACTTTTCCTTGGTCACCGATCTTCGAAAGGGTGAGGCCACTGAGTTCGTTGACGGAGAGCGCCATGTCTTTGCCGATATCTTCGATCATGTGCGGAAACCCGGGATCGGATGTTGTTTTACCGGCGACGGCGAAAATCAGGTCGCGGATAATTTCCCAATCGTCGTGGGCTTGGCCTTGTGGCTCGACGGCGCGGTTGAGGCGTTGGAGACGACCGGTGAGATTGACCATTGATCCGCGTTTTTCTGCGAAAGCGGCACCTGGCAGGACGATGTGGCTGGCATTGGCGGTTGGTCCGGCGAGGAGCTGGACAGAAGCGATGAATTCCGGTTTCTCGAGGTCTGCGCTGGAGAATCCTGCTTCTGCGGTGAGGTCTTCGCCGAATACGAGGAGGGCTTTGATCGAGCCGCTACGGACGCCTTCCCGGATCCCGGCGAGAGGTGCTGCGGGATCGGATGCGCCCCAAATAATTTTGGCACCTGTGGTATTCGGGTTGCGGTCGGCTGCGATGAGAAGGCCGTCGTTTTCTCCCACGCGGGGAATGGTTGTGAGATTTTCGGTTCTAAGGTCGGTGGCGAGTTTGCGGACGAGGAAAAGCTCCTCGTTGGTCATCCGGGCTGAGGCGATGATCGCGATTTCGGATGGGTCGAACTGCTTGAGCCTTTCGGTGGTCATGGAGATGGCCTCTGACCAAGTGCTTGGCTCATGCAACGTGGGCGAGACGTTCACGCTCTTTATGAGGGGTTCGGTCAGGCGTGTTTCGCCATCGATGTAGTGGAAGTTGAGTCGATGTGAATCGGGCATCCAGTTAGAGTTCACTTCATCGTTTTGGCGAGGTGTGATGCGGTGGATTGTGTTGCCGCGGGTGTGGATGATGATGTTAGCACCGGTGCCGCAGTTAACGTCGATGGACGGTGTTTCTTTTAGGAACCAGACGCGCATCTGGAAACGGAAATCATTCGAGGTCAGCGCGCCGACCGGGCAGATGTCCGCGGTGTTGAGGGAGTAATTATTATCCAGCAGGCGGCCCGGATGGACGGTGAGGGTGGTGTGAGTGCCGCGCTGGGTGAAACCGAGAACCGGATCATCGGCGACCTCATCCATGAAGCGGATGCAACGCGAGCACATGATGCAGCGCTCGTCATCGAGGCGGATACGTGGGCCGATATCCACATTTTTTGGCTTTCTCACCTTCATATCGACGAAGCGCGAGACGCCCCGGCCAAAGCCGACAGACTGCTCTTGGAGGCGACATTCCCCCGCTTGGTCGCAGATCGGGCAGTCCAGCGGATGATTGATCAGGAGAAACTCCATGACACCCTCGCGGCATTTTTCAACGAGCTCGCCGCTGGTGCGGATGCCCATGTTTTCCGCGACAGTGTTGGCGCAGGAAATGGCAGGCCGTGGAATCCAGCCGATTGGCTGATAGCCGTCATCGTCGTAGGTCGGGTCCTGACCGGGTGTGGGGCGCGGCGGCATGCCCATCTGCACGAGGCACATCCTGCAATTACCCGGAACGGTAAGTTTCGGATGGTAACAGTAATAAGGCACATCCTTTTTCACGGAGCGGCAGGCCTCGATCATTCGGGTGTCTTTTGGAAATTGGTGCCAGATACCGTCGATCTGGACATTGACCATGCCTTTTTCAGCAGCAATGTCTTTGGGTGTTTTGAGTTCCGCGGTGGCCGAATTGGTGTCGCTCATGACTGGAAATAGAAGCAGATTTACGAGCTGATACGCCCTGCGGAGACTATGTGTGCGCTGAGGCGGCGCGGCAAGTGTGCTTTGTGAAATTTTTCACAAGGTCGGTTTTGGTCGAAATAGCGGTCGGAGTGCAGCGGAGATAGAGGGACACGAAAATCGGAATCAAACCCTCAAATTAAAATGGAGAAAATAGCTGGGCTTTTGGGCTCGGGGACGGTGATCAAGCAAGGGAGTTGGGAAATAATTAAACCACAGATTTCACGGATCAAGAGTGATGAAATCTTCACGAAAGTGATTCTCTTCAATGGAAAAAAAACCTAATAAATCTGGAAATTCTGGAATCTACCCACTCTTGTCCGTGCTTGTCCTTGAAATTTGAGGAAATGATTTTCTGAAACGAATTCCTCTATGGCCGCTTCGCTCCCATTGTGGTGAAAAATTCGGCAAAACGGACAACTACTCCCTAGCTTGATCGGCCTGTGGGCTCGGGTTCCTCCTTCGCTAAGAGCTTCTGCGGACAAGTGCCGGGCGGTCAGCGACACGCCCTTCTTGGCATGATCAAAAAACGGCCATAGGCCTTTTTCCCTTCACGCGCTTCGTGGACCGGCTAGAAACATCCTAGCCACCGCCCCTGTCCCATCGAACTCCCATGAACGCCGTCGAAATCGAAGAAGCAGTATCCGCCCTTGCGGAAGCAGAGTTCGATGCGGCCAGCTTTCCCTACTCTTTTCTCGAAGCCTTCGGCAACAAATCCACCACCGTCAAACGCCTGCAGGCAGAGGGCAAAGGCTCCACCAACCAATCCGACCTCCCCGCCGGTGTCCTCCAGCGCAACAACATCCACCTCGCCACCTGCGCGTCGGGGGCGGTCGCGGACATGCTGACAGCCCTGCGGGAAAGCTCGGCCACGGCGAAGCACAAGGCGAAGTTCATCCTCGCCACCGATGGCGGGGAGTTCCAGGCGGAGAACCTTGCGGATGGGGAAACGGTTGCCTGCGATTACGCGAAATTCTCCGATCACTTCGGCTTCTTCCTGCCGCTGGCGGGGATCACCACGGTGCGGGAGATACGCGAAAACGCCTTTGACATCAAGGCCACCAGCCGCCTGAACAAGCTCTACATCGAGCTGATCAAGGACAATGCCGAGTGGGGCACCGCCGCCCGCCGCCATGACCTGAACCACTTCATGGCGCGACTGATCTTCTGCTTCTTCGCCGAGGATACGGATATCTTCACCGGCGCGGGGACTTTTACCGCCACCGTCGATCAGATGAGCGCCCGGGATTCCTCGAACACCCACGATGTCGTCTCGGAAATCTTCCGGGCGATGAATACGAAAATCACCGAGCGGAAAAGCGCCGCCACCAAGCTCTGGGCGGATCCCTTTCCCTACGTGAACGGCGGGCTGTTCTCCGGCAGTGTTGATGTGCCGCGCTTCAGCAAGATCGCCCGCTCCTACCTCATCCATGTGGGGAATCTGGATTGGACCAAGATCAATCCCGACATCTTCGGCTCCATGATACAGGCGGTGGCGGACGATGAGGAACGCGGCGCGCTGGGCATGCACTACACCAGCGTGCCGAACATCCTCAAAGTCCTCAATCCGCTCTTCCTCGATGACCTCCGGGAAAAACTCGCCGAGGCCGGGGACAACTCTCGCAAGCTGCTCAACCTCCGCAACCGCATCGCTAGGATACGCGTCTTCGATCCCGCCTGCGGATCGGGGAATTTCCTCGTCATCGCCTACAAGGAGATGCGCGCCATCGAGGCGGAGATCAACCGGCGGCGGAGGGAAAGCGATCTCCGCAGCGCCATCCCCCTGACAAACTTCCGCGGCATCGAGCTCCGGGACTTCTCTGCGGAAATCGCCCGCCTCGCCCTCATCATCGCGGAATACCAATGCGATGTGCTCTACCTCGGCCAGAAGGAAGCCCTCGCCGAGTTCCTGCCGCTGGATGCGAAGAACTGGATTACGAGCGGGAATGCGCTGCGGATCGATTGGCTGAGTGTTTGTCCGCCGACAGGGAAAGGGGTAAAAATGCGCGGGGATGATTTGTTTAGCACGCCGCTGGATCAGTCGGAGATCGATTTTGAGAATGAGGGTGGGGAAACCTACATCTGTGGGAATCCGCCGTATTTGGGTTCAAAATGGCAGTCCCAAGAGCAGAAGAATGACCTAAAAAACATATTTGATGGAAGAATAAAGAGCTGGAAGTCGCTAGATTATGTCGCGGGTTGGTTCATGAAAGCAGCGGACTACGGGACTCACACTCCAACTGTTTCTGCCTTCGTTTCCACGAACTCGATCAATCAAGGTCAGCAGGTTCCCATTCTCTGGCCCATCATCTTCGAAACCGGACATGAGATTTCTTTCGCTCACACTTCTTTTAAATGGGCGAACCTAGCAAGCCACAACGCGGGTGTAACGGTCGTAATTGTGGGAATTTCGAGAAACGCTCCTCTTCCTAGGCGACTTCTATTTCCATCAGATGAAGGGACGGTTTTGAAAAAGGTGGAAAATATCAACGGATACCTCATTGCTGCGCCAAATGTCGAAATTATACCGGTGTCGAAACCGTCTGATGATCGTGCTGTGATGCAGTTTGGAAATCATCCGTATTACGGAGCCGCTTTGATATTTTCTTATTCTGAGAGCGAAGCGATGAAACTAGCCGATCCTGCGGTCTCACAGTTTATCCGGCCGCTGTATGGCTCGAAGGAATTCATATCATCCAATCCAAGGGCATGTCTTTGGATTAAAGACAGCGAATTAGATCAGGTTTTAGATTTTCCGCAAATTGTATCTAGAATCCAAACAGTCCAGAAGTCGAGGTTCGCAGCAATACAGGATAGCTCAGCTCAAAGACTTGCAACGACTCCGCATAGATTTAGAGAGCAGTTCGTTTCTGAAATTTATACGATGGTCGTGCCACGAGTTAGTTCAGAAAATCGTCCTTATCTACCGGTCGGCTTACTTCCTTCAAACGCGATTGTCCATGAAAAGGCGTGCGCCCTTTACGACGCCCCGCTCTGGAACATGGCCTTGATCGCCTCCCGCCTCCACTGGGTCTGGATCGGAACGGTTTGCGTGCGGATGAGGACGGATTTCTCCTACTCAAACACCCTCGGTTGGAACACCTTCCCGCTCCCCCCGTTGACGGAGACCAACAAAACCGATCTAACAAAATGCGCGGAGGAGATCCTGCTTGCGCGGGAGGCGCATTTCCCGGCGACGATCGCGGAGCTGTATGACCCGGCGAAGATGCCGGAGAACCTGCGCGCCGCCCACGACCGCAACGACGAGACCCTGGAGCGCATCTACATAGGCCGCCGTTTCAAGAACGATACGGAACGCCTGGAAAAGCTTTTCGAGCTGTATACGAAGATGACCCAATAAGGAGAAGGCGGGGCTGGCCTTCCAGGATTGCATCCCCTTTGCACAAGCCGAGCGAATCACGATAAAAGACCACGACGACGCAAAGGGGATACAATCTCCTTCTCCATATTGCCGGTCCTCAATAAGGAGAAGGCGGGGCTGGCCTTCCAGGATTTCATCCCCTTTGCACAAGCCGAGCGAATCATGATAAAAGACCACGACGACGCGAAGGGGATACAATCCCCTTCTCCATATTGCCAGTCCTTAATAAGGAGAAGGGGATTGTATCCCCTTTGCACAAGCCGAGCGAATCATGATAAAAGACCACGACGACGCAAAGGAGATACAATCTCCTTCTCCATATTGCCAGTCCTCAATAAGGAGAAGGGGATTGCATCCCCTTTGCACAAGCCGAGCGAATCATGATAAAAGACCACGACGACGCAAAGGGGATGCAATCCCCTTCTCCATATTGCCGGTCCTCAATAAGGAGAAGGGGATTTCATCCCCTTTGCACAAGCCGAGCGAATCATGGTAAAAGACAACGACGACGCAAAGGGGATACAATCCCCTTCTCCATATTGCCGGTCCTCCGCAAAGGACTTGAAAAGTCCTTCTCCATATTGCCGGTCCTCAATAAGGAGAAGGGGATTGCATCCCCTTTGCACAAGCCGAGCGAATCGTGATAAAAGACCACGACGACGCAAAGGGGATACAATCCCCTTCTCCATATTGCCGGTCCTCAATAAGGAGAAGGGGATTGCATCCCCTTTGCACAAGCCGAGCGAATCATGATAAAAGACCACGACGACGCAAAGGAGATACAATCTCCTTCTCCATATTGCCGGTCCTCCGCAAAGGACTTGAAAAGTCCTTCTCCATATTCACCGTCCTTCTCCCTATCCTGATGTTCCTCAACCCATACAAAGAAATCGAGCGCCACGGCGGGAACCTCCCTCACTGGCAGCAGGGAGAAGCCATGATCTTTGTCACATGGCGCTTGCTGGATTCTCTCCCGGAGGCTGTCGTAAAAAAACTCCAGCAGCAGCGCAACCAATGGCTCGCCTCCCACCCGCAGCCATGGGATGAGGAAACGTTCAAAGAATACAACCGCCTCTTCACCCTCCGCTTCGAGTCCCTCCTCGATGATTGTCATGGCTCCTGCCTTCTACGGGATCCCGCCCACTCCGCCATCGTTTCCGGCGCGCTTCTTCATTTCCATGAAGACCGCTACTTGCTCGACTCCTTCGTCATCATGCCGAACCACGTCCACGTCCTGTTCAGCCCCATCGGCGGGCAGAAGCTCGAGGATATAATAGGATCATGGAAACGCTTTTCTTCCCGGGAAATTAACAAGCTGCAGGGGAAAACCGGTGCGCTCTGGCAGCGCGAAGCCTGGGACAGACTCATCCGCAGTCAGAGCCAGCTAGACTGGACACGGAAGTATATCGTGAAAAATCCCGAAAAACTCCCAACCGGCACCTTCCAGCTCTGGCCCCAATAAGGAGAAGGGGATTGTATCCCCTTTGCACAAGCCGAGCGAATCACGAATGAAGACCACTACGACGCAAAGGGGTTTCAAACCCCTTCTCCATATTGCCTGTCCTTAATAAGGAGAAGGGGATTGTATCCCCTTTACACAAGCTAAGCGAATCACGAATGAAGACCACGACGACGCAAAGGGGTTTCAAACCCCTTCTCCATATTGCCTGTCCTTAATAAGGAGAAGGGGATTGTATCCCCTTTGCACAAGCCCAGCGAATCGTGATAAAAGACCACTACGACGCAAAGGGGTTTCAAACCCCTTCTCCATATTGCCAGTCCTTAATAAGGAGAAGGGGATTATATCCCCTTTGCACAAGCCCAGCGAATCGTGATAAAAGACCAGTCCTCCGCAAAGGGGTTTCAAACCCCTTCTCCATATTATGACCCCAGTCCCATCCATCTCCGTCACTTACGCGCACAACGCTTTGGCATCGAAATCCAACGAGCTGGGGATGCGCCCGATGCAGGAGCGCGCCTACCAGAAGCGCGGAGAGCAGTATCTTCTCATCAAATCGCCACCGGCATCCGGGAAGAGCCGGGCGCTGATGTTCATCGCTCTGGACAAGCTGCGCAACCAGGGGATGAAACAGGCGATCATCTGCGTGCCGGAAAGAAGCATCGGCTCCAGCTTCAACGATGAGCCGCTTTCTGATCATGGTTTCTCGGAAGACTGGAAGGTGAAGCCGCAGTGGAATCTCTGCAACGCGCCGGGAACGGATGGCGGGAAGGTGGATGCGATCAAGAAATTCCTCGACAGCGGGGACGAGATCCTGGTCTGCACCCATGCGAGCTTCCGCTTCGCGGTGGATAAGTTCGGGGTCGATGCTTTCGACGGACGGATGATCGCGATTGATGAGTTCCATCACGTTTCCGCAAATCCGGATAACAAGCTGGGGGCGCATCTGGCGGATTTCATGGCGCGGGACAAGTGCCACATCGTCGCGATGACGGGTTCCTACTTCCGTGGGGATGCGGAGGCGGTGCTGCACCCGGAGGATGAGGCGAAGTTTGAGACGGTGACCTACACCTACTACGAGCAGCTCAGCGGCTACGAGCACCTCAAGCAGCTGGACATGGGCTACTATTTCTACACCGACAGCTACACGGACAAGGTGCTCAAGGTTCTGGATCCGAATGAGAAGACCATCATCCACATCCCGAACGTAAACTCTAGGGAGAGCACGAAGGACAAGATCCGCGAGGTGGAGCACATCATCGAGGAGCTGGGTGAGTGGAAGGGCACCGATACTGCGACCGGTTTCCAGCTGGTTGAGACGCCGGAAGGGAAGACCCTGAGGATCGCCGATCTGGTGGATGATGATTCTGCGAAGCGCGAGAAGGTTTCCGCAGCGCTCAAAGATGCTTCACAGAAATTTAATCGCGATCACGTGGATATCATCATCGCGCTGGGGATGGCGAAGGAAGGCTTCGACTGGATCTGGTGCGAGCACGCGCTGACCATAGGCTACCGCTCCAGCCTGACAGAGATTGTGCAGATCATCGGGCGTGCCACACGCGACGCGCCGGGGAAAACGAAGACCCGTTTCACCAATCTGATCGCCGAGCCGGATGCGAGCGAGGAGAACGTGACCCATGCGGTGAACGACACGCTTAAAGCGATTGCCGCGAGCCTACTGATGGAGCAGGTGCTTGCGCCACGCTTCGACTTCCGCCCGAAGAATCCCGGTAGCCAGCCGGATGGGGATTATGACTACGGGGATGGCGGCTACGATCCCAACAGATGCAACGTGGGCGTCAACAAGCAGACCGGCAATATCCAGATGGAGATCAAGGGGCTGGCGATGCCTAAGAGCGATACTGCGAAGCGCATCTGCAAGGAGGATCTGAACGAGCTGATCACCAGCTTCGTGCAGGACAAGACGACGATGGAGCGGGGGATGTTCGATAGCGAGACAGTCCCCGAGGAACTGACACAGGTGAAGATGGGCAAGATCGTGCAGGAGAGATTTCCCGATTTAACGGGCGAAGATCAGGAGGCGGTGCGGCAACATGCCATCGCCGCGTTAAACATCATCCAGCAAGCGAAAAAGAAAGCCACGGACATCGGCCCTGGAGAGGCGACGCTGAACCTTTCGCTGATCGAGGGGATACGGAAATTTGCGATGAATGTGATCGAGCTGGATATTGACCTGATCGACAGGATCAACCCCTTCGAAGAGGCATATTCCATCCTCGCGAAAAGTATGAGCGAGGACAGGCTGAAGCAGGTGGCGGAAGTCATTGCAGCGCGGAAGGTAAGCCTTTCCCTAGAGGATGCGCGGGCCCTAGTGAAAAGGGCGATAGAGTTCCAAGCACAGAAAGGCCGTGCGCCTTCGCTCAGCTCTGCCGATCCATGGGAGAAAAGAATGGCAGAGGGTGTAGTCTATCTGCAACGCATGGTCAGGGAGGGAAAAAATGTCTGAGAAGCAAACGGATGAGGAAATGCTGGCCGCGCTCGGGGTGGACATCGCCCCGGCGAAGAAGGTCGAGCGAAGCGCCAGGGAGCAGCGCATCATCGCGGGCTTCGAGGAGATCGTGCGTTTCACCAAAGAGCACGGAGCACCGCCGCAACACGGCGAGGGGAAGGATATTTTCGAGCGGATTTATGCGGAGAGACTGGATCAGATACGTGGTTCCGAAGAGTGCCGCAAGGTATTGGAAGGGATGGATGCGGAGGGTTTGCTCGAAGCCACGGAAGCGGGTCATTCACTCCGCGAAGACGGTGATGATGAGGCGCTGCTTGCTGCCTTGGGCGTGGATTGGGAAAAGCAGGCGGATATTTCCAAGCTGAAATATGTGAAGCCAAGGGCGGAGATCCGCGCTGCGGAGGAAGTGGCGAAGCGGGATCGCTGTGAGGACTTCGATATATTCCGACCACTTTTCGAGAGCGTGCAGAAAGAGATCGAGTCCGCTGAGCGTCGCACCATCAAATTCAAGGACAATGCAGAGGTGAGCAAGGGAGACCTGTTCATTCTCGACGGGCAGAAGATCTACGTGGCGGAGATGGGTGAGCTTTTCGTAAACGACAACGAGAGGCCGGACAGGAGGCTGCGGGTGATCTACGATAACGGGACGCAAAACGACATTTTACTGAGATCCCTCCAGCGTGCCCTGAACAAGGACAAGACCAGCCGCCGGATCACCGATCCATCTATGGGGCCGCTTTTCTCCGATGAGGAGGACGACGAGGATCTGGCCGCAGGCTACATCTACATCCTGCGCAGCCTTTCCGAGGAAACATTTCTCGCGGAGAACCGGACGGTGATCCACAAGATTGGGGTGACCGGCGGGGACGTGAAGAAGCGTCTAGCGAATGCCAAGAAAGACCCGACCTATCTGCTTGCGGACGTGGAGATTGTGCAGACGTTCAAGCTCGCCAACATCAACCGCAAGAAGCTGGAAAATCTACTGCACAAGTTCTTTGCAGATGTGCGGCTGGATCTGGAGCTGAAAGACCGCTTCGGATTCGGCGTGGAGCCAAGGGAGTGGTTCCTAGTGCCGTTACCGGTGATCTTGGAGGCCGTGGAGAAGCTGAAGGATGGGACGCTTGCGGAGTATTTTTATGATACGGAGAAAGCGAGGTTGGTGAAGATCTGAAGAGAAATTAGGATGAAGACGGTTGGCTCCATGTGCGGTAGAAGCGGGCGGAATGTTATGTGCTTGGAAAGCAGTGCTGAGGTGGCGGTGATGACCTTAGCCTTGTTCTCCTTTCCGCAATGGGTGGGAATCTTACCACAACCGTCGGTAGGGGAGAACCATCTCGATATTTGATTGGAGAATGTTTCCGGGGCGGATAGGAATCGGGCGTGAGGAAAGACCGACTTGATGCCTTGTTATTTAATCGAGGGCTTTGTGACTCCCGGGAGCAGGGGAAACGGTTGGTTTTGGCTGGGGAGGTCAAGGTCGGTGGGCATGTGGTCGATAAGCCAGCGGAGCGCTTCGGGGAAGATGCGGTGGTGGAAATTAAGGAGAAGCCGCGCTTTGTCGGGCGCGGTGGGCTAAAGCTTGAGGGGGCGTTGGAGCATTTCGGGATCGATGTGACGGGTTGGACTTGTCTGGACGTCGGAGCCTCAACTGGAGGATTTACCGACTGCCTGTTGCAACGTGGGGCGGTGAAGGTGCATGCGATCGATGTTGGGACAAATCAACTGGTCTGGAAGTTGCGGAATGATCCAAGGGTGGTTTCAAGAGAGAAATTCAATGCGAGGAATCTGCAGGAGAGTGATCTGGGGGAAAAAGTGCGGCTGGCGGTGATGGATCTTTCGTTCATTTCACTCACAAAAGTGCTTCCATCGGTTTTCGGGGTATTGGAGGAGGAGGGGGAAGTTGTATGCCTGATCAAGCCGCAGTTCGAACTTGAGCGGGAAGATGTCGGTAGGGGCGGAATTGTAAGGGATGCTACGTTGAGAACTCGTGCCGTGGAGAAGATCAGGAACTTCGTGGTAAGCGAGCACGGCAGGAAATGGCATGGGGTAATTCCGGCCAGCATTGCCGGGATGGACGGGAATCAGGAGTTTCTCGCCCGGATCGGTTAAAAATTTCAAAGAAATCGAATAAAAACCGCTGGCGCACATCTATTATTGGCATACGATTCTTCGGGGATCGTTACCCACCAACCAACCAAACCATAAATAGACCATGAAATTACTACTTACAGCATTCTGCGCCGCAATGATCACCTCGCCACTCGCCTTCGCTGGTGACAAGTGCGATAAGAGCAAGTGCGACAAAGAAAAAGAAGAAGCCACCATCATCGCCCATTGTGGCAAGTGCGGTAAAGGCGAGAAGCACGAGAAGAAAGAGGAAGAGAAAAAAGAAGAAGGCACTCTGATCGCCGGAGACAAGTGCGATGAGAAAAAGAAGTGCGACAAGGAAGAGGAAGCCACTCTCCTCGCCGACAAGTGCGATGAGAAAAAGAAGTGCGACAAGGAAGAGGAAGCGACTCTCCTCGCCGACAAGTGCGATGAGAAAAAGAAGTGCGACAAGGAAGAGGAAGAAGCAACCCTCGCCTAATAGAGTAAAAATATTTCGTTTCAAAAAACCATCGGGTAAATCCGGTGGTTTTTTTGTGTCTGATACTTGGTATCTGTTTCTGCTTGGTGGGATAAATTCGGCGTCGCTGTGCTGTGCCGGGACTCGTGTTGGGCAGCGAAATGCAGCCCCTCCTCGGGCATGCCTACGAGTTCGGCTTGAGGTAATAGAGCACGGCCATTCGTGCGGCGATGCCGTTCTCTACCTGATCGTTGATGAGGGATCGCTCGTAGTCCATGACTGCGTCGCAGAGTTCGACGCCGCGGTTCACGGGGCCCGGGTGCATCAGGTAGAGGCCGCGTTTGCGGATTTCCTCGAGGCGGGTGTCGGTGATTCCGTAGAGTTTGTGATATTCGCGGATTGAGGGGAAGAAGGGCGCGTCCTGGCGTTCCATCTGAACGCGCAGGAGGTAGATGATATCGGGTTTCCACTTCATGCCTTCCTCGTAGCTGGTGAAACGCTCGATGCCTTCGGGGCCGTTTTTGGGAAGCAGTGATCCGGGGCCAAGGAAGGCGACTTTCACTCCGAGCTTTTTCAGGATACACGAGGTGGATCTGGCAACCCGCGAGTGGAGGATGTCCCCGACGATGAGAACCTTTTTGCCGGTTGGATCTGGGAACTTTTCTTTGATCGTGAAGGCATCGAGCAAGGCCTGAGTGGGATGCGAGTGGGCTCCATCGCCGGCATTGACGACCGAGGCGTTGGTCTGGGCGGCGATCGCAGCGGGTAGTCCCGAGCGGGAGTGCCTGACGATGATATAGTCAGTCCGCATCGCTTGGAGTGTCTCGACGGTTTCGCGGACGGATTCGCCTTTGGTGATCGATGAGTGACGGACATCGAAATTGGTGACATCAGCGGAAAGCCGTTTCGCCGCGACTTCGAATGACGAGTGGGTCCGGGTGGAAGGCTCGTAGAAGAGCGTCAGAACTGACTTTCCCTTGAGTGCGGGAACTTTTTTCACCGAGCGGGTGAAAAGTTCTTTGAAAGGGATTGCCTGATCGAGAAGGAGATCGATCTCCTCACGATCTAACGACGCGATATCGAGTAAGTCTTTACGGGGCATAGGAGAAGTAAGGGGCGTAGTAGAGACCTCCAAAGGCCAGGGTCATCACGATGATAATGATGAGGATGGCGGCGTGATGACGCGAGCGTTTCTTGGTGAAGAAGATATAAACCGTGAGTAGGGACGCGATTACGAGGAGGATCAGGGGGGTGAGGTAGAAAGCGCGCTGCCATGCGGCCAGCGCCGCAGCGAGGGCAAGTAGGTAGGTGGGAATCAGCAAGATGGGATGGGCAGTGATTTTCCGCAGGTGCGCGGCGGGATCTTGCCTATCGTTTTGCGCGAGTTGGGCAAGGGCTTCACGGCGGCGAATCTCGTTGATATCTCTAGGGTCGTGCCGATGGGAGGGAAGGGCGGTCTTTTGGGTGACAGTGGGAGCAGGTGCCAGGGGTAGTTCGTGCTTCCGTAGTGAATGGCTTTTTACGGCTTCCGGTCTTTTCTCCGGTGCGGGCGCAGACGGAGGATCGAGATGCATGACGGGCTCTTGGCGGATTATTTCCGGCGACTGATCCGGATGATCTGGATCTAGAACGGGAGGCGGCGTGGAGGGTTCCGGAGACGGTACCGGCGGGGTGACTTGGGCGGGTGGGGAATACGGCGGGCGGATTGCCGGAGGATTTGCTCGGGTTTGTTCCGGCGGGCTGGGTTGCGACGGAGTCTCGGGAATGCCGAGTTGGCCGCGTAGTGCGGCGATTTCTTCAGGGGTCTTTTTTTTGTCGGGAAGCATGATTACCGGGGGGTCACGAGTTTTACCGAATCCTCGCCATCGGTGCCCTCCATAGAGACATGGACATGGTCGTGGCGATTCGTTTCAAGAATTATGCCCGCGTAGGTCGGGTGGATCGGAAGCTCGCGGTGGCCGCGATCGATCAGGACGGCGAGTTCCACTTTCGCGGGGCGACCGTAATCCGATAAAGCATCGAGAGCGGCGCGTATCGTGCGGCCG
>Ga0209491_10003119_pt1 | contig 27953 bp, 19 predicted proteins | sample BON02_FD_187213 | JGI IMG/M metagenome (GOLD analysis project Ga0209491, IMG submission 187213) | Freshwater microbial communities from Lake Bonney liftoff mats and glacier meltwater in Antarctica - BON-02 (SPAdes) (version 2) | ecosystem: Environmental > Aquatic > Freshwater > Ice > Glacier...
GACTTGTAATAACTCATGTTGCACATTAAAAAAGAGAAAGGTTGGTGGTTTAACTTTAGCAGACGGAGCTGGTTTTCTAGTAGTAGCTAAGAGCGTAACCTATGATTTTTGATTTTTATAGTATCATTATTTGACTAGGCTCACCTCCCCCTATTCACCAGCCAAAGCCCCAAGAGAATTAATAATCCGAAACCTACTTTCTCTAATGTAAGATGGTCCATACCTAGTGATATGGCTATGAGACTAGCAAGTAGTGGCTGCAGATAAATGTAGCTACCTACTGTGGTAGAGGTGCTGTTTTGAAGAGCCCAAGCATTGAGCAGGTAGGATAGGATGGTGATTCCTGCGATCACATAGCACATAGAGAAGACGGCTTTAGGTGGCAGACTACCCCAATCTACCAGAAGTAAATCACTAACTCCTAGCGGCAATACGTATATGAACCCAAAGATGAATAAATACATAGTGATGGTGGTAGCCTTATATTTCTGAAGCAATCGAGTGACATAAAAAAGGTAGAATGCGTAACTTGTAGCATTGAGCATCACGAGTAAATCTCCCCCAAAACCATCATCACTAAAAGAAAAATTAGCCACATCTACTAATAGAGCCGCTCCTATAAAAGCGACACTTATACCTGCATAGACTAAGGGTTTAATTCGTTTTTTGTATCCAATAGCCGTAAATATGACTACAAATATTGGAGCAAGTAGCATTAGCACACTTGCATTGATAGCGGAGGTCATACTTAGGCCTTTGAAGAAAGCTGTCATATTAAGAGCTACCCCAAAGAATGCAGCCACCGCTAGTTTTAAGTAGTCACGCTTGTCGGTTATTTTTTCTCTATTGAATAAAAAATAGTAGGCCACGAAAAAGAGCATTCCAGCTCCTACTCGCAGTACTATGAATGCATAAGCAGATATATACTGAGGCATTGCCCATTTTGCAAAGCTAAAATTACCTGCATAGAATAATGCTACGGTAAATAATGCAAGATGCACCAGTATTTTCTTGTCCAGTTTCAAGGCAGCAAAGAAAGTCTAAAATTAAGTCGGGACATACCTTTGTACGAACTCGTCTCGAGGTAAACCAATTCAACTATCCACATCCTATTCATATCTTTTCGCGGAGTTATCTTATCCTTGCAGTATGTATGATTTTTTATCAGGTAAGGTAGACCGCATTACGCCTACAGAAGTGGTGGTAAATGCGGGTGGAGTTGGTTTTTTGCTGCACATATCACTCAATACTTTTGAGGTGATAAAAGCAGAAAAAGAAGTTAAGATATATACCCATCTGATAGTAAGAGAGGATAGTCACACATTATACGGGTTTGCTACCACAGGAGAGCGTCAGATGTATGTGAAGCTAGTAGGGGTAAATGGCGTAGGTCCTAGTACCGCTCGTGTGATACTGAGTAGCATGAGTGTAGATGATGTGGTAAGTGCTATTACCAATAGTAATATAGCTATACTGAAAAGCATAAAAGGGATAGGGCCAAAAGCAGCCCAAAGATTAGTAGTAGAGCTTCAAGACAAGCTAGGAGGAGTAGGATCAGATGGAGCATATACGCTATCAGGTGGAAGTACAGAGATGGAGGAAGCCACAGATGCACTGTTGGCTCTTGGGTTTGCTCGTCCTGCCGTAGGTAAAATACTGATGAAGATAAGTAAAGAGGCAGGCAATAATTTAACTACCGAAGAGTTAATAAAGAAATCACTGCAATTATTGTAATTTTGTCAGTTACACAAAAATCAATTTATAAGGAAACACTTACTTTTAGAACACAAGTTTTAATACAAAACTTTTGACAAAAAAATATTTGATAATAAATGTACAGAGAGTCTCCGTAGCTCTTTTGATAGCGATAGTTTGTGTTTCTCTTAGCACCTCATTACTTGCCCAGCAGGATAGTGCTACGAGATATGAGCTCAAGGACAAGAAGCCAGGTGAAGACAAGCCGACTAATCTAATAGACCTCAAAGATCCACCCAATATAAGAACAGAGTATAAGTACGATCCTGCCACAGGAAACTACTTAGAGGTAATCACTATAGGTGGTAAGTCTATCGGAAGCCCACGCGTACTTACGCTTACAGAGTATATTCGTGCTAAGGAAAAGCGTGATCGCGAGGTATACTATCGTAAAAAGAGTAATGCAGATAATTATGTAAAAGGGGGAGGACTTATTCCTAAGATTGCTATTACGCCAGAGATTTTTGACAAGGTATTTGGTGGAGGTATTATAGATATACGCCCTACAGGTAGTGCAGAGGTAACTTTCGGTGGTAATTTTAATAAAGTAGAAAATCCAGCGTTCCCAGTCCGTCAGCAGAGAAATGGACAATTTGATTTTGGCATGAAAATGCAGTTAAATGTGACCGGACAAATAGGTGACAGACTAAAATTAAATTGGAATTACGATACAGAAGCCACATTTGAGTTTGAGAACCAAATGAAGCTAAACTGGGAAGGAAGTGATGACGATATACTAAAGAGTATAGAACTAGGCAATGTGAGTCTTCCACTTAATGGGAGCCTCATACAGGGAGGGAGAAACCTCTTTGGTGCTAAGACTCAGCTTCAGTTTGGCAAACTTAGAGTAGCAATAATAGCCACTCAGGACAAAGGAGAGACTAAAGAAACTGAAGTTACAGGTGGTGCACAAGTCACTAATTATGACATTCAGGCTCACAATTACGATGTAAATAGACACTATTTCTTATCGCAGTATTTTGCAGATAATTATGACAATGCACTCACTAGATTACCTATTATTTTATCTAGCACACAGGTAACTTATGTAGAGGTGTGGGTCACCAATAGGAATAATGCAGTAGGGAACTCTCGAAATATAATGGGTTGGATGGACTTAGGTGAAAATGAGTCCAATGCATATAGAGAATGGGTACTCAATACTGGAGAGCAGTATCCTGATAATAACAATACAAACCTATTTGAGTTAGTAGATGGTCAGCCTTTTTGTGACCCTTCAGACCCTAGGTTTGTGCTCGGAGCGGATTATGAGTGCCTGAGTAATGCACGAAGACTAAATGAAAATGAGTTCAACTTTCATCCGACACTGGGGTACGTATCTCTAAACCAGTCACTGAATAATGATGAAGTGCTTATGGTGGCCTATCAGTATACTGCTAATGGTGCCAATTACCAAGTAGGGGAACTTACCGTAGATAATCCAATCACTACCGGTAATAATAATCACCTGAATCTCAAGCTATTAAAGCACTCTACTATAAAGACTAACTTACCAGCGTGGGATCTGATGATGAAAAACATCTACTCGCTAAATACGTACAACTTGCAGCGTGAAGATTTTACCATGAATGTGGTGTATGCAGATGATCCGAGTGGTGCTAATTTAAACTATCTGCCTGTAGATGCTAGTGAGCCAGCTATCAGGGAGCAGCAGCTCATTACTGTGCTAAACCTGGATAAGGTAAATAAGCAGATGGAGGCTAAGCCAGACGGGGTATTTGACCTCATAGATGGGGTGACTATAGACGCCTTAAAAGGCAGAATAATTTTTCCAGTTAGAGAGCCTTTTGGTGCGTTTTTGAGATCTAAATTTATAGATAAAAAAAATGCAGATTATTATGCTTTTGATTCACTTTACCGGACGACTAAGTGGAATGCAGAACAAGATTTAAAACACAATAAGTTTTTCTTAAAAGGGACCTTTAAGGGATCATCCTCAGATCAGATAAGACTCCAATGCTATAATATATCGCAAGGAAGTGTGAGGGTAACTGCTAATGGTGCTGCACTTACAGAGGGCTCAGACTATACGGTGGACTACACACTAGGTACTGTGAAAATAGTAAACCAAGGGATACTAAACTCTGGAGCAGCTATAAAAGCTACTTGTGAGAGTAATTCCCTAATTAATATACAGCAGAAGTCTCTAGTAGGTACGCGATTAGATTATAAGTTTTCTGACAAACTAATACTGGGAGGTACTTTTATGCATATGTCAGAGAGACCGCTTACCAATAAGGTAAATATAGGAGATGAGCCACTTAGAAACTCTATCTGGGGATTAGATGGGTCTTGGAATACTGAATCACGTTTTCTTACTCGTATGGTGGATAAGATTCCATTTGTAGAGACTAAGGAGGTGTCTACAATAAGTTTCACAGGAGAATTTGCACACTTAATACCGCATAAGGCTAAAACTCAGGGAGATAAAGGTACCTCATATATAGATGATTTTGAAGGAGCAGAGACTCCGTATGATCTTAAGTATGTGCGGAGTTGGCATATGGCTAGTACTCCACAGGGTCAGCCAGATTTATTTCCTGAGACAGTTAGCATTACAGATAAGGATAGTAGCTTTAACTCTAAGAGAGCCAGTCTATCGTGGTATAATATAGATCCAGTATTCCAAGGACAAAGTAAATTTACACCGGGGAATATTACCCCTCTGGAGCAGTCTAATCACTGGGTCCGTACGATTACTCAAGATGAAATATTTCCAGATATAGAGCTACAGCAGGGTCAGCCACAGCAGCTTCCCACCTTGGACTTGAGCTACTACCCACGTGAACGAGGGCAGTATAATTTTAATACTACAGACTTACTGGAAAATGGCAAATTGGAAAAACCAGAAGATAACTGGGCTGGTATAATGCGTAGGATAGAGACCAATGATTTTGAGGCTACTAACATAGACTACATAGAAATTTGGCTCATGGACCCATTCGTGTACTCTAAGTTTAATAATACGAAGCACAATACAGGAGATTTGTACATCAACTTGGGTAGCGTATCTGAGGATGTGATACCAGATAGAAAACGCTCTGCTGAAAATGGACTACCTGTACCAGGGGGCACCCAAAGTGTAAGCGAGGGCAACTATGCTCTTACTCCTAGTGGACAGATTATTAATAAAGCCTTTGATAATGATCCTGCAGCTAGAGGCTCACAAGATGTAGGACTAGACGGCATGAACGATGACGCAGAAAGAGAAAGACTGTCAGGATATCTTAACTCTGTCGCAGCTAAGCATACAGTCAACTCAAGAGCATATCAGCTAGCTCAGGCGGATCCTTCTGGTGATAATTATTTCCACCCTAGAGATCCTGTATATGACAATGAGAATGCATTAGTATTAGAAAGGTATAAAAGATTCAATGGCTTTGATGGGAATAGCACGTTAAATAACCTAGCTGATGGGACGCCTCAGTCTGCAAGTGTAATCCCAGATGATGAAGATATAAATCAAGACTATACGGTAAATCTTAATGAAGAGTACTTTCAGTATAAAATCAAGATCAGTCCACAAGATCTAAAAATAGGCCAAAACTTTGTGACTGATTCTATACGCGTAACTGCAAATCAGATAGATCCAGGAGCATTGCCTAACGAGATTACGTGGTATCAGCTTAAAGTTCCTATCCGTCAGTTTGAAAAGCAGGTAGGAGGAATTCAAGATTTCAAGTCCATTCGTTTTATGCGCATGTATGTGAAAGGTTTTCAAGACAGTGTAGTGCTGCGTTTCGGTAACCTGCAGTTGGTTCGTGCGGATTGGAGAAGATATCTGAATACCCTAAAATTCCCACCTAGAGTAGGTCCTCCGGTAGATCCTAACGATGATGCTACGCTAGTAGTGTCTACGGTTAATGTAAATGAAAACAGTAAGCGAAGTCCTATTCCTTACAAGGTTCCTCCAGGATTTAGTAGAGAGATAGACCCTACACAGCAAGGGAATGTGCAGCAAAATGAGCAGTCACTTTCTATTTCAGTATGTGACTTGGATAAAGAAGACGCTCGAGGGGCATACCGTACGTTAGACTTTGATATCCGTAACTATAAGACCATGAAACTCTTTGTACACGCAGAGTCAGAGTTTGCCCAAGATGGCGATGTAGTAGCTATGCTCAGAATAGGTACAGATTTAGAAAACAATTATTATCAGTATGAGGTACCTCTGGTACTTTCTCCATACGGTACAGCAGACGCTCAGTCTATTTGGCCCACGGCTAATGAGATGATTATAGACTTAGAGGAATTTTATAATCTGAAGCTAAATAGACAACTAAACCAGCGGGATAATCCCAATGGGTACTATACACAGACTTTAGAGAATGGTCATCGCATCAGTATTATAGGTCTCCCAGATTTGAGTAATGTACGTACGATACTCTTAGGTGTAAAAAATGATGGGAACAGTACACAGAATAAGCTATGCTCTGAGGTGTGGTTTAATGAGTTAAGATTAGTAGATTTTGCTAATAAAGGTGGCTACGCAGCTAATGCACGAATGGTAGCTAAACTTGCAGATTTCGCCAATCTGACTGTGTCTGGTAATTACCAGACCATAGGGTTTGGAGCAATAGATAAAAAACTGAATGAGCGTAACCTTAATGAGCAGATACAGTATGACATTGCTTCTAATATAGAGCTAGGTAAATTTTTCTCTAAAAAATCAGGGATTACCATTCCTATGTTCATAGGATACAGTGAAAATATTATCAATCCTAAGTTTTATCCCTTAAATCCGGATATAGAGCTTCGTACTGCTATCAATAATGCAGAGAGTGCCATAGAAAAAGATCAGATAAGAGAAGCCGCACAAGATTATTCCTCGAGATACAGCCTTAACTTTACCAATGTAAAGAAAAATAGAACAGCTACTTCCAAAGGGAAGCCACAGTTTTATGACGTAGAAAACTGGAATTATTCATTTTCATACCAGCGATTGTTTAGGCGCAGTCAGGTCATAGAGATGAATGATGCCAAAACGTATAAGACCTCATTAGGTTATAATTTTAGCACAAAAGCGAATTCTTGGGAGCCCTTTCGCAAGATTATTAAATCTAAGAAACTTACGCTTATCAAAGACTTTAACTTGTCATTACTGCCTAGCAATGTAAACTTTAGAGTGGACGTAGATAGAAGGTACTCAGAGTTAAAAAATAGAGATAACGACAACTTTAAGTCAATAATACCCGTACTCTATGATAAGACCTTTAGCATAAACAGAGTGTATGGTTGGAAGTGGAATCTAACTAAGAGCCTTTCTGTAGATTATGCAGCTACGGCTAATTCCTGGGTGGAGGAGCCTTTCGGAGAGCTAGATACTCGAGAAAAGCGTGATACTTTAAGGAATAACTTCTTCGACCTAGGGAGATTAAATACATTTAATCAAACGGTAAATGCCAACTATAGTTTACCGCTCAGAAAGATAAAACTACTGGACTGGGCTACTGTGACTACTCGATACAGTGCTAACTATGAGTGGAGAAATGCACCCCCAGCTTATGAGACGCTAGGTAATACTATCCAAAACTCTAGAACCATAGGTGTCAATAGTAATCTGAATTTTATCTCCTTGTACAATAAGTCTGAGTTCCTGAAAAAAGTAAATAGGCCACCAAGCAGACGACCAGTTAAAAAGGATACAGACGAATTAGAAGACGCAAATGAGGAGGAGGAAAAGAAAAAGGGTGAGATAGGGAAAACTACCAGAGGAGTATTTAAGTTTCTGATGATGCTAAAACAAGCACAAGTAGGTGTGACCTTAACGGATGGTACCACACTGCCAGGTTTTAATCAGAGCATAGATGCCATTGGTCAAAACTTTGGGAGTAACGCTCCAGGACTGCCATTTATATTTGGAGCTCAAAATGAGGGCTTCAGAAATCAGATTGCGCGCAATGGATTTTTGACTAGAGATACAAATCAAATCGCTAGATATCTAAGTTTAAATGCCATAGATATCAATGGATCAGCCACATTAGAGCCGATTAAAGGTTTTAGAATTACCTTGTCATTTAACAAGAGACAGACCTTTAATACTAATAGTAACTTCAGGTATTTGGAATCAGAAGGCACATTTGAAGACTTAGCATACATAGAAGTGGGCACATTTACTACTTCATTTGGTTCGTGGGCTACTATGTTTGATAAGCTAGAGGATGATTACTCCTCTGAAGCGTTTAACCAATTTAAAAACAATAGATATACGGTCGCTCAGAGGCTTCAGGCTCGTGAGTTTACAGGTGAAGGCGCATATGCAGATGACTATGCTAACGAACTGAACGGAATAGACACTACTACTGGTTTCCCAAAAGGGTTTAGTAATAAGCATCAAGAGGTATTGCTTCACTCTTTTATAGCTGCTTATAGCGGCAAGAATGCAGCAAGTACCTCGTTGTCACCATTTCGCAAGATCCCTGTACCAAACTGGAGAGTTTCGTATAATGGGCTTTCTCAGTTAGATATATTTAAGAATATATTTAGTAACATATCCATCTCTCACGGTTACTCGAGCACCTTAAATCTTGGCTCATTTCAAAGACCGGCAAACTATGGTACACAAGTGCTGGATACTGGCGTAAACTTAGCTACAGCATTTAGATTTCAGTCTGGAGCTTCTATCATAGAACGACTCACACCACTTATAGGTATAGATGTTACCACTAAGGAGGGATTGACAGCCAAGTTTGAGTATAAGATAGATAGAAACCTAACGCTCAGTGTTGTGAATGCTAGTATGGTAGAAGTACGGAATAAGGAGATAGTAATAGGTGGTGGATTTCGTACTACAGGCCTGAGATTGCCTATTAAATTCGCAGGGAAGCGTATCATATTGCAGAACGATCTTAATATACGGTTTGACCTTTCTATCAGGGATGGTATTACTGTGGTACGTACACTAGATGGCAATAGTGGAGAGGATAGCTACATACCTACAGCAGGTATCCGTACTATGAGTATCCGTCCATCTATAGATTATAAGATTAATGATGCACTGAATCTTAGAATGTTCTACAATAGGAATAGCAATAATCCTGTTACGAGTAATTCATTTCCATCAGCATTGACAGATTTCGGAATCACTATTAGATATATTCTTCAATAAGTTTTTGGACGAATAAAAATTTTAAAGGCCTGATTCTATTTTAGAGTCAGGCCTTTTGAATTGTCGGGATGGCGGGATTCGAACCCACGGTCTCTGGTCCCCCAGACCAGCACTTTAACCGAACTAAGCTACATCCCGAGTGGTTAAATAGTATGATCGAGACAGCACTTTACCGTCCCGATAGCTATCGGGAAAGCTACATCCCGAATGATTAAATAATAAATATGAGTTTGCACCATTTTTTTAGTGACTTGTAACTCTAAATTAATGGCAAATTTATTAGAAATAGGTCAATTAGTTGCATCAAATACTTCTTAATAACTAGTTCATTCCAAAGGAGAAATGTGGTCGGCGTGGTCACAGTTGTAAAAAAAAGTTATGTCATAAGGTGTTTTTGGTGCTGTTTTTTGATAAAAATCACCTTTTTTATGTGTATACGAGATTAAATTCCTCTTTTTGTTTAAAATTTTATTGCTGATTATCAGAGTATTAGATTAAATAAACAGTTAAATACCATTTTTTGTTTAAAATATATGAGTGTATGTATTGAATTTATTGCATAAAAAGGATATTTGCACTGTAAGAAAAAAACAATATTATTCAAAATGAAAAAATTTAGAAATTCAATTTTAGCAGTAGTAGCAATAGTTGCTATCTCATTTACTTCTTGTTCAAAATCAGGTAATACTGCTGAAGCAGATGCTGCTCAGGTTACTGCAGATTCACTAATGGCTGCTGAAGCATTAGCAGATTCATTGGCTCAAATAGAGGTTCCAATGGAGGTTATGCCAGATTCTACAGCTGTTGTAGATTCAGTTAAGTAATCACAGTAAAATATATTTTAAAAAGGGTCTTCCAATTTCGGAATGCCCTTTTTTTTATGCTAAAAAATCTAGGACTAAAAATCAGTTGCGAATAGGTTTATTTAATCTTTATGCCATAAATTGCGTTTAATAGATATGATACATAAACCAACCTTGGCTTACTTAAAGGAGCTACGAAAGCATAATGTGCGTGAGTGGTTTGCAGAGCATAAAAAGGATTACGAGAATGCCAGGAAGGAGGTTTTACATCTGATAGATGTGACTTCTGAGGAGCTGAGCTTTACAGATGTCTTAGAAAGTAAAAAAATGTTCCGAATCAATAGAGATGTTCGTTTCAGTAAGGATAAGTCTCCATATAAGAGTAATATGAGTGGATACTTTACTAGGGCTACTGCTGCTCGCAGAGGAGGCTATTTCATGAGTATAGAACCAGGAGGAAAAACCATTGTAGGAGGAGGATTTTATGCTCCAGAAAAAGAGGATCTACTCAGAATAAGAAGAGAGTTTGAAATGGATGTCACTGAGATAGAGAAGGTGACCTCTGACCAAAACTTTATTCGACACTTTGGAAGACTTAGAGGTGAGGCTCTTAAGAGTGCTCCTAGAGATTTTGATAAGGAACATCCTAATATAAAATGGATAAACATGAAGCAGTTTTATGCTTTCAGAGAGTTTACGGATAAAGAAGTGATAGATACTTCGTTTCCCAAAGAAGTGATCAGTACATTCTTGGCTATCCGCCCATTTTTTGACTATATGAGTGATGTACTTACTACTAACATGAATGGTGAGTCTAATCTATGATAGAGAGATTTTTAACTATTAGAAAGCGAACAGAAGTTATCTGTGTGCCACTAGAGATAGAGGACTACTCTGTGCAGCCTAATTCAGATGTAAGCCCACCAAAGTGGCACTTAGCCCATACTACGTGGTTTTTTGAGCAGTTTGTGCTCAAAGCATTTGTAAGCGAATATACAGAGTTCGATGCTGACTATTCCTACTTGTTTAATAGTTACTACAATAACTTAGGAGGATATGTGTTACGAGCAGATAGAGGATTAATGACACGCCCCACTATAGGAGACGTGTTGAAATATAGAAACTACGTAGATGAGCAAATGGCTCTATTCCTCAGAGGTAACGTGACTAAAGCACAATTAGAAAAAGTAGAACTTGGGATTAATCATGAAGAGCAACATCAAGAGCTATTGGCCTACGACATGAAGTACATATTAGGTCATCAGCCTACTTTCCCTAAATATGGAGATGGATTTCAGCTCAAAAAAGAGCGAGAGTTTGGATTTGTGTCTGTGGATGAAGGTGTATACGAAATAGGGTACAATGGGCCTAATTTTCATTTTGATAATGAAGAAAATAGACATAAAGTATACCTCAATGCGTATGAGATGAGTAAAAGCCTAGTAACTAATGGAGACTGGCTGGCATTCATAGCTGCGGGAGGCTATGAAGACTTCAATCTCTGGCACAGTGAAGGCTGGTCTTGGGTACAAGGGTTAGACATCAAAGCTCCAATGTATTGGTATCTAGATAGAGGTGAGTGGAAGTACTATGATATGACAGGTTTTAATCTGGTAGATAAGGACCTACCCGTGATGCACATAAATCTTTATGAAGCACATGCCTACGCTGAATGGAAAGGAATGAGACTTCCCACAGAAGCAGAGTGGGAGGTGGTAGCAGACCAAATTCAGTGGGGACAGCTCTGGGAGTGGACGAATAGTGCTTATCTGCCTTATCCTGGCTTTAATCGGGAGGCAGGAGCATTGGGAGAATATAATGGTAAGTTTATGGTAAATCAAAAAACGTTGCGTGGTGGCTCTATAGCTACAGCTACTGGTCATTCGCGTAAGACATACAGGAATTTTTTTCATTCACACCTTCGTTTACAGTTTTGTGGACTTAGACTTGTAAAATAATAAATGATAAATAACCAATTTGCTAAGGACGTAGACGCGGGTCTATCCACATTTCCTAAGAAGCTCAGCAGTAAGTACTTTTATGATGATGCGGGAGACAAGATTTTTCAGAAGATAATGGCAATGCCAAGCTACTATGTCACCAAGGCTGAGTATCAGGTTCTTGAGCAGCGTAGTGAAGAGATAGTAGCACAGTTGAATGTGACTAATTATCTCAATATATATGAGCTAGGAGCAGGAGACGGAACTAAGACTATTTTGTTATTAAAGGCACTGACTAAGGCTGATATAAACTTCACCTACTACCCTATAGATATATCTGCGGATGTACTAGATACGTGTGAGGATAATGTAAAAGCGGCCTTGCCTAGTGCTAAGATAGAGAAGTTGAACTATACCTATGATGAGGCTATGAGTCAGATATATAGTGAAGAAAATCAGACAAATTTAATCGTGTTTTTGGGTTCTAATTTGGGGAATCTATACCATTCAGACGCGATAACGTTTTTAAAGAAAATAAAGGAAAATCTAGGTGTTGAAGATTGGCTGATGATGGGACTAGATAAAATGAAAAACCCTGCTACTGTTCTAGCTGCATATAATGATGAAGATGGAATCACAGAAGGCTTTAACCTAAATATACTGCATAGAATAAATAGGGAGTTGGGTGGTAATTTTGATGTAAGTAAATTTATGCATTGGCCAGTATATAATCCTGAAAGCGGAACATGTACGAGCTATCTGGTAAGTGCAGAAAAGCAAGAAGTAATAGTGAATGGGAAGAACTATAACATAGCAAAAGCGGAGTCTATACATACAGAAATCTCTCAGAAGTATAATCGTCCTATTATTAATTGGCTCTGCAAAATGTCGGGACTAACTCTCGAACAAATCTATACAGATGAGCAAGAATACTTTTTGGAGTGCTTGATAAAAAGAGTGTAAATCACTGGCTGAACTAAATTTAAAAGTAACGTATATAACTAAAAAGGAAGCAAATGAAAGCAATATGGAACGGTGAGGTAATAGCAGAAAGTAACAGTACTATAAACGTAGAAGGAAATTACTATTTCCCTGAGGACTCTATTAAAAAGGAGTACTATAAACCAAGTGAAACACAAAGCACCTGTCATTGGAAAGGGATAGCCTCTTACTACTCACTAGAAGTGAAGGGTAAAGAAAATAAAGACGCAGCGTGGTATTATCCTGAAGCTAAAGAAATAGCTAAAAATATAGAAGGTTATATAGCCTTCTGGCGTGGAGTAGATATATTTAAGTAAATTTGTATTCTTTAGGTCACTAAGTTGGCTTATAAAGAAGGGGATAGACGATCAAGAAATTGCAAATGCCGTCGTTTGTTCAAACTAGTGGTGTAACCAAGCGTACGATAACAAGTTAGTGGATACTGTAAAAGATTGACAGATGAGTAATTAAGATAGTACAGCGAATAGCGTCTTTATTCAAGAGTTTGTAAAAATACATCCATAACCTATCTAACTAAAAAATCAAGATATATATGATAGGTGCCCAGAGTGCAAGGTGAAATACAAAAAAAATTAAATATGAGCAAAAAATTAGCTAATCCACATTTTCTTTATAATCTAGATGATCTTCCTAATCGTGAGTTGAAACATGCCTTAGTAGAAAACACAGATTTGGTAATTGTCAGGCTTGAGGATAGCGTATCTATCCTCTATGGTAGATGCGGGCACAGAGGTGCCTTGATGGCTGATGGGCGTGTAGAGGGTGATAATATTGTTTGCGGTGTGCATGACTGGGACTATAAGATAGATACTGGCGTGAGCGGATACGATGATTCTGAAGTGCTGCATAAGTTTAAGTCTGAGATAAGAGACGGTAACGTATATGTAGACAGAGCCGATGTGATAGCTTTTGAAGAGATTCATCCACAGTCATTTAATAGAGATGAATACCTAGGAGCGTATGCAGACACAAGTCCCCAAGCTACTGAGCCTTATACAGGCTATATCAAAGAGCTAGCTAAAAATGGGCTAAAGAACTATGGGCACCATGGTCCCTCATCGTCTATGGGTGTAGACCGAAACTTACTTCCAAAGTGGGAGAATATCCAGTTTTTACCTGCTCAATTAAGCAGAAAACCGCTCCTAGATGATGAAGAAGTTAGTACAAAAGTAATCATTGGAGGAAGAGCTAAAAAACCTCTAGAATTAGATATCCCATTCTTTGTCTCAGACATGAGTTTTGGAGCTTTGAGCAAAGAGGCAAAAGTTGCACTTTCTAAAGGAGCAGAGCTGAGCGGCACAGGAATATGTTCTGGAGAGGGAGGAGTATTGCCAGAGGAGCAGGACAATAACTCACGTTACTTTTATGAATTGGCTTCTGCTAAATTTGGTTTTAATTGGGATTTAGTAAAAAAGAGTAAGGCATTCCATTTCAAGGCTGGACAAGGTGCTAAAACAGGCACAGGAGGTCACTTGCCAGGAGCTAAGGTTTCGGATGATATTGCCGCTGCTAGAGGTCTAAAAGTGGGTGAGAATGCCATAAGTCCCGCTACTTTTTCTGATTTCAGAACCCCCGCAGATTTTAAAAAGTTCGCAGATGAGGTGAGAGAAAAGACCGGAGGGGTACCCATCGGTTTTAAACTAGCAGCGAGTAGAATAGAAGAAGATATCGACTTTGCTTTAGAAGCATCTGCAGACTATCTTATACTAGACGGACGCGGTGGAGGTACTGGATCTGCACCTACTACACTCAGGGATAATATCAATGTGCCTACTATACCAGCATTAGCTAGAGCTCGCAGACATCTAGATAAAATAGGAGCTACAGATATTTCTCTAGTTATTACAGGTGGATTAAGAGTTCCAGAAGATTTTGCCAAAGCACTTATGCTTGGTGCCGATGCAATAGCACTCTCTAATGCAGCATTGCAGGCTATTGGCTGTTTAGGAATGAGAGCTTGCGGTACGAATAACTGTCCGGTAGGTATTGCTACTCAAAAAGAAAGCCTTAGAGCACGTCAAGAGATTGATAAGTCAGCAGAACAATTGAAAAACTTCTTTTTGGCTTCTAATGACCTGGTCAAGGTAATAGCAAGAGCTTTAGGCTATTCCGATATAAAAGATTTCAAGGAATCAGACTTGGTTACGTTAGATTATGAGATGCATAGACTGACAGGAATACCATATGCAGGAATACGCTAAAACAGATCAGACTCTTCATCAGCTGAGTCAAGTATTAGCAAAAGCTAATAGAACTTTTGTTCCTAAGGAGGAGGATGATAGCCATGTTAATTTATACTATGATCACTTGGGTAGCAGGATTCTTGGGAGGTGGATTAATACATCACGCGGACAGATAATGCTTGGGCTAAATTTAAGTGACTATGTTTTTGTGTGGTATGATTCGTCGTTTAAAGAACTAAAGAAGTATCCAATATCAGGTAGGACAACTATAGAAATAGAAGTAGAAATAGAACAAGATTTATCATCACTAGACTTAAAAAAAGAAGGATTTAGAAATGAATTACATTTTGATATTGGAATTTATCCATTTAAAGACAATGTGTTTTCAGTAGTAGATAAAAGTGGTCTTAAAAGCTGGATGCACTATAGAAACTTGGCGAATAAAGCGTCGCTTCAAATTTTGGGAACCCTACAACAAAGTAGTGAAATTCGTATTTGGCCACACCATTTTGACACTGGTGTATATGCTCTAGTTCCAGATAAAATTGGAATAGGATTTGGATTAGCAATGGAAGATATGCTTGCCGAAGCTCCGTATTTTTATATTGTTGGTTATCCAAACAAAGGAGTTTTAGACTATTCTGAAACTACAGCGTTGAGCCTAGGGAAGTGGATTACAAGAGAGTCTTGGCAGGGAGCTATTTTACCTATAAATGAGTTAGATGCAATGAGTTCTATAGAAATAGATAATAGTGTAGATGCTTTCATTACGGAAACTACGTGTTGGTTTCTAAAATGAGAAGTTCAATTATTTTGGGGTTTATACTAGGGCTGATTACTGCCATGGCTCAAGAACGTAAATCTGCAGACATACGTCATCATTGTTTCTTTAATTAGAACTCAAGTAAGCCTGGAGTAGGAGCTATCCATTCTGTGCTCAATGAACTGACAAGAGTAAGTGTAAAAGCCTAGTATAATTTTTTGGAAGTTTGGTGTGTTGGTCCAGAGATGAATTTTCTTCAAGATGCTGAAATTGACTTAATAGATGTAATCTGGTAGCACTTTATATTATAGAGACCACGTGGGTAGGAGTTCATCCGCTTATTGGAGCTAACTTCACAAGTGAGAAGGAAGAAAATGGTCATTCTGAGTCAGCTTTTATTGTGATGTACGTTGCAGGTATTCACCGAAACTCTAATCGAGTGAGCTTATTCTCGGAGTATAGTTGAGTGAAGAGTGGACTTGTGGATCAGTTCATTAGCATAGGTGCTTTTATGGCTATTGATTTATAAGGGTTTAATCCTAAGTCTAGATGATATAGAACACGGAATCTTAAGGCGGTATAGACAAAAGTATTCGCTTGGATATTTGCCTCAGTTTTGGGTAAATAACACTATTAAAAAATTAGCTGTTCATGAGATGGATAATAGGATTCACTGTGCTCTTAGTTGTGGTGCTGTAAGTTGTCCAGCGATAGCGTTTTACGATGCCGAAAATATTGATGCACAATTGTAACAGGCAGCATATTCACTATTACTTCAAGAAACACAAATAGATTACGAGAACAAGGTGGTCTGCATTAGCGGACTATTTTGTTGGTTTAAGGCAGATTTTGGAGGTATGAAAGGTACAGGATGTATAATTGACAAGTACTTGGAAACAAATACGAGTGGCCACACAATTAAGTATAACGAATATGATTGGAGTGAATACTTGAGCAATTTTGATGAGAATAGGTTTTGAGTTTACTGCGGAGTTTTTAAAGTAACAAATTGACTAGAGTATTATATGTAAATTTACAACAATGGAAAATATTTTAATAATACTTCTCGTAATTATAGGGATAGCAATGATGTATCTAGGCGGTGTAAAAGCCCCTAAATTTATGATGCCACCATTTCTTTCTGGTGTTGCTTTCTTGGTGATTGCAGGATTATATAAGGTGAATATTGCGTTATCGCATAGGTCTATTGGAAAACTGACGAGTTTCTTTTCGAATCTATCTGACAATTGCTCCGTCAAAAGGCTTTTAGTGCTCTCGTAAACTTTCTTGAGTAATTCCTAGTTTGTCTTGGAAGCACCATTCCACAATTTTAGATTTTTGCACTCTAGGGAGCAATTCCTTTCGAGTACAAACTAATGCCCATTTTATACGATTATTGTTGAGCGTATTTGTGTATTGTAGGTTTTTACGTATAAATTGAATATCAGATAGTAGGTCGTGCAGGTCCCATTCTACTCCTCTGAAAGCAGAGGTATGTGTAGGGTCTATTTGTATTTCATTTGGCCAAAATAAAATCAAAGAAGAATCAATCTTTTGTGGAGGGAGAGGTGGTGGTGGCGGTAGAATTAGGGCTCCTGTAGGAATGTAGATTTTATTGTCTTTTAGAGGAAACTCTCCTTCATCACCGCCTCCCATTATAGCAAGTTTATTATTATTTCGCTGTAAAAAAAGCATCAAACATTGCCCTATCTTGTATGAAGTCCATCTCTGGCCACAAGACCAGTCCTGAAACTTATTGACATGAATTATTCCTGTATCTGATGTAATACCGCCCTCTATCTCAAAGGTAAAAGTAAGTTCGTCTTGTTCTATAATTATTCCATAGACAATTATGTCTGACTGCGTAATGAGCAAGGAAATGTCTATCTGCTTAGAATCGGCTTGACTCTTACTAAAAACAAGAGCACATAGTATGATTATATAAGTTCTCATTCCTTAGAAAATATGGAAACCTCCCTCACAAAGACATCCACATCCTTCTCATTATTATAATAATGGAGTCCTATACGGATATTGCCACCTCGTTCAGAGACTTCTATATCTTTGGATAGTAAGTGCTGGAAGAGGCCCTCTTTACTCTTTATGACTAGTATCCCCAGTCTATTCTCATCATAAAAATCTCCAACTATAGGAATTTGTGCCTGCTCAAGTTGTTCCATAAGATAGTCCATGAGTTCGGTAATACGCAGATAGATGAAGTCTTGCCCAATTTCTTTGATGGTCTGTAAAGCAAATCCCAATCGATGAAATGCCACGTGGTCTTGGTGCCCAGGTTCGTAACTTTTTATACTTGGTCGATATACGGCGATACTATCCTCCCATATGAAGCTGTTATACCCTGCAGACTTAGGCGGATAGGTGTTTAGCGTATCCTCATTGACATATAGAAATCCATTGCCAAAACCTGCCAATGCCCATTTGTAGCAGCTTGCTCCTAGTACACTAATGTTACACTTTTTTACATGGATACTTACTGCACCAAAACTTTGAGTGGCATCTACTATGAGTTTGCAATTGTACTGTTTACATATAGCCCCTATGCTTTCTAAGTCCGCTAGATAACCAGTAAGATACTGACAGTGACTTAGTGCGAAGTATGCTGGTTCGTGTTCTTTGATAGCTAGTTCCACTTTAGCTAAATCTAGTGAGTGATCCTCCTCAAAAGTGGTCCATACTACTGCAAAATCATTGATTTGGAATGGCGTGGTAAGTGAAGGATAGTCGTGTTCTATAAGTAGAATTTTTGTTTTGGCTGGGAGCGATTGTACAAAGAGATTTAGACCAACCGAAAAATTCTGAATGAGTGCTACCTCTGAGGTCTTGGCATGTATCAGGTCTGCCACTTGCTGCTTTATGGCCGGTATAGCAGTTGATATAAAATCAGTTCTATATTGGCCTGGTGTCTCTCTGAATTTTAAGACCTCTGCAGCTACAAAAGCTTCGGCCGCTAATCTTGGTATACCATTAGCTGGGGAGTTGAGATAGACTCCTGTGTAATTTTCTAGATGTTCGCCGCGTAGTTCTGCCCAGTTTATCATTGGGGTAAATGTAAGTTGTCTCTCTTATATTTTTAGGATTCTTAGAGCTTATTTAGTTTTTAGATTGACGCCTTAAGTCAAAAAAAATATAAAATCGGATGTCTTGTAGTTACAATGCTGTTTATGCTTTTTTAAGTTCCTATACCAAAATAGCTTTTAATTGCCGCATATAAATCGTTTTTCACTCGATTTCTATTCGTTAAAAAATACGTGTCCGCTTATGGAGGAATACCATACCCTTCGATGAACTCAGGGTGACAAGTATTGTGATTTTTCGCCTTTACAAACCTTCGATAAACTCAATTTATTTATACGACACTTAAAAACTAAATTGGTATTAAGTAGGGTTAGCAAGAGTTTGACCCATTTACTCGGAGTTTCTACGGAACTAAGACTGCACGTTTAGAAGGTGTTGATATACCTAGTATTGCATAACCTGCTGAAAATAAAAGGATACTGGCAGCTATTTTAACAGAAGGTGGATTTCCGTATACAGCGACGGTTACCTTTACACACTAGACAAGAATAAAATCAAAAATAAAAAGGGACCCATTAGATAATAATGTGTCCCTTTTTTTGATAGTCGTTATTTAAATTATAACGTCATACTCACCTTCATCATCCAGTTAAATCCAGCCATAGGATACAGGAAATTAAAGTCTTGACGCTCACCACCTATAATACCACTATACGTGTATCCATTAGGGGCGTAGTATTGATTCAATACATTATTTAAGAATAAACCAACGTTGAGATTTTTCGTTCCTTTTACTATCGTGCTTATGTAGTTTATGCTTAAGTCCACATTGGTAAATGCATCTAGACTTCGGGCATCAGTCTGTGTATTGTCTAGGTATTGTTTTCCTACATACTTGCCACTTGCATTTATAGTAAAATGTTTGTTTGCTTTGTAGCTAAGCATAGCTGCTGCTATTGTATTTGGCGAAAAAGCTATGTCCGTATCGGCATACTGCGTAGTAAGATTTGTAGATAGTGTATCATAAGGACCTACTAACTCGTTTAGTGCAGCTATCTTGTTTTCAGATAGTGTAAGATTACCTCCAGCTTGTAATTTGTCGGTTATTGGGTATTGGAAATCTACTTCTATACCTCTTCTGTAGCTGTTAGCTACATTAGTTCGTATTGCCCCACCTACATCATTTATAGCTCCGGTGACTACGAGTTGATTATCATACTGCATATTGTATAAGTTTACGTTTAATCGCTTTCTACCACTCGAGTAGCGGTAGCCTAGTTCTACGTTTTGCATAGACTCATGCTTTGGTCGGTTGCTTGTTTTATTATCTCTAAAATCATTACGTACTGGCTCTCTATTAGCTATAGCAAATACTCCGTAGAAGGTATGATTTTTAAGTAAGTAAGTAAGTCCTACTTTAGGATTGAAAAAACCGTAGCTTGCTTCCTGTGGTGCTAAGTTTAGACTATCGTCTAACCCTTCAAATTGGTAGTTAATAAACCTATACTGAAGGTCAATATAGGGTATTAGGTTATTGTAATTATACGACTGACGTACATAGAAATTTCCATCTGTTTTGGTGGCATCATTATCATAGTAGATAGCGTTTAGGTCTTCGTACCCTGTAAACTCTGTAGCTATAGCTTCTCCATAGTGACGTCCGTTATACTGGTTATACCCACCACCTATTACGGTTTCCATTCGGTTTTTAGTATACGTCAGGTTAGCAATACCGCCTACTAGCGTATTATCTAGCCACCTGCGTCTTACTAAGTCTCCGTCAGTTGCAGTATCTCCAGTAGTTTGTACGCTGTCTATGCCGTAGTCTGCAAAGGTTTCTCCTCCTTTGAATTGCTCATAGTATCCTTTGCCCGTAGTTACATAAGCGGCTGTATTTAGCTTTAAGAAATTAGTAAATGAGTGGTCAAAGAAGAACTGATAATGGTTTTGATTATAGTTATCTACCTCGTTTTCATAGGTGTATGAATTGTATGTTTTGCTGTTACCTTGGTCTAGTGCACTTATATCACCGTTAAATAATTTCTCTGGAATACCGTTCCACGCCTGGTAGGTACGCTCACTCCCTAGCATTATATTTGCTTTGAATACTGATTTATCCCAATACTTAGCAGCTACTAGATTAGCAGATTTAAGGTCGGAAGAGGCTCGGTCTATGAACCCATCACTTTGGATAGCACTACCTCTCAATTGGAATGCCCAGTTGTTTTTTAGTCTTCCCGTATTATGCAGCAGAGAGATTCTTTGGGTATTAAAACTACCTAGGCCAAAGCTTGCTAAGGTGTACTTGTCTTTTGCCAGGTCATTGGTTCTGATATTTACACTTGCTCCAAAGGAAGCGGCACCATTAGTACTCGTACCTACTCCACGCTGTATCTGTACACTCTGTGTAGAGCTAGCCATGTCTGGCATATTTACCCAATACATTCCTTGACTTTCTGGATCATTTATAGGGATACCATTTACGGTGATATTTACGCGAGTAGGGTCTATACCACGAACTCGGACACCTGTATATCCTACGCCATTTCCAGCGTCCGAAGAGATCACAGTACTCGGAGTCATATTGAGTAAAAAAGGGAAATCCTTACTTTGATCTAGGCTTTCTATCTCTTTTTTGTCAAGATTAGTAAAGGTAGTAGGAGTAGAATTCTTGGCTCTTACCGTACTGATAACTGCTGCGTCTAGAAAGGCCATGTCGGCGTCTAAAAAGAAGATTTGGTCGCTCGCACTTTTGGTTATGGTTATGGTATCAATGTATGTTTTATAGCTAAGATGGGTAATGGCCACTACGTATGTACCGGCAGGGATAGTATTAAAATTAACACTGCCATTTTGTGTAGAGTAGGTGCTGGTAGACCCTATTTCACCGCTTAATCGCACGAAAGCGGATTCAATGGGTTCATAGTTTTTAGCATTTTTCAGCTGAGCTGAATAGTTGATCTGACTGAAGCACAGCTGAGCCGTGATAGTCAATAGTGCGAGTAGTGTTCCACCTCGGCGGATAAGTTTAGTTTTGTGTTTCATTCCTGTATTTTTTAAGTTTACAGGAGTGTCGAGAGATACGGATATATCTGTTAATTCCCTACGGCAGCATTATCTGCATCAGGTTCTTGGGTATCATCTCAGCAATCTGCCTAGGCAAAAAGCACCCCTTTATGAGGGCAAATGTAACTAAGTTATCTATCGAATGACAACTTTCTTAGAAAAAAGGGTGTCACCATCCTTACCTATAAGTCGCACAAAGTAAAGTGCTCTTGCATAGCTTCTTACATCAAAGGAGACCAATGTAGCATAGGGTTTAGTCTCTAATATCTGGCCAATAGCATCTATGAATTCAAGTCGATATCCTGTTAGACAATCTGCATTGTTAGAAAACAGGTAGACCATATCTGAACTAGGATTGGGGTATAGCTTATGAGTTATATTAAAGCAATTGTCTGTATAGATGCTAAAATTAAGTGTATCCTCTACCGCTATGTTTACGTATCGAGTAATTGTATCGTAGGTGTAGATAGTTACTGTATCGTAAATCATAGTAGTTACTGTATCGTAAGTAGTAACATACGTAGTATCAAAAATGGTGCGGTAAAAAGTGTCGATTACATATACCTCTATGGTGTCCAGTTTATATACAATAAGAGTGTCCTCTATTTGAATATAGCTGGTGTCATATATAGTAGCAAATGTTGTGTCGTTGATAAATGTGGTGTCCGTTACAAATGTTGTATCCTGAACAAATGTCGTGTCGTAGTAGTCACAGGTGTCAAAGTCTAGCTTTAGTTGCCATACCTCACTTAAGGATTGGTCAGATGAATACCCACTAATAGAGTATACAGCAGAATCTCCTATCGCAATAAACTCCGGATCAATTTTTGGCGTAAAACTAGCATTTGAGATTTGATAAGACCAAGAGTTTGTTGTTGGATTGTATTTGTAAAAGTCATTAAGAAACGTAGAAACTGGAGAATTTGAGTTTGTTCCACACCCTACATATACTTCGTTATTTATTACAAAGGCAGCAGAAATCCTGCGAGCTGCCCCCGGCATAGACGCAATGGTAGACCAGCTATTGCTAGACGGAGAGTATTTATAAAAACTATTATTAGGAGCTGCTGAACTAATTGTGGTCTTATTACCGAAATATCCATGGCTTCCTATCGTGAATGAAGCCAAATTTGCGGCAGTACCTCCAGCGTAGCTAGCTCTTGAAGTCCAAGTATTTGTAGATGGTACATACATATAGAAGTCACTTAGATAACTACTAGACCCATTTGATCCTGTGCCTACATAAGCGGTATCTCCTATCACAAATGTAGCAGCACCATATCTTGCTGCTCCAATGAAACTAGCCTTCTGCGTCCAAGTGTCATTTGTAGGGTCGTACTCATAAAGGGTGTTGGTAGGTGACAATGTAGAAGTTAGACCTAGGCATACATAACCTTTGCCATTTATGGAAAAAGCACTGGGGATAAACCGCCCTCCAGGTGGATAGTCAGCTTTTTGCGTCCAGTTATCTGAATCCGGGTCATACTCCCATAGTTCATTGGAGTAGCTACCGTCAGCTATTCTACCTAATCCTACATATATCTTGCCTGCTATCTCAAAACTAACACCTGCATGTCTGCCATATCTAGGAATAGATTTTCTACTTTCCCATTCTAACTGAGCAAAGGATGATGTGGAGATGAATAGAATTAATAACGTTTGGAGTAGATTTTTCACTTTTCAAAAATAAACAATTTGCCATAAAATGGAAAACGTATGGCAAAATAGTTAGATGTGAAAACGAGCGCTTAAAACTTAAATGTAAAATCGCCATTTATCACAGACTAACTAAAATCTAGCAGCATTATCTGAGTCAGGTTTTTAGGTATCATCTCAGCAATCTGCCTAGGCGAAAAGAACCCCTTAATTGAATCTAAGATAAAACTAAGTTATCTATCGAATGACAACTTTCTTAGAAAAAAGAGTGTCACCGTCTTTGCCTATAAGGCGCACAAAGTAAAGTGCTGTTGCATAGCTTCTTACATCAAAGGATACCAGTGTAGCATAGGGTTTAGTCTCTAATATCCGGCCAAGAGCATCTATGAATTCAAGTCGATATCCTGTTAGACAATCTGCATTGTTAGAAAACAGGTAGACCATATCTGAACTAGGATTGGGGTATAGCTTATGAGTTATATTAAAGCAGTTGTCTGTATAGATGCTAAAATTAAGTGTATCCTCTACTGCTATATTGATGTATCGAGTAATTGTATCGTAGGTGTAGATAGTTACCGTATCGTAAATCATGGTAGTTACTGTATCGTAAGTAGTAATATACGTAGTATCAAAAACGGTGCGGTAAAAAGTGTCGATTACATATACCTCTATGGTGTCTAGTTTGTATACCGTTTGTGTGTCTTTCACTATTACATAGCTAGTGTCATATATAGTAGTAAATGTTGTGTCGTTGATAAATGTGGTGTCCGTTACAAATGTTGTATCCTGAACAAATGTCGTGTCATAGTAGTCGCAAGTGTCTGAATTAACTTTTAGTTGCCAAATGTCAGCCATACTGAGATTCTGGCTTCCAGACTGACTATAACCCGTGGCTACAATTATTGTAGAATCATTAACTTGTGCTAGTGTGCTTACATGTCTAGGGACAAAATTTGAATTAGACGTAAACTGTGTCCAAGAATTTACTATTGGGTTATATCTGTAAAAGTCATTTTGATTTACGATAGGCGTCCAATTAAATGTACCTGTACCTACATATGCTTTTCCGTCTATTACGTAACTGACCGTAGATCTCCTATTTGTGCCCGGCATAGATGTAATAGAGGTCCAAGAGTTATTGCTTGGATTGTACCTCCAGAAATTATTGCTAAGAGTTTTAGAACTGCTTATTCCATTTCCGGCATAGCCAAATTGGCCTATTGAGAAGGTTGATAGACCTGCTCTATTCCCTCCTGGAAAGTCTGCACGTTGAGTCCAAGAGTTTGTGCTGGGTACGTACATCCAAAGATCATTATTGTAGCAGGTGGTCCCTCCGCAAGACCCACCTACTATATAGGCCGTATCGCCAATAGTAAAAGAAGCAGCAGACACTAATACACCCCCAGGGAAACTAGCTTTTGATGTCCAGACATCTGTTACAGAGTTGTATTCATAAAAATCTGTATAGCGATTGGTTTTAGATTGCCCCATACCTGCGTAGGCTTTGTCGCCAATCACAAAAAATATACAGCCTACGGATCCACTCCCAGGGTATGATGTAATTTGAGATACCAATTCAGTATTTGGGTCATATTGCCACATCCTATTGGTGTAGTTGTTATCTGGTTGCCTACCTAAACCAAAAATGGCTTTGCCTCTTACGCCGAATCCTACTCCTTGTGATAGACCATAGTCTGGTAAACTAGCCTTGGACTCCCATTCTAGCTGGGCAAGGGATGACGTGGAGATGAATAGAATTATTAAAGACTGGAATAAATTTTTCACATTTCAAAAATAAACAATTTATCATAAAATGGAAAACGTATAGCAAAACAGTTAGATGTGAAAACGAGCGCTTAAAACTTAAATGCAAAAACGCCATTTACCACAGACTGGCCAAAATCTAGCAGTAGTATCTGAGTCAGGTTCTTGGGTATCATCTCAGCAATCTGCCTAGGCGAAAAGAACCCCTTAATTGAATCTAAGATATAACTAAGTTATCTATCGAATGACAACTTTCTTAGAAAAAAGGGTGTCACCATCCTTACCTATAAGTCGCACAAAGTATAGTGCTCTTGCATAGCTTCTTACATCAATGTATACCAATGTAGCATAGGGTTTAGTCTCTAATATCCGACCAATAGCATCTATGAATTCAAGTCGATATCCTGTTAGACAATCTGCATTGTTAGAAAACAGGTAGACCATATCTGAACTAGGATTGGGGTATAGCTTATGAGTTATATTAAAGCAATTATCTGTATAGATGCTAAAATTGAGTGTATCCTCTACCGCTATTTTTACGTATCGAGTAATTGTATCGTAGGTGTAGATAGTTACTGTATCGTAAATCAAGGTAGTTACTGTGTCGTAAGTAGTAACATACGTAGTATCAAAAATGGTGCGGTAAAAAGTGTCGATTACATATACCTCTATGGTGTCGAGTTTGTATACAGTTTGCGTGTCTTTCACTATTACATAGCTGGTGTCATATATAGTAGCAAATGTTGTATCCGTTACGAATGTTGTGTCATAGTAGTCGCAAGAGTCTGAATTGACTTTTAGTTGCCAAAGATCGGCTAAATAGCCGTTGGAGGAGTTTCCCATGCCAGCCAGCACAACACTATCACTTATCTGAGCTGCTATTCCAGCTAGTCGAGGTGTAAAATCTGTATTGCAAGTGTATAGAGACCAAGTGTTTGTGTTTCCAGAGTATTTATAAAAATCGTTTCTAAAAATAGGGTTTGAATAGTTGTAAGCACCACAGCCAACATAAATTTTGTTGTCTAATGTGAAAGCCATTGTGGTTCTTCTTAACGTGCCCGGCATAGAGGCGATAGCAGCCCAAGTGTTTGTGCCTGGGGTATATTTATAGTAATTATTTGATAGCGTATTGCTGGTGTTTCGAGAATTCCCAAAGTACCCAGTACCGTTTAGTGCGATACCTGTGACACCTGTGCTATTTCCTGCAGGAAAATTTGCTTTTTGAGTCCAAGTATTTGTGGATGGATTATATTGATAAAAGTCATTGGTATAACAGGTTGTCCCGCCACATGACCCTGTTCCTATATAGCCATAGTTCCCTATTACAAATGAAGCAGCATCATAACGATTGCCCCCAGGAAAATTAGCTTTCTGAGTCCAGTTGTCAGTATTCGGGTCGTATTCATAGAAGTCATTAAATCTAGCAGAACCATTTCCTCCCAATCCAACATATCCTTTTGAGCCAATTGTGAATGCTGTAGCAAGTCTTCTGCCGTTACCAGGGTAGTCACTTTTTTGAGACCACAGTTTAGTAGCGGGTCATACTCCCACAATTGGTTTGAATATCCTCCTCCTGGAATATGTCCTAAGCCAACATATAATTTGCCATTGACGCTAAATGATATGGAAGTATATCTACCATATTCAGGAATTGATGGTACTGACTCCTACTGTAACTGTCCAAAAACGTGTGTAGAGAATAGCACTAAAATTAGCAAAAGAGCATTTTTCATGCTTCAAAATTACATTTTTTTCTAAAACTTAAAACTTAAAACTAAAGCCACCATTTACCACAGACTGGCTATATCCTACCTCGGCATACATGCCAAAGCTTTCTGTAAAGAAGTAACGTGCACCTATAGTAGCTTCTATGGCTATCGGTATTGGGCTAGATACAGTATTCGCTATTCCGTTCACATCACCACCTAGGTTTATTTTGAAACTAGTATTTCCATAACCTATTCCTATCCCCATGTAAGGATCTAGATTTTTGCCTGTACCGAAGTGGTAGTTACCTCGTACCATAGCACCTATAGATGACATGGTCTGCGTATAGCTGTATGTACTATCTCCGGCAGCCACATTCCCATCAGCATCATAGTTAGGTCCTACTACAGGATATTCTATTTTAGTATTCAGGTATCTGAGAGATATGCCTAAGCCGACTTGGTCAGCTATAGCGTATTCATATCTTAAAAATAAGGGTCCTATTCCGCCATATGTAGAAGTAGGATATAGTCTATCTAAAGATTTAAAAAATACTTTTCCGAGGTTAGGAGCTCCATACCCTACGCTGATTATTTGCACTCCTTTTTGAAAACAACTGCGATTTCTGCGTGTGGTTTCTTCTGCTTCATTCGGCGATTTTTCATTGCCGTCAGTTAGTTTTTCTGAAGCACTAGCTTGTGCGAAGTTCAGCGTAGTGAGTAATATGCCAAGTAGGTATAGTATTTTTTTAGTTCTTTTCATTCGTTTCAAAGCTAAAAGAAATAATTTAAATAGGTGGAATTAGAACGCTTACTACGTGAAACTATTTTTGATGGGGAATGTGAGGCCTTAATTATTTGCGAAGACCTCTTTATAAAGTAAATTTGCATTCAAATCAAAAGCGTAACGAAATGCCAAAAATTATATATACCCAAACGGACGAAGCTCCGATGCTAGCTACTTTCTCATTCTTGCCAATAGTACAAGCATTTACGAATGCCGCTGGAGTAGAAGTGGAGACCAGAGATATCTCATTAGCAGGTCGTGTTTTGAGTCAGTTTCCTGATTATCTAGAGCCTGAGCAGCGAGTGGGAGATCACCTTGCCGAGCTTGGTAAGCTTGCTAAAACTCCTGAAGCCAATATTATAA
>Ga0209491_10003122_pt1 | contig 27940 bp, 25 predicted proteins | sample BON02_FD_187213 | JGI IMG/M metagenome (GOLD analysis project Ga0209491, IMG submission 187213) | Freshwater microbial communities from Lake Bonney liftoff mats and glacier meltwater in Antarctica - BON-02 (SPAdes) (version 2) | ecosystem: Environmental > Aquatic > Freshwater > Ice > Glacier...
CTCTCGCCACGGGCGATGCCCTCGAGAAGTTCGATGCGGGCATGCATTGCCTCGAAGGTGGTGACATCAAGAAGGTAGGCGGCCGGTCGCCCGTGCTGGGTGATGAGGACGGGCTCCTGATCCTCGGCAAGGTTCCCGATGATCTCGGTGGCCATTCGTTTGAGGTTCGTGACCAACTCGACTTTCATGAAGTGATACTAAAGTGCCACTTGTTTGCGGGCAATAGGTTTTTGCCGGGGTGTCGGGGACGTCACTTCCTCGCGTAATGCGCCCCCCCATCCGCCTCACCGCCTCCCCGCCACGAGCGCTTCCATTTTCACGATATCGGCCGAGAACGCGCGGATCCCTTCGGCGGTCTTTTCGGTGGCCATGGCGTCTTCGTTCAGGAGAAAACGGAAACTATTTTCATCGAGGGCGAGACGCTCGATTTTCGCCTCGTCGGCGAGGTCGGGGCTGAGTTTGCGGTCGACGGGGCCTTTGGTGGTCTTGAGTTCCTCGAGCAGACTGGTCCCGATCGTGAGCAGGTCGCAGCCGGCCAGTTCGAGGATCTGGCTGGTGTTGCGGAAGCTCGCGCCCACCACTTTGATGTGGAACCGGGGTGAGTAGACGAGTATAATGCTCTCACCCAAACTCAAACGGCAGCGGCCTTTTTGCCAGGGCCGATCTCTCAGCCGTCTCCGCCACGGCGAAGGCGCGGGCGGCCTCGTGCGGGGTGATGACGGTGGGCGGCGTGCCGGTCCTGACACAGGTCGCAAAATAATCCAGCTCAACAGAGAGAGCGCCGATCTGGCGGCCGTGCTGGGTCGGCCAGTAGACGGTGTCGGGCATTTTGGCTCCGTTCCCGTCGAGGATGGAGAGGCCGGTGTGGGCCGCGTCGATCGAGAGGGTGCCTTCGGTCCCGATGATCTCGAAACGGGCGTCTATCGTCGTGGGCACGTTTTCGGGCAGGCACCAGACCGTCTCGACGACTCCGATGGCGTCTTCGCCGAAGTGCAACATGGCCCAGCCGAGGTCGGGGTAGGCGTGGTCTGACACTTTCACATTTCGCCCGTAGACTTCGGTCGGTGATTTTCCCATAAACCAGAGCATGAGGTCGATGTCGTGAATGCCGTCCCCGATGAGCGGAGAGATCTTGTCGAGGCGGATGTGACCGGGAGCCTTCGGCAAATTGCGACGTGCGTGCATCGAGACGATGCGCCCGATGCGTCCCGCGTCGAGGGCGTCTTTGGCGAGGGTGACACGGGGATCGAATCGGCAGATATGACCGACCATGAGGTGTCCGGCGGAGGTCTCCGCTGCTTGCACGAGATCGAGACACTCGGCGGCGGTGGCGGCCATCGGCTTTTCGAGGAAGACATGTTTGCCGGCGGCGAGGGCGGCGAGGGCGATCTCGTGGTGATCTTTCCAATGTGTCGTAATGCTGACGATATCGACGGCGGGATTCGCGAGGAGTTCGCGGTAGTCGGTGGTGCAATCGGTCACGCCGAATTCCTCCCGGGCGGCGGCGAGCCTATCGGGATTGCGGTTCGCGAGGGCGACGAGTTCACTGCCGGGCAGCGACCGGATCGCGCGGGCGTGGACCGAGCCGAACCTGCCCACGCCGATGATGCCCCATCGTATTGGTTTCATAAGGCTCAATACTTCACCTTTTTCCGCTTCACTGTAAGGGGCGTTTCTCCGGCATCTTTTTTCAGTTTGTTGATCTGGTCGCGGATGAGGGCGGCGCGCTCGAACTCGAGCTTGGTGGCGGCCTCCTGCATTTCCCCCTCGAGTTCGCGGATGACGGCGAGGGTATCGACGTCGGATCCGGCTTCGGCGACGAGGGCGTCCTCGACGGCTTTGCCCTTTTGATAAATGCGCAGGCTGCCCTGGTCGCTGCGGGTCACGGTGTGGGGGACGATGCCGTGTTTCTCATTGTGCTCCGTCTGCACGCGACGGCGGTATTCGGTGATGGAGAGCAGGCTCTGGATGGAGTCGGTCACGACGTCGGCGAAGAGGACGGCTTCGCCATTGATGTGGCGGGCGGCGCGGCCGACGGTCTGGATGAGAGCGGTTTGGCTGCGGAGGAAGCCTTCTTTGTCCGCGTCGAGGATGCAGACGAGGCTGACCTCGGGCAGGTCGAGACCTTCGCGGAGCAGGTTGATCCCGATGAGAATGTCGAACTCGGCGGCGCGGAGGCTGCGGAGGATCTCGACGCGCTCGATCGCATCGACGTCGGAGTGGATGTAGCGGACCTTGAGCCCGACATTGCGCAGGTAGTCGGAGAGATCCTCGGCGGTGCGTTTTGTCAGGGTGGTGATGAGAATGCGTTCGTTCTTCTCGATCCGCTGGCGGCAGAGCTCGATCGTTTCATCGATCTGGCCTTTGAGCGGGCGCAGGGTGATGACGGGATCGATCAGCCCGGTGGGACGGATGATCTGCTCGACGATGAGATCGACGCCCTTTTTCCCGGGATCGAAGGCACTGACCGACTGCTTGCTCCCGGAGATGCGGGGGAGGCGGGCGGGCACGAGTTCCTCCTCGCCGATGCGTTTCCGCTTGTGGGGGATGTAGCCGGTGTTGCCCGCGACCGAGTTCTCGATCTCGAATCGGGCCGGGGTCGCGCTGACATAGAGGCGCTGCCCCGTCGCGGCCATGTACTCGTCGAACTTGAGCGGACGGTTGTCGAGGGCGCTGGGGAGGCGGAAGCCGAAATCGACGAGGGTCTGTTTGCGCGAGCGGTCGCCCTCGTACATGCCGCCGATCTGGGGGATGCTGACGTGGGACTCGTCGATCACGGTGAGGAAACCTTCGGGAAAGAAGTCGATGAGGGTTCCCGGCTTGCTCCCCGGCGGGCGCGAGGTGAGGTGGCGCGAGTAGTTCTCGATCCCCTGACAGAATCCCATCTCCTGCATCATCTCGATGTCATACTCGGTCCGCTGCTTGATGCGCTGGGCCTCGAGATACTGCTGATTGTTCTCAAAGAACTCGATGCGATCCTTCATCTCCTTGCGGATCTCGCGGATCGCGACGCCCATTTTCTCCTTCGGGGTGACGAACTGCTTCGCCGGGTAAAAGGTGAAGTCGTTGAGCTGCGACTTCGCGGTGCCGGTGAGCGGGGTGAAGGCGGTGATGCGGTCGATCTCGTCGCCGAAGAACTCGACGCGGATGGCCTCTTCGTCGAGGTAGGCGGGATAGACCTCGACGACGTCGCCGCGCACCCGGAATCGGCCGCGGATGAACTCGATGTCGTTCCGCTCGTAGAGGATCCCGACGAGATTTTTGAGAAACTCGTCGCGATCGAGGTTCTGCCCGACCCGCACCGGGATCATCATGCCCTTGTAGTCGTCGGGCGATCCGAGGCCGTAGATGCAGGAGACGCTGGCGACGACGATGACATCCTGCCGCATCAGGAGCGAACTCATCGTCGAGAGACGGAGCCGCTCGATCTCGTCATTGATCGAGGAATCTTTCTCGATATAGGTGTCGGTCCGCGGGATGTAGGCCTCGGGCTGGTAGTAGTCGAAGTAGGAGACAAAATACTCGACCGCGTTGTCGGGAAAAAAGCTCTTGAGCTCGCTGTAAAGCTGCGCCGCGAGAGTTTTGTTGTGCGACATCACCAGAGTCGGTTTCCCGAGGGCGGCGATGACATTGGCCACGGTGAAGGTCTTGCCCGACCCGGTCACTCCGAGGAGGGTCTGGTGCCGGTTGCCCGCGAGGAGCGACTTCGTGAGCTTGGCAATAGCCTGCTCCTGATCGCCCTGGGGCTTGAATTCTGAACTGACTCGGAACAAAGACATACGCGTCCCTGTTTATACGACACACTTCCTCCTCAGGCGAAAAGAAACGCCCCGGAAAAGGGAATCAGGTAGCGCCCCCCGGGCGTGCAAAATGCCGTCTCGGCGCGGACCGGGGGAAGGGCAACGGACGGGGGCTCAGGCCTCGGGGTCTCTGTGTTCCACACTGATCTTCCCCTCGATGATCTCGGTGAGAGCGATATCGGCGGCACCCATGCGGTGGTCAACTTTGACGAGAGGAGAACGGCCCATGTTCAACTGCTTCACTCTGGTGGAGACCAGATTGATGAGGACGGGGGGTTCAGGGATCACTTTAGATGCCGCTACGACTAGGTCACTTCTCATATTGATGGGGCGTTTTCCTGATGACGAGGGTTTCGATGCGTTACCACTTTCGGGGAACGCTACGATGTTCGATGCGTCTTTTGACATGGCTTCGAGTCGGGTCAATCAGGGGGAAACACGGCCGGGATCGGGAATAAAGCCAATGCCAGCCACTGTTGGCATAGCGCAAATTCTAAAAAATTCAACAAATTTGTTAAACAAGCTTCACAAAAAGGTCCGTCTCAGCGGGGAGAAAGGGAGATACACTTGATCCGCGCGTCGTCAGGGGGGCTCGCGGTCACGTGCAGGGTCGAGGTCGCCCGGTCCGCCGAGACGGTCGCCGCAAAACCGAGATACCCGAGCATGGTGTCGAGAGTTTCCCGGGCGTGGTCGAGCGAGTCCATTGTAGAAATGCGGGGCAAGCGCGTTCTCAGAGGTGATTAGCGGCGACTGGCGGAAAATCAGCGACGTTTCCGCTTGGTATGGCGGTCGCCTTTTTCTCCGGGCATCTTCGTGCGGCTGCCGGGACCCGATGGCATGCCGCCGTTGGCCTTCGCCTCCTTTGCAGCGGCGGCCTGATCCTGCATACGCTGCATGAAGCCTTTTTTGCCCGAGGGGGCTTTTTTGACGAGTTCGGGCTCGGGCATCTTGTTCATCAGCCAGGTCTGGAGGATGGAGAAGGCGTTCGAGGTTGTCCAGTAGAGCGAGAGGGCGGCGGCGAAGTTGTAACAGATCACGATGAAGATGAGCGGCATCATCATGAAGATCATTTGCTGCGTTTTGTCACCGGTCTTGGGAGTGATCGCGATCTGGATGAAGCTGGTGATCCCCATGAGGATGGGGAGCGGGTTGATGTCGATCCCGCCCATGATCGGAAGCGTGAAAAGGGTGTCGGGCATGGCCAGGTCGGTGACCCAGAGGAAGGACTCGTGTCTCAGCTCGACCGCGCTCCAGAGCATGCGGTAGAAGGCGAGGAAGACGGGCAACTGGATGAACATGGGCAGACAGCCGCCGAGCGGGTTGATACCGTAGGTGCGATAGAGCTTCATCGTCTCCTCATTCATCTTCTGAGGATTGTCGCTGTGCTTCTCCTTGAGGTCTTTCATCAGGGGCGTCAGCTTTGACATGCGCTTCATGCTACGGGCCGACTTTGCGTAGACCGGCCAGATGATGAGGCGGATCAGGATGGTGATGAGGATGATGGCGAGGCCGAAGCCGCCCACCCAGCCTTTGATCGCGACCAGACCGGTGATGAGGAGCGAGGCGATAGGCTTGATCGCCCACCCGAAGAGCCACCCGAAGATCGGCACCTCGTCATAGTGCATGACCCGCTGGCGACGGTCGCCGAGGCCTTTGAGTCGAGAAAATTCTTTGGGCCCGAGGTAGATGTCGTAGGTGAGCGTCTCGGTCGCGCCAGGGGCGATTGTGCCGCCGGGGAGTCCGACGGCGGCTTCCGAGGCGAACATGCGCTTCTTTTGCGAGACTGCTTTGTCACCCTCGACGACGACGGGGAAGCGGCTCGTCCAGACTTCCCCTTCGTGGAGGGTGCCCGGTTTCACGATGGTGGTGAAGAACTGGTCGTTGACTCCGGCCCAGTGGAGTTCTTTCAGCGGGAAGCGGTCAAAGGGAATCTCGTCTTTCCCGAAGATCCCCATCACCTTTTTGCCGCCGAAGTGATCGACGGTCTTGTATTCGAAGTCGCCGTCCTTGTCCATCCAGTAGCTGCCGATCTGGATGGACCATTCGTTGAGGTGGAGCGGGGCGGCGGACCCGGCGTAGAGGTAGCGGGTGCCGGGGCTGAGGGGGGCGGCGGTGGGGTTCGTGGTGGCGAGTTCCACTCGGACCTCGTAGGGGTCGGCACCTTCGCCGGGGAGGCTGATGGTCTTGCGCAGGGTGAAACCCTCGGGACTGGTCTTTTCGTAGGCGACGGCGGCGGCGGTTTTGGAAACGACGGCCCAGTTGACGGTATCGAACTCCTTCGGGGCCGGGGAGAGGGCGCCGACGCCGTGAACCCCGTTCTCATTGATCGTGATGACCTCGGACTCGTCACCGAGATGACGGGGATGCTTTTTCATCTCCGCCGTCTGGATCGAGGCGCCCTGGTTTGTGAGATGGAGACGGATGTAGTCGTTCTCAAGAACCGACTTTTCCAGAGTCGGGGCATCGGCCGCCTGGGGAGCGGGAGCGCTCTCGAGCGGCGTGGCGGCGGCGGCGGCGGCAGAAGCAGCGGCAGCAGCGGCGGGAGTAGACGCGTCGGCCGTGTCGGCGACGGCAGGGGGGCGCTCTGCCGCGATGCGGGCGGCTTCTTTGGCGTTCCACCATCCCCAGCCGAAGAGCAGGGTCAGGCAGACGAGAACGCCAATCCACGAGGTACGATCCATGTTTTTCACGAGCGGGAGTCTTCTATTGATTCTTTTGAGTCCGAAATTTTCGCGTGGTCGATGTCACACCCGCGGCGGCCTACATAAGCAGTCCCGGGGTGTTTCGCCACATATTCTTCCCATCCGGGAGGCGGGTCATAACCCTGACCGCCGAAGGGATTGCATCTCAGGATGCGTAAAAAGCCCTGCCAGGCTCCCTTGGCCGGGCCGTTCACGGTCACGGCGTCGATAAAATACTGCGAGCAACTTGGGAAATAACGGCATCCCCCCAGTGGACCGGCTATAAAGTGGAGGGGAGGGGAAATGACCACCTGATAGAACCGGACGAATAGTATGAGGACTCTCTTCATCGCTCATTCGCTTTTCCCCCCGGTCAGTGGTGCGCGGTGGAGCATCCATTTCCATTCCTTTTCGAGTTGTTCGGAGGTCGCATCGGCGGCGGCTCCCCTCGCGATGAGGACGATCCAGTGCGGATTCAGGATGCGTTCCCCGGTGCGCTGGATGATGGCCCGCAGCTTTCTCCGCACCCGATTCCTGACGACAGCATTGCCGAGTCGTTTGGTGGTGATGAGTCCGAGACGAAAAGGCTCCGCCGATTTTTCGTCGGCGAGGTAACCCAACACCAGAAATCGGCCCTGGATGGACTGACCCTGTGCCCGCACTCGTTGGAAATCGGTCCGGCTGGTGATCCTCCTGGAGCGCGGGAGTTTCATGACCCGGGTGCCGGGGAGTAAGCCGGGGAGACGACAGAGAAGGTCCCGTGCAAGACCGGATTACCTGCCGTGCTGGACGGTGTGACGCTTGTAGTGGATCTCTGCACCCTTGGGGATGAGGCGCTTACGACCCTTCTGGCGGCGGCGCTTGATCAGGTCACGACCGGCTTTGGTGGCCATACGGGCACGGAAGCCGTGCTGGCTTTTGCGGGTACGCTTCGATGGTTGATAGGTCCGTTTCATCTGTTCCGATTAAAAAAATGTCTCTCTTTCCAAAAACGCGGCACCCGAATCGCTTCGCCGTGCGCGTCAAAAATCCCCCGAAAGAACCCGTCGCCGGTCTCTCAAGCCAAAAAACAGCCTGAAGGGCCGCAACGATAAGTTCGCCGCCGGAAATGTCAACGGGACATCTGCGGCGAGCTGATTTGCTCTCACTCGAGCCGCTCGAGCTGGCCGATGCCGTACTGGATGAGCTCCTGGTTGATGAGGCGGGAAGCGCGGTCGTCCACGTAGATGACTTTCGGGTAGTCATCGAACTCTACCGTATGGAGCCCGTCGGCCGGCACGGCGTTGAAGGCGGCGGCGAGATCTTTGATGTTTTTGATAAACGTCCCGTTCACCTGCGTCACGATGACCGAGTTGATCCCCTCGTAGCCAAGGGTGCTGGGGGTTTTCAGCACATTGCTGAGGAAGACGAGCTTTTCGCGGCCCTCTTCTTCGAGGGGGTGGGGATTGGCATTCGAGTGGACAAGCTTGAAGGGAGCCCGCGTCGTCCAGTCATCACCCCAGCTCTCGAGGTAGGGCAAAGTGAGCTCCTGAAAAATAAGGCCCCCGAAGATGAAATACTTCGGTCCCCGGTCGAACATGTAGGGGTCGATGAGGAAGTCAGTCGCGAGTTTCCGGGTGAGCTCGACCTCGACGGTCATGGGTTCTTTGTCCCGGATGATATCCAGTTTGATCTTTTCGCCGACCGTGGCTCCGCCGCGGACGAGGTGGGAAAAGCTGAGTTTCCCGTAGTCGGGATGGGTGTAGTTGCCGCGCGAGTCGATCGGCTGGCCGGCGATGGAGAGGATCACGTCGCCCTCTTTGATTCCCGCCTTGTCGGCTGAGCCTCCTTTGGCCATCTCGCGAACGAAGATACCGCCGTCGTTATCCTCGATGCCGGTGAACTCGCGGAAGGTCTCGTCGAGGGTCTGGGCGAATCCGATCCCGAGATTGGGAAATCCTTCGTATTTCCCGTCATCGAGGTCAGCGAGGAAGGCCCTGATGATTGGCGCGGGGAGGACGCCGGCGGTCTGCTCTTTGGAAGAGTAGCTCAGGAGCATCCCGACGAGCTTCCCATTCTTCACGACAGGGAGGGTGAAGCTGTTGACCCGTGCCTGGAGGGAACCCTTCACTTGATAGAGGAGAAAGACAGAACCGGGGATGAAATAGCGCCCCACATCGACCCGCAAGACATCGACGTCGGTGGAGACTCCGTCGCCGTTGTCTTCGACCTGCCACACATTGAGAGTGTCTCCCGCTCTCACGGAGTCTTCGATCTCGAGGGGCTGGAGTCCTTCAAAGACGCGCGAGTTGCTGTCGGCGGGCTCGAGGACCGCGAGATTCGCTTCGTAGTCTATCCCGGCGATCTTCGCGGGGACGCGAGCCCCGCTCGAAGGATGCTCGAGCTCGAGAAAAGTGGAGTTCACACACATCTCGGCGGTGACGAGGACGCGATTGCCCTCGAGGACGGCCCCGAGACCACGTCGTGGGGTGGGGGCACCTTTTTCCCAGGGACGGAGGAAGGAGTAGTCCTGCAGGGTGGCATTGACCCGCACGATAGATTTCTCCGGGCTGGACTTCTGCGCCGTGGCACTGTCGGCGAGGAGGGTGAGAAGCATCGCCAGGGCGAGGGCGGTGTGGGGCAGGCTGAGGTGTGACATCGGAATAAAATCGGTGAGGGGAAAGGTAAGAGTGGCGATGAAATGGCCGGGTTCAGGCGGCTTTCTTCACGGGCGCGGAGGGTTTGGTGGATTCTTCCGGCGCCTCATCCGATTTCGCCGGATTGGGTTTTCCCGGCTCAGCCGATTCGGTCGCCTCCTCTGCTTCGATGAGACCTTCGAGCTTGAGGATCTCGGGGCGTTCGATGAAATGGTCGGAACTCACATTATACTGGGCCATGATGCGCTCGTGGGCGAGGAGGGCGTCCTTGCGCTTCAGCACGAGAGGGCGCTTCTCGCCTTCGAGACGGATGACGTGGAACTCCTCGTGCCCCTCTTCGTGGAAATCGCCATGGAGAGCATCGTGGACGTCCTGGAGCAGGGTGATCTTTTTCCCGTTGATCGAGTCGATGACCCGGTGGACGAAGTTCTGCAGGTGCGTGTTGGTCGAGTCGGGCAGTACCTCGGTGAGCACGATGACCTGGGGCCGCTCGCGGTAGATCTCGTCCTGAGCGAAAAAGCTGTAGAAATACCGTGTGTTGAGGTCCGTGATGTTGTGCGCGGCCATCATGTTGCGGTCGAGCGGCTGGAACTGGAGTCCGGCAAAGAGAACAAAGTTCGGCTGCTTGTCATACTGCACCGCCTGGATGAGGTAGGGGATGAAGCGCTTCAGCGTGATCGTGATCTCTTCGCGGGCGCCGTCGCGCCAGATCTCGAGGTCGACGGTATCGCCGGCAAACTTGCGCTCGATGATCTCGTTGAGATCGACGCGCTCGTCGTCGATCTCGATAAAACCGTCCGACGCGACGGGGTGCCCTTCGATGGAGAGGAGGACATCTTTTGTCTTCAGGACACCGCCGGCCGATCCCGCCGCGTCCGCATCGGCGACCATCACGCCGATTCCGTCATTGGGGAGGCCGAGGGCGCGGCGCTGGGCGGGATTGAGGATGTTGAGCACGCTCGTCGCCATATCGACGTAGTGATCGTACTGCCCGTCCTCGACGTCTTTGAGGAATCGCTCGATCACCGGTACGGGGATCATGTAGCCGGTGTTCTGGGCGACGTCGCCGCTGTAGCCCTGAAAGGCGACGCCGACGACCTGATTGTTTTGCAGGACGGGTCCGCCCGAGTTCCCCGGGTTGATCGCCGCATCGATCTGGATGGCGAGGTGATTGTCCACCCCGGAGTGGCTGTAGGCGCGGAAGTCGATCCGTGAAACGATCCCGCGTGTCACCGAGATACGGTCGCCCCCGATGGGGTAGCCGACTGCGATGACCGTGGTGTTGAGCTTGGGGGTGCCTCCAATGAAGAGCGGCTGCACGCCTTTGAACCCTGTCTCGAAGTCGATCTCTGACTCTAGCTCCAGCATCGCGAGATCACAATCGTGGGCGACGAAGAGGACGCGGGCCTGGTAGGGCTTGGGATCATTCACTTTTTTGATGTAAATGAGCCGACTGTCGCTCACGACGTGCGCATTGGTCACGAACCGGTTCGGGCCGACGAGGAAGCCGGTGCCGTTGCCGCTGCCCATGCCACCGACGTTCCACGGCACGCGGTAGTTGGGCTGCTTCGTATCGACCTCGACGCGGACGATGGCATCGAACTCGATCTCGGAAAGGTCGGTCTGGACGGACTCCGGCGGCGGGATGTCGATCACGGTCTCAGTCGGTTTGGCGGCCTGAGCCGGTGCTGTGAGGACGGGGCCGACCCGGGGGCCCTGTTGAGCGAGGAGGTTTCCTGCGAGAAAGGAGAGACAAAGTCCGAGCACCGGGAGCATCCGGGGGAGGGGGAGACGTGGAGATTTCATGAAAAAAGTCGCCCGCCACTCGCGCTCTGGGCTACGAAGTGGCGGGGAGGTCGAAAGTGTAAAGTTTTGAGAGGGAAAGTCAATGTCGTCGGCATCCTCATTCGGGGACTGCGATCATGGCGCGGGGCCGTGGCGCTTATGCGAGAGGGTGTAGTGATCGACCCGACCCTCTCTGGTCGATGCCGTATGACAGAAGGAAACGTTTCCCGAAAGGTCTCCGGATGCTACGCTGCCGCCGCCGCCCTGACGCGGTTTCTCCAAAAAATGCCCTACCTAGTCATCATCGAATTCATGGCCGTGATCGTTGCGGCGATCTACGGGGTGCTCCTCGCGTCGCGAAAGGGGATGGACGTGATGGGCGTCTTTGCGGTGGCTTTTGCGGTCGCTTTCGGGGGCGGAACGCTGCGCGATCTCTTTCTCGACCGCACCCCGCTCTTCTGGATCGGGAATCCGCACTACCCGATGATCGTCTTCGGCATCGCGCTCTTTTCCGGACTCATCCTCCGACATGTGAAAAGGATACGACCGCTCCTCGTTTTTCCCGATGCTCTCGGCATGGCGCTATTTACCCTCACGGGCACGGCCTATGCGATGGAGGCCGGGACGAACCCTTTCGTCGCGGTGATGCTGGGGGTGATCACGGGAACCTTCGGCGGGGTCCTCGGCGACCTGCTCTGCAACGAGGTTCCCTCTCTCTTTATCCCGAGTCCGCTCAATGCGACCTGCGCCTTCACCGGGGCCTGGATCTATCTCGGGGCGCTGCACTTCGCCCTGCCGGAACGCTATGCCCTCATCGCCGGGATTCTCGTGATCGTGCTCTTCCGCCTCGCGGCGGTGAAGTGGAACTGGTGCCTGCCGGCGGTGCGCGAGCCGAGTCGACCCGGCGGGCCCGGCGGAACGTAGCCTTTCCCGCATGAGGGAAACGAAGAGCAATACCGATCAGATCATCCGGCTCGCCTGGGAGGATCGAACGACCTTTGAAGAGATCAAAGAGAAGACCGGCCTCTCAGAGGGCGAGGTCATCAAGGTGATGCGGACCCACCTGAAGCCGGGCAGTTTCCGGCTCTGGCGAAAAAGGGTCACGGGCCGCATCACGAAGCACCGCAAGCGCTTCGAGCGGGAGGTTCTCGATTCGGATCGTCCGGATCACCCCGATTTTACACGTTGAAGCGGAACTCGACGACGTCGCCGTCCTTCATCACATACTCTTTGCCCTCGATGCGGAGCTTGCCGGCTTCACGGGCTTTGGCGTAGGAACCCAGGCTGGTGAGGTCGTCGTAGTGGACGATCTCCGCCGCGATGAAACCGCGCTCGAAATCACCATGGATGACGCCGGCGGCTCCGGGGGCCTTGGTGCCTTCAGTGATGGTCCAGGCGCGGGTCTCTTTTTCCCCGGTGGTGAGATAGGTGCGCAGCCCGAGGAGATGGTAGACGGCGCGGATCAGCGCAGACACGCCCGAGTCGGTCACGCCCATTTCGCCGAGGAACTCGGCGGTGTCTTCGGGCGAAAGATCGATCAATTCCTCCTCGATGCGGGCAGAAATGACGACGGATTCGGCACCAAAGGTGGCGGCGGCGTAGTCGCGCACCTGCTTGACCATGGCGTGGCCGTCGGGGTTGGAGACGGCCTCGCCCAGCTCCTCCTCCGAGACATTGCAGGCGAAGATGGTGCGCTTTGAAGAGAGCAGGAAAAACTCGCGCAGGGTCTTTTTCTCTTCGTCCGAGAGCGTCATCGTGAGGGCGGGCTTGCCCTCGTCGAGGTGGGGCATGAGCTTGTCGATCAGCTCGATCTCGCGCTTCGATTCGGCGTCGCCGAGTTTGGCCTTCTTCTCGCGGGAAGAACGGCGCTTTTCGAGGGTGGCCATGTCGGCGAGGATGAGCTCGGAGTTGATGATCTCGATGTCGCGGAGAGGATTCACCGAGCCGAGTTCGTGAATGATGTCGTCGTTTTCAAAACAGCGCACGACCTGCACGATGGCATCGACCTCGCGGATGGTGGCGAGGAATTTGTTGCCGAGGCCGGCACCGGCCGAGGCACCCTCGACGAGGCCGGCGATATCGACGAACTCGATCGCGGCGGGAATGAGCTTTTGCGAACCGCTCAGTTTGCTAAGGACGTCGAGTCTCTCATCTGGCACGACAACGACGCCGATGTTCGGATCGATCGTGCAAAACGGGTAGTTCGCCGCCTCCGCCTTACGCGAACGGGTGACGGCGTTGAAGAGGGTAGATTTGCCCACATTGGGGAGTCCGACGATGCCTGCCTGTAACATGCGCGGACTTTAGCACGGAAACGTGAAGGGACAGGGGATTTTTCGGGGCGTCGGGCTCATGGCGCGGATGCGGCGGGCATGATTCGTAACATTTGCCGACCTCCGGTCATTATTGGAGTGACGTTGCCCCCCTGCCCTTTTATGAGTCGCCTTTTTCTCACTATTCTTCTGCTCACTCTCTTCGCGGGTTTCGCGCGAGCCGGGGAGAAGCTCCGCTTCAACCGGGACATCCGTCCCATCCTCTCGGACGCGTGCTTCCACTGCCATGGGCCGGATGAAAAGGAGCGCAAAGGAGATCTGCGCCTCGACCTAGCGGAAAAGGCCTTTCTTCCGGGCAAGTCGGGGATCGTCCCCATCTTTCCGGGCAAACCCGACGAGAGCGAGATGCTCGTGCGCATTTTTCTCGAGTCCGATGACTCCGACATGATGCCTCCGCCCGAGAGCGGCAAGAGCCTGACGCCCGCCCAGCGCGACACCCTCGAGCGCTGGATCGAGGAGGGTGCGGAGTATGAGGGCCACTGGGCCTTTGAAAAACCCGAGCGCCCCGCTCTCCCTGCGGGAAAAGAGACGCTGCACCCGGTGGACGCTTTCATTGCTGCCCGCCTCGAGAAGGAAGGCCTCGCGATGCAGCTCGAGACGGATCGTGAGACGCTCCTCCGCCGGGTCTCGCTCGACCTCACCGGACTGCCGCCCACGCTCGCCGAGCTCGATGCCTTTACCGGAGACAAGGCTCCCGACGCCTATGAAAAGACCGTCGATCGGCTCCTCGCCTCACCGCACTTCGGCGAACGCATGGCGATGGACTGGCTCGATTTCGCCCGCTACGCCGACAGCAATGGATTCCAGAGTGATGGCAGTCGCCAGATGTGGCCGTGGCGCGACTGGCTCATCGAGGCCTACAATCGCAACCTGCCTTTTGATCAATTTACGATCGAGCAACTCGCTGGTGACCTCCTCCCGAACCCGACGAAGGACCAGATCATCGCGACCGGCTTCAACCGCAATCACCGCCTCAACGGTGAGGGCGGGCGGATCGAGGCGGAGTGGTTTGTCGAGACCGTGATCGACCGCGTCGAGACGACGGGCATGACATGGATGGCCCTGACCCTGACCTGTGCCCGGTGCCACGATCACAAGTATGATCCTATCTCGCAGAAGGAATTCTACGGGCTCTTTTCCTATTTTAATTCCATTGAGGAAACCGGAGTACTCGGCCGAGAGGGCAGTAACACGCCTCCCTTGCTCCGCCTCCCCGACGCGGCCCAGACGGCTGAACTCGCCCGGCTCGATGGCGAAGCAGCGAAAGCCGAGGGCGCCGTGAAGGCGGCAAGCGGGGAAATGCCGGCCGCGCTGACAAAATGGGAAACTGACCTGCGGGAGAAACTCACCGGCCCCGGAGGCACCGCCACTGCGAGCAACTGGGTCGCGGTCGCGGGTGAAAGTGCAAAGAGCCTCGGCGGGGCGAGCCTCACGAGACAGGCCGACGGCTCGTGGCTCGCGGGCGGAAAAAATCCTGCCAATGACACTTACGAGATCACCGTGCCGGCGACGGGGGGAGCGATCGGGGGCATTCTCCTCGAAGTCTTCCCCGATCCCTCGCTCCCCGCGCAGAGTCTCGGGCGCGGGTCGAACGGGAATTTTGTCATGACCGGCGTCGAGCTGGTCCTGCGTCTGCCGGATGGAAAAGAGCGGTCCGTGCCGCTGACAAAGGCCGAGGCCGATTACGAGCAGGCCGGCTACGAGGTGGCCCCAATTCTGGAAAACGCGAAGAATCCCGGGGCAAAGGCCGCGAAGGGCTGGGCCATCGATGGCAACGGCGCCGACAAAAAGCTCGCCCGGCGCGCCATGTTTCTCGCCGCAAGTCCGGTGGCGCTGGCCGACGGGACGGCGATCACGGTGCGTCTGCGGCATCAGTCGAATTTTGCCGACCACAACGCGGGACGATTCCGCCTCTCGACGACCGCCTTCGAGCCCGCTCTCGTGAAGCTCGATGGCGGCTCGGGCCTGCCCGGGAATCTCGTAGCGATCCTCACCGGTGATCCGGCAGCGCGAACCGAGGCGGACCGCAAGGTGCTCGAGGCGTGGTTCCTCGCGAATGCCGATCACCCCGTGAAGCAAAGCGCCGCCGCCCTCGCCGCCGCGAAGCAGCAGCGCGCCGATTACGAGCAGTCGCTCCCGAGTGTGATGGTAATGAAAGAGCGGACCGAGGCGCGCGAGGCCTTTGTCCTCAACCGCGGCGAATACGACCGTCCCGCCGACAAAGTGGCGCGCCATCTCCCCGCCGCCCTGCCTCCGCTGCCGGCGGGTGCGCCGCAGAACCGACTCGGGCTCGCGCAGTGGCTCGTCTCGGGCGATCATCCGCTGACCGCTAGAGTTTGGATCAACCGCGAGTGGGAGCGCCTCTTCGGCATTGGCATCGTGAAGACCTCGGAGGACTTCGGCTCGCAGGCCGAGTGGCCGATGTTTCCCGAGTTGCTCGACTGGCTCGCGGTCGAGTTTGTTTCTCCGACCGTGCTCCCTGCGGTGAATGGAAAGGCGGGACAGGCCTGGGACATGAAGGCGATGATCAAGCTCCTCGTCACGAGCGCCGCCTACCGGCAGAGTTCGGCAGTCACGCCCGAACTCGTCGAACGCGATCCCGAAAATCGCCTCCTCGCACGAGGGCCGCGCTTTCGCCTGCGCGGAGAACTCGTCCGCGACCAGGCTCTCGCCGTGGCCGGACTGATGACGCCGAAGGTGGGTGGGGCGAGCGTGCGGCCCTACATGCCCGAGGGCGTCTGGGACGAAACGAGCGTCTACGGTGACCTGCGCAACTATAAGGCCGACGCGGGCGAGGGGCTCTATCGACGCACCTTCTACACGATCTGGAAACGCACCGGTGCGCCGCCGACGATGCTGCTCTTCGACGCGCCGAATCGCGAGACCTGCACGCCGAAACGCTCCCGCACGAACACGCCGCTGCAGGCGCTCGCCCTGATGAACGAGGTCACCTTTGTGGAAGCCTCGCGCGCCCTCGCCCAGCGCATGATGCGCGAGGGCGGCGCGACTCCCGAAGAGCGACTCACGACCGGCTATCGCCTCGCCACCTCGCGGACTCCCGATGCGGAGACGATCCTCCTCCTCCGCGACGGCTTTGAGAGCCGGCATGCCGAATTTTCGTCTAATCCGGAGTCGGCGAAGGCGCTGCTCTCGCACGGTGCCTCTGTCGTCGATGCGACGCTCGATCCCGCCGAACTCGCCGCCTACACCGTCTCCGCCAACGTGCTCCTCAACCTCGACCGCGTCGTCACCCGCGACTGATTTATCCAAACATGAACCATTTTCGCGATCTTCTCTCTGCCCGTCCCGACGGGGGTTCTCTCCAGGATCTCCTCAATCGTCGTCTCTTTCTCGGCCGCGGAGCCTCGGCGCTCGGGTCGGCCGCTTTGGCCGGTTTGTTAGGGCCGAATTCCTCGGTCGATGCCTCCACGAGTGCCGGTCCCGGTCTGCCCGGCTTCCCCAATCATCCCGCCAAGGCGAAGCGGGTCATCTACCTCTTCCAGTCTGGCGCGCCTTCGCAGATGGACCTCTTCGATCCGAAGCCGCAAATGGAGGCGCAGCGCGGCAAGGACCTGCCCGAATCGATCCGCCAGGGGCAGCGGCTCACGACGATGACCTCGGGGCAGAAGAATTTCCCCATCGCCCCGAGCCTTTTCAAATTCGCCCAACACGGCGAGAGCGGGGCCTGGATGAGCGATCTGCTCCCGCATCTTTCCGGCGTGGCGGACGACCTCTGTTTCATCCGCTCGATGCACACCGAGGCGATCAACCACGATCCCGCGATCACCTTTTGCCAGACCGGAAACCAACTCGCGGGCCGGCCCAGCATCGGGGCCTGGCTCAGCTACGGGCTCGGCACGGACAACGCCGACCTGCCCGCCTACGTCGTCCTCACCTCCTTCGGGACAGGACGCCGCGACGACCAACCGCTCTACGACCGGCTCTGGTCTTCGGGTTTTCTCCCGACGCAGCATCAGGGGGTGAAATTCCGCAACGTCGGCGATCCCGTGCTCTATCTCTCCGATCCTGCCGGGATGAGTCGCGGGATGCGGCGCGGCATGCTCGACGAGCTCGCCGCCCTGAACCGGCGCGACCTCGAGGTCTTCGGTGATCCCGAGATCGACGCGCGCATTTCCCAGTACGAGATGGCCTTCCGCATGCAGAGCAGCGTGCCGGAACTGACGGACCTGTCAGGCGAATCCGAGGCCACTCTCGCGATGTATGGCCCGAATGTGAAGACGCCCGGCACCTACGCGGCGAACTGTCTCCTCGCCCGCCGCCTCGCCGAGCGCGACGTGCGCTGCATCCAGCTCTTCCACATGGGCTGGGACCACCACGGCGGCCTGCCGAACGCGATCAAAGGCCAGTGCAGCGACACCGACCAGCCAACCGCCGCCCTCATCACCGATCTGAAACAGCGCGGACTCCTCGATGATACCCTCATCGTCTGGGGCGGGGAATTCGGCCGCACGATCTACTCGCAGGGTGCCCTGACCGAGACGAACTACGGACGGGATCACCATCCGCGCTGCTTCACCGTCTTCCTCGCCGGGGCAGGGATCAAGCCGGGCATGACCCTCGGGGAAACGGATGACTACTGCTACAACATCGTCAGTGATCCCGTTCACGTCCATGATCTCAACGCCACGATTATGCACCTGTTAGGCGTTGATCACAAAAAGCTGACCTACCGTTTCCAGGGCCGCGATTTCCGGCTCACGGATATTCACGGGGAACTGGTGAAGAAGATTTTGACGTGATGGACAATCCCGGCCGTAGCAGCACCCGACCTACTTTCCCACAAAGGTCACATAGCGCCAGAGTCCACCATAGCCCCGGCCGATCTGCCGCCCGACCGCTTCGAATCCGGAATCGAGCTGCGCGAGGATTTGTCCCTCCATGCGGACGTGATTGATCGCCAGCCATTTGCGGAACCAGGGCCAGGGTGATTCGTGAAAATCGACCACGGCAATGACACCGCCCGCACGGAGATCCTGCCGGCAGAGGGCGATGACCGCGTCATAGCCGGGATTGATCATGGAGAGGACGTAACTGATGACGATGAGGTCGAATTTTTCTCCCTCCTCAGCGATCGGACTGTCGTAGGCCCGGTGGAGTAAATCGATGCGATCAGCGTAGGACGCGATTTTGACGCGGGCGCGGTCCAGCATGTCGGCGGAGAGGTCGAGGCCGGAAATTTTTGCCCGGGGAAAGTCCCCGGCGAGAGCAACGAGATTTTTTCCCGTACCGCAGCCGATCTCGAGGACGCGGGCGGGTGACTCTATTTCACTCGCAACCGTTTCGATAAGACCGCGTCGTCCGAAAAGAAAAGCCCAGCGGGTGAGGGCGTAAAATTTTGCGTGCCAGCGGTAGTAACCTCGCAGGGAGGCGGCGTTGTGTTGGTTCGAAAATTGCTCGTCGATAAGGATTGCTGAATACCCTGTTTTGGGTATGTTTTTAATATGATTCGGAGCTTCGCCGATCCTGAGACGGAGAAAATCTTTTCTGAGGAACGAAGCCGTTGTTTTCCATCAGATATTCATGAGCGAGCCCTTGCAAAACTTCGTCTCGTCGATGCCGCTTCGGACGTGGATGACCTTCGGATGCCCCCGAGCAACCGACTTCATCTTCTCAGGGGAAAGCTCAACGGATACTACGCGCTCCGAATCAACGACCAATGGCGCATCGTCTTCCGGTGGAAAGATGGCGGCGCCGAAGACGTAAAAATCACCGATTACCACTGAAATGAAAGCCTCAACAATCCTTCTGACCAATCTCGTTTCCGATACCCTCGCCGAGTGCGTTGACGATAGCGGCCTGACCCGTGCTGAAATCGCGAGACGTCTCGGGACGAGTTCGGCGAAACTCACGGATATCCTGAAGAACAGGCGCCGGCTCACTGCGGAAATGGCGGAACGCATCGGGCGCCTTTTCGGAACCACCGCCACCTATTGGCTCGCGATGCAGACGGATCAGGATCTGCGCAAGATGCGCGCGGAGAAGGGGGAGGCGATCCGGAAGCAAGTGGTGCCGTTGGGGAGGTGAGACGGGGCGCGGAAGTTTGCGTGCAACTGTCGGCTCAATTGCCAAACGGATTCGGTGGAGAGCCAGGCAAGGTCGGGGCAGGGCCGCCGAAGGGATCAGGGGCGAGGGATGGCGGCGGCGGAATGACGGGAGGGGGAGCGGGTGTGAGGCGAAGGCGAAGGCGAATTTTGGTTTCGTACCACCATTTGGCGAACCGATTACGCCAGGTTGGTTCCAGACCACTGCACCCGGTCCAAAGAGAGGCGTCAATCAAATCCAAGTTTCCTGCGTTGGATGAAACCTTGAGAAGACCGCGATCCGGGAAATATTCGATGCGATCGGAGGATTCCACGGAGATACCTGCGCTGCGGAAAAGTTTACGGACAGCCTCAGGTTGGGTGGGATCAATGCCGTGGAAGAACGCGGAGTCTATCGGAAACCATCCCTCCTCCAATGGAGCGGGAGCGGTATTTAAGGGCACGATCTCGACCAGACCATTAGAGCGGTAATCGAAGCGTGCTTCGTTCAAAGCTGATAAATATCTGAGCACTTCGTTGGCGGGAACTTCCCTTAATTTCAGTGTGATCGGAGTCCGTCGCGGAACACTCCCGGCGATCTGAAAATGAATCGTTTGTGCATCGGCGTTCGATTCATGAATCCAGTTTTCGAGTTGAGTAAGCGCCTCTTCAAACGGGGTATCCTTCCAATTCACCACCTCAAACAAAGTCCCCGACAGAACTCGATGCGTCGAAGTGAAGTCATCAAGGGATTGTCGGTCCCTCCAAAGCACCACCTCGGACTCCTGCATGGAATCTCTCCCGACAAAGTAACTCAGTAGACCGCCCAGGAAGAGAGTTGCGATCACCGCAATCAAGATCCACTTCCGGGGCACATATTTTTCCATGAATCTATTCCATCAGATCAAACCGAGGATGGCAAGGCGCTAGCAGTCTGTCGGACTTATCCCGCCCGGCTGCGGAAATCGTGGATTCGGCCCGAATTCCCTCGCTCAGACGCTCAAGACGGTGATCGGTGTGCCCATTCGTCAGTAGCCCAAGTCAAGATGCTGGCTCTCAGCGGCGAGTTTGTCGAGGACACGTTTCCGGGCTTCCCTTTTCCGTTGCCGATACGCCAGCACGTCACGAAGGAACGCTCGCCGGTGAGGGCGACACGGCGACTCGGGATCAAGCCGTCATCGAAAAGTGTAGAAGCAAAGGGTCGGGAAACACCCAACAGACCCGCGGCTACTTGCGGAGAAATCTCCTTCTCGTCGCCGGTCACGATGGTGACTGAACGTCCAATGGCCAGACCTTCCATCATCTCGGTAACTAGGCGCAGTGTCGAAGCAGGGAGGGGCAGGTGCCCGACGGGTTTATGCTGGTCTTTCTCTAAGCTCACGCCACCACATCCAGAATCGGCTCGCCGCTCGATATCATCAGCGGCCGGCCCTGTGAATCATAGATATGCGAGGTCGGGTCGATCCCGAGGAGGTAATAAATCGTCGCCGACAAGTCCTCGAGCTTGACCGGTTTTTCGATGGGATTGCTCCCCGTCTCGTCGCTCGCCCCGTGGATGTAGCCCGCCTTTACCCCGCCGCCGGCGAGGAGGACGCTGTAGCAGTTCGGCCAGTGGTCGCGGCTGGCGTTTTTATTGATCTTCGGGGTGCGGCCGAATTCGCCCATCCAGACGACGAGCGTCTCGTCGAGGAGTCCGCGGTTTTCGAGGTCGTGGATCAGGGTCGGCAGAGTCGTCTCGGTGATGGGGTAATGATACTGCTCGACGATGGGATACATCCGCGTGTCGTTGAATCCGTGGGTGTCCCAGCCGCCATCGGTGATGCTCTGGCCGCCGATGCCGCTGGAGAAATAACAGGTCACAAACTTCACCCCGTGTTCGACGAGGCGACGCGCGAGGAGACAGCCCTGGCCGTAGGTGGTGCGGCCGTACGCGTCACGCACTTTCGCGGGCTCGCTCGCGAGGTCGAAGGCCTGGCGGATGCGCTCGCTGTTGAGCATGGTGATGGCGTTTTTATAATATTCGTCGAGACCGCGCGCCTCGGCAGAGTAATCGAGGAGACGCGATTGCCGGTCCACGATCTCCTGGAGCCCGCGTCGCGCCTGGAGCCGGTCCATGCTGAGATTACTGGGGAGACTTAGCTCGGGCAGGGTGAAATTGGCGTCGTTGGGATCGCGCGGGACAAAGAGGGGATCGTGCTGTTTCCCCAGAAAGCTGCCGCCCTGTCCCGGAGTGCGGGAGCCGTCGGCGACGACGTGGGGGTAGCTGACAAAGGTCGGCAGTCCACTCCCGAGATTCGGGGCGAGGTGATCGACGATGGATCCATAGGCCGGACGCAGGTCGATGGAGTCGCGGAGGCGCTGGTCATCGGTCGGCGGGGCACTCCCGGAGAGCGCGTAGTAGCCCGCCGAGTTGTGGTTCTTCATCGTGTGATGCACCGAGCGGATCACGGTGAAGCGATCCATGATCTTCGCGACGCGGGGCAGATGTTCGTTGGTGAGGAGATCGGGGTTTGATGTCCGGATCGCCTTGTGCGGGGTGCGATACTCGGACGAGGCGTTCATCTTCAGGTCGAACATGTCGACATGGGAAGGGCCGCCCCATTGAAAAAGGAAAATGACCGACTTCGCCCGCGCCTTGGGGCGTCCTCCCGGATATTCACTCGCGCCGAGGAGCTTGGGCAGGGTCAGGCCGAGCGTGCCCATGCCGCCGACTTTGAGGAGCTGGCGACGGGAGAGAGTGAGGGCGTCAAAGCCGGAGCAGGCGGGGGATTTCATGGAAAAAAGGAGGAAGGACCGCTGATGGACGCTGATTTTCGCTGATAGGTTCAGTGGTCATCGCCGCAACAAAAACTCTTTTGCATTGAGCAGCGACCAGGTGATGTCTTCAAGGGCCTCGCGGCGTTTTTCCGTCTTGGCGAGGTAGTCGGCCGTGGCAGTGCGTTCGTAGTCGCCCGGAGCCCGGGTGAGGAGGGACCAGTAGAGAGATTCAACGAGCTCCGCATCGCTCTTTTGGCTTTCGAGAAGAGTCACGAGCGCGTTTTTCGGATTCGTGAGCAGTTCGTTGAGGGTGCGTCCGCTCGTGAGTTCGAAGACCTGGGCGAGCGAGGTGTCGTAGGTGCGCTCGGTATCCGAGTTGGTGAGGCGGGGCGGTTTGCCGAAGAGATGCACGAAATTGTCACCAGCGGTCGGCTTTTTCGGACGGTAGAGTGCCTGCACCCCGGGAATCTGGGTGGCCCGCATCGGTTTGTCGTAGCCTTCGAAGGTCGCGGGCACTCCCATCGCGAGGTGGACGGAGTCGAGGAGCTGCTCGGCCCCAAGGCGGCGGGGGAGATTGCGGGCAAAATTGATCTCGTCGTCCGCGTTTGTCTCGTTCGGCAGGGAATCGAGCTGGTAGGCCCGCGAGGCGCAGATCGTGCGGATGGTGTGGCGGAGATCGAAACCACTTTTGACAAAATCGGCAGTGAGAGCCTCGAGGAGGGCGGGATTCACCGGAGGATTTGTCGCCCGGAAATCGTCGATCGGCTCGACGATGCCTCGTCCCATGAGGTGAAACCAGATCCGGTTCGCCTGGACCTGCGCGAAAAGCGGATGCTCTGCCGAGGTGAGCCATTGCCCGAGGGCGGTGAGACGTTTTTCGTCGGACACGAGCGTTGCACTCTCTCCGAGGAGCTTCGCGGGCGGGGCCTTGCCGGTTCGGGGATCTTTGAGATCGCGTTTCTCGACGAGCTTCACGACCTGCTCTCCGACGAAGTTATTCTTGTCGTTTTTGTCGAAGGGTTTGTTCTCCTTGATGTCGTAGTCGATCCCGTCGAAGACGGCGGCGAACTCGTAGTAGTTGTCCATCGTCCACTTCTCGAAGGGGTGGTTGTGGCATTTTGCGCAGTTCATGCGGGTCCCGAGGAAGATCTGGGCGACGGCCTCGGCGCGATCTTCAGGAGCGCGCAGGGCGCGGTAGTAGTTCGCAGGGGCGACTTCGTAGGTGCTGCCGAGAGAACTCAGGATCTCACGGACAAAATGGTCGAGGGGCTTGTTCTCGACGATGGACTGGCGGATCCAGCCGTGGAATTTGGCAACGCCTTTGCTATCGAGAACCTTCTCCTCGACGCGGAGGAGGTCGGCCCACTTCATCGCCCAGAAGTCGGCGAGCTCGGGGCGGGTCAGGAGGGCATCGACGAGCTTTGCTCTTTTTTGCGGATCCGGATCGGAGACGAATTTTTTCGCCTCGGCCTCGGTCGGGATCAGGCCGATGAGATCGAGACTGGCACGCCGGAGGAAGGTGGCGTCGTCACAGACTTCGGACGGGTTGATCCGCAGAGTCTGCCATTTGGCGTAGAGCGCCTCGTCGATGAAATTGTGCGCCGGGGGATTGCTCCAGACAAATCCGGGGCGGTCGGGCACGAAGGCTAGCTTCACGGGAGCCTGGAGACCGAGGTAGCGGATGTTCACCGTCGTCTCGCCGGGGCGCAGGCTTTTGACAAAGCCCTCGGTATCGACCTCAAGGTTCAGGGTCGAGGGCTCGTAGATCGCCCAGCGGTTCACGTCGCGGGTCGATCCGTCGGAGAAATGGGCGGTCACTTCGATGCGGAGGGACTCTTCAGGGGCAAAAATGACGCGTTCGTCCGGCGTCGCGGTGAGCTTGACGAGGCTCGGCTCGCCCGGCAGATCGAGGATGGCGCCTTCGGCGATCCATTGGTTGACGAGGCGATAGGACTCGGAGTCCGCTTCGAAGCGCATCCCGCCCTCGTGCTTCACGTCGAGGGTGGCCTTGCGCAGCAAAAAGCTCTTTTCCGGATCGGTGCGGTTCACGAAGCTCTTCACCATCGCGGCGTGATCTTTAACAGGATTCTCTCCGCGCAAGGAGAGCAAGAACTCGCCTTTCCCCGTCTGGGCCCCGTGACAGGCACCGAGATTGCAGCCCGCCCGGGTGATCACGGGAACGATGTCGTTGCGGTAGGAGATGCTGCCGGCGGCGGCGGGTGGGAGCGACGAGTCACGGGGCACGGGTGAAGCGTCCTGCGCGGTGAGCGGGCTGGCGAGGGCGACGCCGCCGGCGAGGAGGGTCGTGAAAAGGGATGGAGGGCAGATCCGCATCGTCTTGGGAAAAGCTACGGTCCCGGAAATGTTTCTCAACGAGCGGATTCGCGTGAACGAATCGGAAAATGGTGAGGCCCTGCATGGCTCATTCACGGCTCGACAAAGAGGCGCGCCGGGAGTAATCTGAAGCCCATGGAAACGAGCCTTCTCAAGCAACCGAATCCAGCCCGAGGCCAGGTCCCGCCGCTGGAAAATGGCGATCATCTCGGGGGCGGCGAGTTTTTGCGTCGCTACGAAGCGATGCCCGAATTGAAGAAAGCCGAACTCATCCAAGGAATTGTACTGATGGCCTCCCCCGTCCGCCTCGACCTCCACGGCAAACCAGACGCTCTTATCCAGGGTTGGCTTTGCACTTATGCCGCGTTTCACCCCGAGGCGATCCACGCCACCAATGTCACCATTCGCCTCGGTCCCGACGACGTGGCGCAGCCCGACGCGGTCCTTTTTCTTGACGCGGCCCACGGAGGCAAGGCGACGCCCGACGAACGCGGCTACCTCGCGGGGGCTCCCGAGCTGGTCGTTGAGATCGCCGCAAGCAGCGTCTCGCGCGACGCGACGGAGAAGCTCGTCAGCTACCGCCGAGCTGGTGTGGCCGAGTATCTGCTCTGGCGGGTTCTCGATGGAGAAATCGACTGGTTCGCCCTCGAGGACGACGAATACCGCCCGATTCCGGTGATGGATGGCCTCTTGCGCAGCGGCGTCTTCCCGGGGCTAGACCTGCCTGTTGCCGCCGCCCTCACTGGCGATCTCGCCGGCGTGCTCGGCGCAGTGCGTCCGTGACGGCGTCGAGGGCCGGGCGATGGCGCATTCAAACTCCCGCCGCCTCGCGACGCAAGCGTCCGTCGAGGGCGCGCTCGAAGCTCACGAGCCGACGGACGAGGGCATTCTCCGCCCGAAAGCCATCTTGCGGAAATCCCGCCAGTCCTCCATGATCGTGCCATGAGACCTCTCGTTGCTCTCTTCTTCCTTTTCGCCACGGCCCTCTCCGCCTCCGACCACACCGTCCGCTCCCCCGATGAATTGCGCGCTGTTCTCTCCCGCTTGGCCGGGGGTGACAGGGTTCTTATCGGTCCGGGCGACTATCCGGGCGGGCACCATGTCAGTGGAATCGCGAACCTGACGATCACCGCCCTCGATCCGGAAAGTCCGCCGCATTTTAAAGGCGGAGCCAACGGCTGGCACTTTTCCCGATGCGAGGGACTGACGCTCAGTCACCTGCGCATCAGCGGGCAGAGTGGGAACGGGCTCAATCTCGACGACGGCGGGGCGCAGGATCGCCTTGTCGGCGGCATCACCCTGGAAAACATCGAGATCAGCGAGATCGGCCCTCAGGGGAATCACGACGGCATCAAATGCTCGGGGCTCGAGAATATCACGATCCGGGACTGCACCATCACCGGCTGGGGCGGGCAGGGGATAGACTTCGTCGGATGCCATCGCTCGCTCATCACCGCCTGCCGCTTCGAGGGAAAAGAGGGCTTTTCGGCAAGTGCCGGCATCCAGCTCAAAGGCGGCACCTCGGATGTGACGGTCGAAAAGTGCCATTTTGTGAATGCGGGGGAACGTCCCCTCAATATAGGCGGCTCGACCGGGCTCGAATATTTCCGCCCGCTCGGGGCTACTTTTGAGGCGGCCCGTATCATCGTGCGGGAAAACGTCATCGAAGGCGGTCTCTCCGCGGCGGCCTTCGTCGGGGTCGATGGGGCTGAATTCACCAATAACACGATCCTTTTTCCCGAGAAGTGGGTCTTCCGCCTCCTTCAGGAAACGAACGAACCCGGATTCGTGCCGTGTCGGAATGTGCTGGTAAAGCGCAATGACATTGTCTTCCGTCGGGAACAGGTCCGGATCGAGGTCAACGTCGGGAGCGGCACCGCGCCGGAGACGTTCCGCTTCGAAGGCAACCGATGGTTCGCCGAGGACAGACCCGACGCTTCGAAACCCAGCCTGCCGACAGCGGAGGATGCGGGTGTTTACGGAAAAGATCCGCGATGATTGCGAGGGCAATGGAGCGCGACGATCCCTCGTCGCCCGGGAAAAGAGCCGCATCCCGCCCCGAAATTCCCTTCACACGACTCCGCCACCGTGATATATTTCGTGCTCATGGAAGCGGAAAAACTTCATCTGCAAACCGTCGAGGATTACCTCGAGTCGGAAGATGGGGCGGAGATACGTCACGAATATCTCAACGGCACGATCCACGCGATGAGCGGGGCTTCGCGGCGGCATAATACGATATCCTTCCGGATCGCGAGGGAACTGGATCGGCAGATTGCTCCCGGCTCCTGCCGTATCTACATGGCCGACGTCAAAGTCCGCGTTCGCACGATGGCCGGTGACTTTTTCTACTATCCCGACGTCATGGTCGGCTGTGATCCGACGGACAAACACGATTATTATCTCGAGCGGCCTTCCGTCCTCTTCGAAGTGACGAGTCGATCGACCGAAGCGACCGATCGACGGGAGAAGTTGCTCGCCTACCAGAGTCTGCCCTCGCTCGAACATTACGTGATCGTTTCGCAGGAAAGGCCGGCGCTCGAGTGGTTCCGCCGCTCGGCCGAGGGCTGGGAGCGCTTGATTCTCTGCGCTCCCGAAGACCGCATCGACTTCCCCTCACTCGGCGTCTCCCTCACCCCGGGCGAGATCTACGAGGGGATCGGGTCGAGGAAAAATGGTTGGTTTTCAGGATCGTCAAATCCGGTTTGAAGTCGTAAGCTTCGCTGGGAATGAAAAAGGTTTTTGCCGCCGCGATCCTCCTGCTCCTCTCTCTTGCGAGACTTGAGGCCATCCCGAACAGCTTCTTCGGGAACGGCAACACTATCCCCATCATTCCGGCTTTTCCGCGCTTCAATGCGGACCTCACCGAGGCTTTTTTGAAGGAAGAAAACTGGAAGTCGCAGGACTTCCCCGGGCCCTGGCGCGACGAGACCGCCTTTGAAAACGAGAAGGTCCGGCGCATGGAGGCCCTGCCGCTCGTTTTTGGCGAAGTGCCGATGTCGGTGACGACCTCGGGCGACGAGAGCGGCGTCTCAGAGATCACCCTCGGGTTCCTCGACGCGGGTTTGTATTTCGGCTATCACTTCGGCGGCGAGCAGACCCGCGAGGCGCGCGAGGCGGGGCGGGAGAAAAGGCAGGAGTTCGAGCGGCATTTCGAGGATTTGATGGAGCGGCTCGGCGAACGCCTCGAGGAAGGCTGCGGTCGCGGCACGCCGGGCGTGATGGGGGCGACGCCCGTGCTCAGGACCGAATTTATCGACTACGTCTGGGAAGATTTTGTGCTGCGCCTCATCGCCCGGCCCGGGCACTCCGTCTCGCTGCATCTTTTCAAACGCGGGGAAGCGCCGACGGGCCTCGTCGCGCCCGGGTTCGCGGCACTGGACCGGCGCGAGCGGGCCGCGAAATTTGCCGGGGCGGTCGCGCGCGATGACACGGGCGAAATCTCCGTGCAGGGCATCCCCCTCTTTGTCCAGGGTGAGACCCCGTTTTGTGCGATCCATTCCCTCGCGATGGCCTCGCGCTACCTCGGCCTGCGCGCCTCGCCGGTCGATCTCGCGGGCAGTGCCGGCTTTG
>Ga0209491_10003126_pt1 | contig 27896 bp, 20 predicted proteins | sample BON02_FD_187213 | JGI IMG/M metagenome (GOLD analysis project Ga0209491, IMG submission 187213) | Freshwater microbial communities from Lake Bonney liftoff mats and glacier meltwater in Antarctica - BON-02 (SPAdes) (version 2) | ecosystem: Environmental > Aquatic > Freshwater > Ice > Glacier...
GTGGACACCGCCCAAGCCACCGACGAGAAAATCGCAGAACTCACCCCGAGGGCATTTGCTGAGCGTAAAAAATCTGAGGCAAACTCCTGAGATTTTTTGTCAACAAGGTGAATTTTGAAGTGCTTACATCTCGCTGGCAAAACGCTGGCTAGAGGGAACTCATCACCGCGCAGTCAAGCCTTCGCATTCCGCTTTAACCGCAGGTTATCCACCCATCGCGGCATGCTATTTTACCGATTGGTGCAGCAGACGGTGACGACTCGATCGCTCTCAACTAAGGATCTTTATAGTCCAAAAACACTAGATGTAGGGGGCACTTGAGTGAATCAGCCAGGTAGGTTCTTCAATGCCACAGAGCCATCAAGGACTGCCAGCAGATGACGACCAGCCGGTGCCTTCAAGCCTCGGCGGCTCAACGCTCCCAGCAAGTCTTCGCACACTTGTTGGTTCTCACTGCTACCGATACGAAATCCAAGCACATGCTTACGGCCATCTGTATCAATACCCAGAGCTGTGGTGGCCACCATGCCGCCACTGAGCACCACCGCATCCAACATCAAGATCACTAAGTCGATTCCCGACAAATCACTCTCCTGCTGTTGCTTGACTAGTTCGGCCGACTTGCGCTGCCAAAGACGTGAAATCGAACTGCGGCTCTCGCGAGCTACTTCGCTCTCACGCAGACTGGGAACATCTCGCGTGCTCACTGAGCAAAGAACTGCGCGCATCATTGCATCCTCCCATTCATCCTGGTTCTGCGCGAGCTTCCAGCTCGTTAACTTAACCTCCGCTCCTTTACCACTGGAGCCCTCAGCGCGTAAGCGCACGCGAGGACGCTCCATTGGCTCGTGCTTGCCATTGACCATCACATAGGAGGGAGCGCTGCCGCATCGACGACACTCTGCACCATTATCGAACTGATGGCGGGGGCCGCATAACGCCTCCACTTCCTCATCAATTACGCTGAGCAAAGCCTGACGCGTGCAGGCGCGTAAATAATCGCGCAAGCCCTCCGAGGTTTCGATTATTTGTTCGTCTATTTCTGATTTATCGACTGTAGTTTTATTCATTGGTGGTTTCCTTTCGGTTTTATCTCCCAGATAGCTTGGTCGCTATCAGGTGGGAAACCACCTTAGACTTTTAACAATTTGTGGGACGCTGCCGGAATCCTACCTGCACTCTTTACTGGCATCTCTTTCATCAGCGTCAGCGCAAAGGCTTCAAACTCCTCGCTTAGTCCCTTGCACTTACCCTCCCAAGGCGCTGTCGCTCGCCAAACTTTGCTGCTGTGTAGACACTTAAACCGAGGTAAGGCGCACTCGATCAGGCATTCACAATTAAAGACATTCAGGTGACGCCAAAATCGCGGCTCAACATGGTCATAAAGCTTCACCTTGCGCCGGCGATCCTGACGGCATCGCTGGTTCTTCAATAACTCAGGAGTCTCTCGGATTCGAATGAAAATCGTATTCTTCTCCTCAACATACTCGGTGTCGTAGGCTTCCCATTGGTCGCCTAAATTCAGGATTTTTGTAAATAACTGGGCTGATGCAAATGACATTATTTCCTGATAAATAAATCAGCCATATTTGCAAGGAACCACTGGAAATGTCGAAGAACCTCTTCAAGGTTTACAAGTTGATGTAGCAGAGTGACTTCCGCATTATCGGAGCTGCGATATCCGTATGTTTTTCTGATACTCATATTAATCTTCAGGTTGAGGCCCTCGACAATGCCGCTGGAATATTCTTTTCCAGCTTTGAAATAGTTCATCACTAAAGCTCCTTTCACAGCTGCCCAGAAACCGCAGCGGTTCAAATCGTGCTGTTTATTGCGTTTACCGTGATTGTTTACTTTCGCCTGATAGAGTATGCTAAGATACTCAAGCAGATTACAGATCGTCCAGATCGTCTTCTGCACCTCACTCCATACTGAGAAAAAATGATAAAAATGTTAATCCTACGTTTCAATACTTTGTTTGCTCGACTCCGAATGGGAACAGCTGTCTTAGCTTTACTCGTTGCTGGCTCTATTTGCGCCGGCCAACGTCCTAATATAGTATTTATTCTGGTCGACGATCTCGGCTTAGACGAACTCGGCTGCTATGGTGCACGTACTGGTTTTCAAACTCCCAATATTGATCGTTTGTCAAAAGAAGGCACACGATTTTCGCACGCCATGGCCTACCCAATGTGCTCGCCCACGAGAGCCGCTATCATGAGCGGTCGCCACGGCATTCGGACGGGCATTGTGTCGAACGTCGCCGACCCGGGTGGAGTCGGACGCGCCTTTTCTGACAGCGAATACACGATTGGGCAGAGCCTGCGCGATGCGGGCTATGATACCGGCATATTTGGCAAACTGCATCTGCACTGGGATAGCGTCCACCTCCCAGATCTGCCTAAACGAATGGGATTTGATGAGAGCTTTACTTACGACGGCGTCACGCTCGATTCTGCCCCAAAGCACGGGCCGACCATAGGCTGGCCCGCCGGCGGGATGGTGAGCGATCATTTCCACATTCCATGGACGCATAACGGTGAAGCTCTCGGTGTGATCGAAGGTTACAGCGTCGATCTAGTGACTGACGAAGCAATCAAGTTTATCGAGAAAGATCGCACAGCCCCATTCTTAGCCTGGCTACCCTACATCGCTATTCACGAACCCTTTCAAGCGCCTGAGCGTTGGATCAAACGCTTTCCTATCGACGACGCGATGCGTCACCGATTTGAGATGAGCCTGCTTCGCACGCATCATGCGGGACAAATGCGCGGCAACCAAGGCCTCGCCACCTACCGCCCTCCAATTGAACAATTCCGAAACCGAATCGCCATGGCTGCAGCACTCGACGAAAGCGTTGGCCAGTTAATGGATACACTTGATCGTAAGGGGTTAGCAGAAAATACCCTAGTAATCTTCTTAGGTGATAACGGTCCCCATCCGATTGCAGGTGGCGGCAAAGCCCACCCGATCGACGCAGCGGTCCGCGTGCCGTTGATCATGCGCTGGCCTGGAGTAATCCCCGCAGGCGAGATCTCGGATGCGCTCATCGAAGCCACCGATTTCCACACCACTCTCACCGACCTCGCCGAAGGCACTATTCCCGACGGACTCAAGATGGACGGAATGAACATCCTACGCGCGCTCGACGGCAACCTTTCAGGATGGCGCGATATGACCTTTTCTTCGCTCAAGGGCACTTTAATGCTAGCAGACCATGACTGGTTCTATAATCAGCATGCAGATAACCCGAACCAAGAGAATTTCTACCGCCGCATGACGCCACCCAACCAAATCCAAGAGCCCACACCGGTCGACCGCGTACCCGAGGCAATCAAAGAGCGCTTTCGCGGGCGGATGGCAGGCATGATGGAACTTCGAAAAGAAGAACTGGGCACAATACAAGAAGCAATTCGCCAACTCAGAAGGGAGCACAAGGACCCGTATCTCGACCGCCTCCAAAAAATCGAAAAAGACGAAAAAGAACGCTAATGTCCAATCCATTAAAACGTTTTCTAATCGTTGGCTTATGCTTGATTGCAGTCGCTGGATCCTATGGCGAGCCGACAGATCGACCCAACATCATTTTCATACTGGCCGACGATCTCGGCTGGGGCGACCTTGGAAGCTACGGACATCCGCGTATAAAAACGCCCAACCTTGACCGTATGGCTGAAGAAGGTATCCGCTTCACGCAATTCTACACGGATTCAGTCTGCTCCCCGACCCGAGCGGGAATTATGACTGGGCAATTTCCATCTCGTCATGGTTTTCACACGCAGATCTTCGGCTCCGAAGAGCGCATGGACGCCATGAAGATGCAACGCTGGCTCGATCCCAATGTCGTCCAACTACCACGCGTGCTTCAGAGCGCGGGCTATACAACAGCACATATCGGGAAATGGCATTTAAGCATGCCTAAAAATCGCATTGCGGGTGTTCCTAGTCCTGAAAGCTACGGCATTGATTATGCGCGACATCCTGATTTCAACTGGAAGGAACTAGGATTGGAATGGGACGCCAGACGCACCAGTGAATTATACGTTGATCAAGCCATCCACTTCATGGACGAACGCACCATCGAGAAACCATTCTTTTTACAAGTTTGGTTCAACGATCCGCACAACCCCTACCATCCCACTGAAGAGCATCTGAGTGCCTACCCCAACATGCCCCCACATGATACGTTTACAAAATACTGGTCGCTCGTTACAGAAATGGATCGTCAAATTGGACGACTCCTGGAATATCTTGAGCAGACTGGTCTATCGGAAAATACGTATGTCATTTTTGCGAGTGACAATGGCCCCGTTGACAGCACAGACCTATCCTCGCGAGGCATCGCTGGCACAGGAAGCGCGGGCCCCTTTCGCGGTTATAAGGGAAGCTTGTATGAAGGTGGCATTCGTGCGCCCTTTATCGTCCGAAACCCATCGCATCAAGCCGCAGGTATGATTGACGAAAAAACTGTTCTAGCAGGCGTTGATTTACTCGCTAGTTTTGCAGCGATTGCCAAGGCCGACTTGCCCTCAGGCTACGAAAGCGACGGGCAAGATATGTCTGCTGCGTTCGATGGACACCCGCAAAAACGTACGAAGGCGCAAATGTGGTTCTATCCAATTGCTTACCGTGCGGCCACCATCAGTCAAAGCCCTGTGCTCGCCATACGCGAGGGATCTTGGAAGCTACTTATGAATCCTTCGGGGGATCGTGTAGAACTCTACAATCTAGATGACGACCTGACCGAAACAAATAATCTAACCAACGAGCATACTGAAATCGCAGGTGCGCTCAGCCAGCAATTGCTGGAGTGGTACCAATCACTACCGGCCAACGTATTGGAAGAGGATGCCGGCACATTGACCTATCCTTGGCCAGGGCAGCGATGGGATGCGGCCGCACGTGAGCTTAAATGAGTCATCATCTGTCGAAAATAAATTCAAAGCCAAATTGATCATAATTCACGAACAATCCACCATTAATAGCGCAGCGCTGCTACCCACACCCTTACGCAAAAAAAAGACATCCTTCTCGGTTGGCGATCAACGGATAGATTTCTGCGAGTGTCGTAGGTGTATTCCCTGAAAAAATACAAGATCTAGGAGAGCGCATTCAGTTTTTGCGCCTTTCATCACATAAACTGCGTGGATCATGCTAGCTATAATTAATGTTTTAGTTTAATATTTTGCTCTCGATTCATTAACTTAATCAAACCCCAGAAAAAACAATACACACCATGAAAAAACTGACATACTCAACGATTCTCCTCCTGTGCGTTGGCACGGCCCCCGCACTCTTCAGTCAGACCACCACTTCGGTTGCCGATGGCGATTGGCGAACACCCGCAACTTGGAACAATGCAGTTCCGGTGACTGGCGGCACCGCTTTCATCCGAAGTGGCGTGACGTCGAGCGATAACGAGGGCAGTTTAGCGGGCCTAGCGCTAATTCCGGGTGGAGGTGCCAGCTCTTTGACGATGAACAGTGGTTCGCAAATTACAAGCAACGGCATCATGGCGGTCAACAATGGAACACTCACGATTAACACAGGTGCAGCACTGTCCAAGCTTGGTGGAAGTAATTTCGGCTACATTGCACGTGACACTGGAAACACGGGTGAAATGATCATTAATGGAGGAACCTACGACACTAATCGAGTTTTCTTCATGGGAAGCGGCGGCCAACCAGGCTCGACGGGGACATTGTCGATCAACTCGGGCTCATTTATGTCATCCACATTTTTAGCTTTCGCGGGTGAGGCAAATTCAAACATGAACATTTTCGTCAATGGCGGCTCATTGGCACTCGATTTCGTTGACTTCGATAGAGATGACAACAACGCGGGGGCGGCAGGTGTCACCCAAGCCATCACGGTCGCAGGAGGCAATTTCCTTCTCACTACCTCGAACGAAGCAGGCTCTCTCCAATTTACCGCAGATCCCTCATCGGTTCTTAACTTTAATAGTGGCACGGTCACTTGGCAGGGCGTGCTCAACACATCAGAGTTTGCCACCTTTCAAACTACTTTCGGAGGCTGGGTCGACAACGGTTTTATCGCTAGTTCCGTTTTCTCTGGGGTCGAACTTAAAGATAATCTGACCTATGTTTCAGGCACGGGCGCTGTTCTTGCGATTCCAGAGCCCTCTCATGCCGCCATTCTAGCTGGACTGACTGCGCTCCTAGCACTCTGCCTTCGCCGACGTCGATAAGTCGATAAGTCGCTGAGCGCGAAACACTCTGTGTTATATTTGACTAAAAGGCTCCTCCAGCCGATGGAGGGGGCTTTTTTTCGCTCAACCCATATGCAACACTCATGACATTTAAAGATCGGATACCCGCATACGCACTCTGCTTGTTGCTGGCGGTGCAGTGCCTCTCGTCGTTCGGAGCCAAAGAGCAGCCTAATTTCATTTTCATCATGTCCGACGATCAAGGATGGGGCGATCTAGGGAGCTACGGCCATCCTTCGCTACGCACTCCGCAGCTAGATCAACTGGCTAAGGAAGGCATGATATTCACCCAGTTCTACACGTCCGCGTCGATTTGCACGCCTACGCGGGCGGGCTTCATGACTGGCCAGTTCCCGGCACGCGTCGGCGTTCACAGCCAAATTTCGACTGCTGAGAAGATGCAAGAATTGGATTCAGCAGTCTATTTAGACCCCAAATATCCAATGCTGCCGAGAGCTTTGCAGGGAGTCGGCTATCATACGATGCACATCGGAAAATGGCACCTATCGCCTTGGCTACATCGCGACCCTATTCTTCCACGGCCAGATGCTTATGGCTTCACTGAATATTTAACGCCTTACCTAAACTGGCCTGAAACTAAGTATGGTAAAAACTGGGCTCAACCTACCCACCGTGCGCGCTCCTCTGAATTGTTTGTCGATCAAGCAATTCAATACATTGAAAAACGGGAACAAGATAAGACGCCTTTTTATCTCCAAGTGTGGCTACTGGATCCACATGTGCCCCTGATCCCAGAATCAGATCAAATGCGCCACTACGATGACTTACGAGTCAAACAGCCCTACATCGACAATCCGGATGCAGACCCCACACGCATTTACTCAAATGTGCTGTCCGAAATGGATGCGCAGTTAGGCCGCCTCTTCGAATCAGTGCGTAATTCTGGTCTGGCTGAAAACACTTTTATCATCTTTACCAGCGATAATGGTGCCGCCACTCCTTCTTCCTACGACTACTACGTGGGCACGGGTTCCAATGGGCCATTCCGGGGCGAGAAAGGCTCTTTATACGAAGGGGGCTTCCGAGTTCCGCTTATCGTGTGGAGGCCTGGACACGTGCCCGCAGGAAAGGTCGACAGAGAGAGCATCTCCTCCCTAGTGGATTTTTTCCCGACAATGGCGGCGCTAGGCCAAGCCGCCACCCCGGCGAACCTTGATGGCGTTGATATCCAAAAGGTGTGGGAAGGTAGCCCGATGGTTAATCGACCTCCCCTATTCTGGGAGTGGCGCTACAACCAACCACGCACCTGGCAAAATCGCAGTCCTATGCTGGCCGTTCGCGATGGCGATTGGAAGCTGCTGATGAATCCCGACGACAGTCGGGTCGAATTGTTCAATCTCCGACTAGACCCAATGGAGAATGGTAACATGGCCGAGCAACAACCTCAAATAGTCAGTCGATTGAGAAAAGAGTTGCTAGAGTTTCATCAGAGCCTGCCTGGAGAAGTCTTCGACAAGCAAGCCGGTAATGTCAGCCACCCATTGATTGGAAAACCTGGATCGAACTCGAAGATGAATTGAGATGACTCACCGGTCATGTTTCACCTACAAATCAGGCTATTTTTTAGCTACGATTAAATCAAATATCAAAAATTCAATTCTCAAAAATATGAATCACGGCCTTTTCTCTTACCTTCTCTGCGCGACTCTATTTTGTCTTAACGTGGGCCTAGTAGCACAGGTCTCTACAAAGGCGCAACCTAACATCATCTTCATCCTGACAGATGATATGGGCTACGGTGACATGGGCGTGGCAGGCAACCCCTACATTTTGACGCCGAATATTGATCGTCTAGCGCACGAAGGTACCCGCTACACCAATTTTTTTGTCAATAGCGCGGTTTGCGCACCAAGCCGAGTCGCCTTTATGACAGGACACTTCCCTGCACGGCTGAATGCACATCATATTTATTTCAATGAAGAATTTAACAAGCGGCACCAAGTGCCACCTTACCTAGATCCTAATACGTTTACCCTCGCAGATGCACTCAAAAACGTGGGCTACACAACGGCGCACATTGGAAAATGGCATTTAGCTGGTCTCGTCAAAGACGTGCCTGATCCTTCCAATTATGGTTTTGATGAATGGCTAATCACTCACGGAAATATAGCGAGCTCAATCTACCGGCAAAGGTGGAAGACCACTGAGCATCCAGTCAGCATGACAAGTCAGTGGATCATGGAAGACGCAGTGGCATTCATCAAAAAACACAAAGATAATAATAAGCCTTTTTATCTGAACTTATGGACGCTCGCCCCTCATTCTCCCCTGAAGCCCACACCAGAAGAATTGGCTCTCTACTCTGAGCTCAAGGCGAGCCCAGACAGTTTCGAATCGTGGATGCACGAATACGCGAATGATGCTAAAAACTTCAATGAACAGATGAAAATCTATGCCGCTACAATGACTGGACTCGATACGGCAATCGGCAAGCTCCTCACCTACCTAGACGAAACTGGACTCGCAGAAAATACGATTATCATTTTCTCGTCAGACAATGGGCCAGAGGACTACCACGAAGGGGGTTCAGGAAATGCAGGCGTGGGTTCACCCGATATCTACCGTGGGCGTAAACGTAGCCCTTACCTCGGCGGCATGAAAGTTCCGATGATTGTCCGCTGGCCCGCTGGAACACCAGCGGGCGCAGAAAACGCCTCGGTTTGGTCGGCTATTGATTTCTTACCCACAATAGCAAGCATTGCAGGTTCGAGCGAAGTTGATAAACATTATATCGACGGTGAAAATATGGCATCGGTGTTTCACGGTGCGGAACAAATACGCAATAGACCGCTATTCTGGGAATGGAAAAATGAAATTTTTGGCAACGAAAAAGCTTACCGCTCCCCACAAGTCTGTATGCTCGCCGGTGACTGGTGGGCTGGTTGGAATCCTGATGGTGAACGAATTGAACTGTATAACATTTCGAAAGATCCAGCACAGGTCAATAACGTCAAAGAAGACTATCCGGAAATCACCGCGAAGATGGTAAACCAACTGAAAGCATGGAAAGCTACCCTTCTGTCAGCGGCGTTTTAAAAGTGGTGTAATCGTGGCGGTTTGAAACTACCTCATTTAAGGCCATTATTACCCTATTTTCTTCATAATCTCTAAAAGATCTATTCTTCTCTTATTTTGTTAGGCTCTAAGGCGCTCGAAGGTAGCGACTTGCTACGCCATAGGTGAGGTATCCAATTTTCTCCGCCACACTCCCGTAGGAATATCAAACCGCCCGTATCAGACCCTTTTCACGCCGCCGCCCACACCCTTCCAGAGGGTTACCATGTAGACGGAGCGACGGACTCGAAGAAGTGAAGTGCATTAAGCACGGGAAATCTCTAGTTTTTGCACGAAGCCTCTCTCCTTAACCGGAGAGGGGCTTTTCTGTAGGGGGCTTCACTTGTGACGCCGGCAGCGGATCGGCGCGTATGCCCTGTGCTTACACTCGGCGGTCTTCACAAGTGAAGCCCCTATTTGAAAGTGCCCGACGTGAAAAGTCTTTACCTTTTTCAACGCTTCAAGAGAACGTTCATCTTGGAATATACTTCCCCCTGTATGCCTTCGGCGTCACTTTCATATACTTACGAAAGATAGAATGGAAGCGCTGGTAGCTATTGAAGCCACTGAGGTAGGCAATTTCATTAATCGTCTCGTTAGAACGTTGCAACAGGATGCAAGCGCGCTGAATGCGCTGCCGGCAAATCTCATCGTAGATACTGTGCCCGCAAATCTTCTTAAACGTCACCTCTAAGGTACGCCTCCCTACTCGGCAATGCGTAACGACATCATTGACGGATAGTGCGGTGTCGTTATGGTCTCGGATGAAGTTAATCGCTGCTCGCACTGCTTGACTACTCTGCGTCTCATAGGAGGAGGAATCACGGAGCTTGATCGCAAGTGGCGCAATGCGTTTCGGCTCTGGGGCTAAGCTGGCGGCAGGGTTAGTCATCATTTCATGCAGGGTGGCTGCTGCCTGCTGACCTACCTGCAAATCATCGAGTGCCACACTAGAGAGTGTCGGGTTACAGAACTCGCAGATGACGACGTCATTATTCACACCGACAATCGCTACTTCATTCGGTACTTGAATTTTCGCAACGAGACAGGCTTCAATCACTTGCACACCGATTTGATCATCCGCTGCCATAATCGCTAAGGGTGCGAGCGGCCGTCGCTCAAGCCATTCCCTGAGATCTTTCTGCGGGCTGTTCTTTTGCCAGTAGGATCGTGACCGCATGAACAGATCGGGCGTCAGGCCACGAGCATTAATTTCCTCACAAAATCCAACTCTTCGTTCTATCGACCATCGGTATTGCTTCATACCCACAAAAGCGAATTCGGTAAAATTCCGACGCAAAAAGTGCTCCGCGACGGAGTGACCAGTCTGAAAGTCGTCGTTGGTAATTTGCGCGATGTAATCGTAGTTCGCTGTAACAGAGCCGCACAGATCCACAATTGGCAGGCCGATGCTGGCGAGCCTTTCAGCCTCTTTTCGCGAATTGATGTCGGCTATAATTCCATCACCTCTCCAGTGCTTTAAATCGTCGATAGTGCGGAACATTTGATTATGCCCGTAGAGCGACCATTCGTCGTGACGTTTCGCGAATTGAATGATGCCTCGTATGTTATCATATTTGTATCGTGTGTCTAATGACACTAGCACGGCAACTTTCAGCTTCCTCTTCATATTTAGAGTATTTAAGCGGGGCGGCCTAAAAGACAAGAAAGATGCGCAAATCGTTTTCTTTCTTACGCATCTCGTGATAGACCTTCTGTTCTGATCTGGTATACTGTAAGACCATGCAACCTCTACCCCTACCACTACCACTACCTCGGAGACTGCTCGCCTTTCTGCTTTTGGCAGGTCTTTTCACCACCCTATACGCGCTACCGGCGGCGACGAGCGCTTACGTGGCTCAAGTCCTGCCTGGTAAAAATACACTATTGATCGAAGCCTGCGACTCATTAGACCTTCCAAAGCAATCTTCACGTGTGGGTCTATACATGCGGGAGATCGGTGATCATTCTTTCTTATTTATTCTAATAGAGGGCACCGAGACAGTTCCCCCAAGCTGGAAAACGACCTTGTCGCCATTCCTAAAGCCACTGCCAAATGCTCAACGCCGTCGGCTAATGTTTGAGCCGATGGAACAAATTTTCTTTGAATCTGGCGCAGAAATCGCTCAATCGAGCAAAGAACCGGCGCGTATCGCAATGTTCACTGGCTTGAAACGGGATAAAGAGGCTCATTACCGATTACTGCACGACAATCCGTGGCCTGATGTCCTCGCCGCGATTCAAAAAGCAAATTTCAAAAATTTCTCTATTTTTCTAGAAAAGATCGACGGTAATATTTACCTCTTTGGTTGGCTTGAGCACATCGGCGATGATTTTGCCGCAGATTCAGCGCTTAACCAGCAAGACCCTGCTTCCATACGATGGTGGGCAGAAACTGACGCCTGCCAAATCGCACCTCCTGAAGTGAAAAAAGGTTTGTGGGGCGGCCTGCAAGAAATCGCTTTTGTCGATACGGATGGAGGCTCACAACCCTCGCTACGTGATCCACATTCATCGGCCACGACCGAGAGCGTCCCTTCCCCACAGTGATCAGATGGAAATTTATAAATTACTAAACGTCTGGGACTTCGCCGTCATGGGAGTCTACTTGCTGGTGCTGCTCGCCATCGGCAGTTGGGTGAGCTTGAGGCAACGACACGATGAAAATCTGTTTCTGGCGCAGCACTCACTCGGCGCTACCACGATTGGTCTCAGTATGTGGGGCACCAATGTCGGCCCTTCGATGCTGATCGCATCGGCCAGTATCGGCTATACGACCGGAATCGTCGCGGCCAATTTCTCTTGGTATGCATTCATCTTCCTATTTCTTTTAGCATTCCTGTTTGCTCCTTATTATCTGCGCGCCAAGACGAGTACGCTGCCGGAGTTTATCGGCACCCGCTTTAATCAGCGGTCGCGCGACCTACTGGCCTGGTATTCGCTCGTCACTATTTTAGTTTCTTGGTTGGGAGGTACGCTCTATGCAGGCGGCATTTTGGTCACGCAAATCATGGACTGGCCGCTCTGGCTCTCAGTCACAACCCTTGTGATCATTTCAGCATTTTTCACCTTAACGGGTGGTTTAAAGACGATTGCTCACACCAATGTCTTTCAAATGGGCTTATTGATTATTGCCTCGCTCATACTCGTGGTCTACGGGGTCATTGAGGCAGGTGGAGTCATGGCTATTTACGAAGGCGTCCCAGATGGTTATTGGAATCTATTTCTATCTGCTGATAACGTAGACTATCCTTGGTATGCGATCCTGCTGGGGTATCCAGTACTAGGCATTTGGTTCTGGTGCACCGATCAATCCATGGTGCAGTCAGTCCTCGCGGCTCGGAATCTGCGTAATGGCCGTTTAGGCGCTGCGGCTTGCGGCTACCTAAAGATTTTGGACATGTTTCTATTCTTCCTGCCTGGAATTATATGTTTCATCCTGTTCCCAAATCTCGAAAACCCAGATGAATCTTACATGACGATGGTGAAGGAGTTGCTCCCTCACGGATTAATCGGCTTGACGATGACGGTGCTAATGGCGGCTCTGATCAGCACGATCGCTTCAGCGCTGAACTCACTGAGCACGATCTTCACCCTAGATGTTTACCAGCGCCGTTTCCGCAAAAATGCCACAACTGCCGAGACAATACGAATTGGCCGGGTCGTCACGCTCGTCGCAGCGATCGTCTCCATCTTCCTCGCTATGGCTATATCAAAAATCCAAGGGATGGATCTTTTCAGCCTCTTCCAAGCGATACTTGGCTTTCTCGCACCGCCGTTGAGTGCCGTCTTTTTAATCGGCGTTCTCTGGAAACGCGCCACCGCTCAGGGCGCCAATGCCGTTCTCATCTACGGAACGATTGTCAGTCTCGGCATTGGCTACTGTTATCTGAGCGGTTGGCCCTCTAAAGAAGTTTGGCCGCACTTTCTGTTTCTTTCTTTCCTCATTTTCTGCGGACTCTGCGCGCTAATGATCATCGTTTCTCTTTTGACGAGTGAAAAGGGTCAAACCAGCCCGCTTCCTTCACTCGTCGAGACCTATCGTGACAGCGGAGGCAGCAGTCTCGATGTCAAAATTGTTTGGGGAATTCTGATCGCGCTAATGATCTCACTCTATGTATTTTTTAATTAAACGAATGTTTACAATGGCTATCCCGATTAGATCAATCAACACGCTATCTACTTTCTTACTCTGCATCGTTGCTTCGACAGTGGAGGCGGCCACCGCAGTCCCTGCGGGCAATTGGTATGGGGATGATGTTTACGTCGGCTACGCTTACGACTTACATGCGAACAAGGACGACACAGAGATCGGCGCACGCATGAGCGTTGATTACTTAGTTGACCAATTGAGCCACGTCGGCGCGGACTTGTTACAAACCGATTCGAAAGGCCACGAAGGTGTAGTGAGTTGGTATAGCGAAACACCCGGCGCCACGGTCGCACCTGGTATTGTCCAAGAAATCATGCCCTTCTGGGTGGCCGCTGGAAACGAACTCGGCATCCCCGTGCAAGCGCACTACTCGGGGATTTTCGATGAAGCCGCCGGCAAGAAGTTCCCCGAGTGGACTGCGGTGGACGCCAATGGCGAACGAGTCGTCGATAAAATGTGCCCGCGTAGCGAGTATGTTGATAAGCTCCTCATCCCTCAGGCTAAGGAGTTAATCGACCGCTACGGAATCTCTGGCTTCTGGGTGGATGGCGAAATATGGGCAGTCGTCCCCTGCTATTGTGAGGACTGTGCGAGTGCTTACACCGAGCAAAGCGGCCTCCAACCGCCAACCGCTCAAGACGCCGAAAACTGGACTGACTGGATCGCCTTCACCCGCCAAAGTTTCTACGACTACATCGGTCACTATGTTGATGAGATCCATAAGCATAATCCAGAGATTCGTGTCTGCTCAAACTGGCTGCATTCCTTTCGTAATCCCGGTCGTCCCTCAGTTCATACTGATTTCCTGAGTGGCGATAACATTGGCACCATCACTCACCCCAACACCGATTGCCACGCTCGCTTCTTTTCGACGCGCCAGCGCCACTGGGAAATTATGGTCTGGGCATTTTATTATAACGAACACGCACCGTGGGTGCTCAAACCCCTGAGCATGATTAAAGAACACATGGCCTCGACCATAGCGCTCGGCGGATCGATCAACCTCTACAACCAGCCGAAAGGGCACCGCGACGGGCGAATCCCGGAGCATCATGTCGACCGCATTAGCCAAGCGGTTGAATTTGCACGAGAGCGCCAAGCGATGAGCAAAGATTCAGTCACCGTTCCCAACGCAGTGATTCTACATTCGGAGTACGATTTCTACGCGCAAGCTTCGCCCAACATTTGGGAGTATCCCACCCAGCATATAGAGGGCGCACTGGCCGCGCTTCTCGATGGCTCGATTCCTACCGATATAATGGATGAATGGGCCTTACTGCAAGAGCTGGAGCGTTTCCCCTTGGTCATTGCTCCGTCTCAGGAAAACATGAGCTCCGAGGCGGCCACTGCCTTAGAAGCCTATGTTCGTAACGGTGGACACCTACTCCTCACGGGGACAGGTGCGTTTGATGTTTTTGATAGCGACTTTCTCGGAATCAAAAATGGCGGAGTCACTGACAAGCACCCCTACCACATCCCCGCGAATGGAGAGCCCTTCCCCCTTTCAACCTACGGCCATCAAGGTGGCGCATGGACAGAAGTATCCGTTTTTCCATGGCAGGAATTTGAACTCGTCACTGCCGAGGGCTTTGGCCCCGTCACCACCTCTCTGATGAAGGAGGACGGTAATGGTCTCTACGGTGCTTCGATCCACCGAGTCGGAAAGGGTGCGGTTGCCTATATCCCGTTCGATATTGCGACTTATTACTACAACTCCCGCTACTCTTTCGTCCGCGATTTTTTCCATGAAGTTATCGATGAACTAAATCCTTCCATGCCGATCCAAATTCAAGCGCCTGTAGCCGTGGAGCCGATCCTCCGCCAGAAAGATGGAAACCAATATCTACACTTAATCAACCGTGCTTCCGGCCTACCCATTTTTAAAAATGTGTTGGGGGGCGACGATCACATGCCATCGGGTCCAATCGCCGTCACGATACCGCTCGATCAGCCACCCAAGAATGTGCGCCTTTTGTTTGAATCTGGAGCACTCGACTGGAGCTACCGCCCAAAATCAGAAAATGCCTCTGGAACACTCAGTATTTTAATTCCTTCCGTCCTGCATCATCTAGCCATTGAAATTCAACTCCATACCAATAAATAATGAAAACTATTTCAAATTCCATCTTATCTCTGGCACTTACTATGAACGCTCTAACGAGCAGTGTCGCCGCCAATCCTATTTATGTAGCTCCTAACGGTAGTGATGCTGCGACAGGCACGATAGCCACACCTTTTCAGAGTTTAGAACGAGCGAGAGATGCCGTTAGAGAAATCAACAAGGAGGACAGCGATATAACCGTCTTCTTACGCGGCGGTAACTACATTTTAGATTCAACATTCGTACTCGGCTTGGAAGATGGCGCTAAAGGAAGCGGCGTCATTCGTTACGCAGCTTATAAAGATGAAGTTCCTGTCATTTCTTCCCTGAAAGTCCTCCAAGACTGGCAGCCTCTGGCAAAGACACCCAATTCATTACCGGCCGTCGCTAAAAACGAAGTGTGGGTCGCAAAGATTCCTGCGGACATTGACTTCAAAGTCCTCTACTATAACGGCGAGATGCTGTCACGAGCAAGAAGCGCTGGCTTTCTGCCAGTCGAGAGTGCAAAAGGTAAAGCTAGCTTCACTCAATTAACCGTCCCAGAAGGCTTTGATCTCCAGCGATGGAGTAATCTTGATGGTATCGAGATGATCGTGCGCCCTAAATACCCTTGGAGCATGAATATCCTACCCGTTGCGGATGTAGATCCAGTCTCACGAGTTGTGACCGCAGCGCACGGGGGCACCTATCCGCTTGAGCCACCTCCCGCTGGTTTCCAAGCACTTCACGAACTCAAAGAAACCGCATGGTTCGAAAATGCGCTCAACTTCCTTGATGAACCTGGAGAATGGGTTCTCGATAGTGCTGCAGGGCTTGTTTACCTGTGGCCAAAAAGTAGCCTACAAGAAAATACGATCAGCTACCCACAATGCGTCGAACTGGTTAAAATTGAGGGAGTTCCGAGTGGTGATGCTTCGATCGATCAAGTCGTCCGCGGAATACACTTTGAGGGAATTACCTTTCGCGGTAATGATCGCTACACCTGGAAAGCGGATGAGCCCTCTTACCAGCATGACTGGTCTGCAATCGATCAGCCCAATGCAATGTTACGCCTACGATCTGCTGAAGATTGTGTCATTCGGAACTGCCGTTTCATTCATGGTGGAACCGCTGGCATCAGGGTCGATCTACAAGCGTATAATCATCTCATTGAAGGAAACCTCTTTCAAGATCTAGGTGAACACGGCATCGCATTGTGTGGCTACGGGCCAGGCACAAAGGATGTTAGTCAGAAGAATCGAGTTCTTAACAATCGTATTTTGAGAGTTGGGCAACTCTACTGGTACTCTTCTGGGATTTTTGTCTCTCAGAGTGGTCACAATACCATCGCGAACAATTTAATTCACAATGTCCCTTACATCGCAATCACTCTAAGTGGCGCTCGAGATTTTCGCTATGGACACCCCATGCACGGTGAAGGCCATCGGAGCATTCGGTGGGGAGATATCAGTATCCCAAACCGACAAATGTTGCTCGAATCTTATAAAAAAGGAACCGAACGTACAGACTTTTTCCTATCCTATCTACACGCTCGTGGGAATATCGTCGAAAACAACGAAATTTTCGCGGCAATGGAAATACTGGGTGATGGCAACGCAATCTACCTCTCAGGCGCGGGAACACACAATATAGTTCGAAGAAACTTTGTTCACCACATTCTCAGTGATGGCATCGCCACAGCGATGCGACCAGATGACCTTCAAAAGTACACCACTTTTGAAAAAAATATAATCTACAAATGCGTCTACGGAGCCATCGAACACAAGCATCAGAACCATTATTTAAACAATATTTTCGCCAATATTTATCCAACTAATATTTATGGCAACGTCTGGCATGAATCGGCCTATTTTCTCTTCGGGCGCGGTTCAGTTGCTGGTTCACGCATACAGGGCAATATCTTCTATTCAGATGAGTTTGAACCTCGCTTCTACTATGCTCGCGGAAAAGCTCCCATGGATGAAGCCGTCATTGACAACAATCTATACTGGTTTGCAAAAGATCCATCCATCGCGGAGGCGCAACTTATAAAATTACAGAATGAAGGCCACGACCAGCATGGGGTGGTGGCGAATCCTATGTTTGTAGATATTAAAAACGGTGATTTTTCGCTGATGCCAGATTCGCCTGCTAAGCGACTAGGCATTCGCTCTATCGATTCCAGAGACATCGGGCTGAGCGTCAAATGGCAAGAAAAGCTTGTCGGCTCGAACCTTATGACGACACGTATCACACCGGAGACTCACTATCTACCCGACGGACAAACGATCACACTTACCATCGAATCCAGTGCATCCGACGCCGTGATCCGGTATACACTCGATGGCACCGTGCCAAATGAGAAATCACCTATCTACAGGGGCGCATTCGAGACTAAAACTCCGCTCATACTCCGCGCCAAATCGTTCAATTCAGACGCAATCGACCTCTACGGTGCATTTGAATTTTTTGCGGCTAAAAACAGATAGTAAACAATCCGCATGACTTTAATAAAACAACCTCACAATACGAGTGGATTCGCACTAGTGCTGAGTCTCGCGTTAATGAGCTTTGTTCTATTACTCCTGATTAGTCTAACCACATTCGTTCAGGTCGAAAGCACTTCATCTCGAATCTACTTGGAGCAGGAAAAGGCGAAGCAAGCCGCCTTCCTTGGCCTGCAAAAAGCCTTGGGAGAATTACAAAAGGCGGCCGGCCCGGATGAACGTATCACTGCCACTGCAGATCTCTTCGATACCACCGACAACTTGTATGCGAATTCGTTGACACCATTACCCGAGCAAGAAGCCTGGCTTGGGATTTGGGAATCAAGCACTGTTGACAAGCCCAGCACAGGACGTGCCTACAATCCATCGCAGCCAAACACACGCAAATTTTTCGGTTGGTTAGTTTCAGCGACAGACTCAGCGGGTGAATTTGAATTACCCACGAATCTCAATGCACCCGCTAGCAACATAGCGGGCAGTGGAGAAAGCGTAGTTTTGGCACGCCGTAGTGATGGCACGCCCTACATACAAGCAGGCAAAGTAAGCCTAGAGACCGATCGTAACGGTCGCACGCAATATGCCTTTGCAGTGGAGGACGAAGGCGTTAAGGCAAGTGCCGGTTGGAGTGAAAGCTTACCTGACACAGCCAATCCGGAGCGAGTCCAACACGGCCGACTCACCGCTGCGCCTGGCCCTGACTATGGCACCCTTTTTTCAAACGATACTCGCACCTTTAATGCAGCCCCTTACCCGCTATCACTTCATAACCGAGGCAGCACCAGCGCTCCCCTCTTTCACATAAGTTCTCCGACCGAGAGCGTGCTAGCCATCGCCAACCAAGATTCGGGCTTCTTCGTGAGCGACGAACAGCGTGACTGGCTGCGCGATCAGCAAGAGCACTTCACCGCTGGTAGCCGAGGGGTGCTCGCCGACGTTCAAAAAGGCGGCCTCCGCAGAGATCTGAGTCTAGCATTCGAAATGGACGGCGCTGCGGATACCACAGCTACCGAGCAACCGAGCCGATTCAATAGTCAAATCGGAGAATTTGTAGGCGGCACCGACCGCCTCGCAGCACCTCAGACAGCGATTGGCATGCCTGTCGCCGCACGACATGTTTATAGGGATCGGGGCTCGCTCCCCGCCTCGCAAGCGTCTCCGTTCACCGCAGACATTCCAAGTTCTGCCAGCCATCCTTCTCGTGAGGCACCTGTTGTGCGGGGCCCCACCTGGTGGCTATTGCGCGACTACGCGAATATTTATAAGCGACTCCAGAAACAAGGCGGCGCTTTTGTGTTGGACGCCCGTGCCTACTTTCCAAACCGGAGTGCCCTACAAAACTCGAATTTTGGCCGGACTTATAGTCTAGGGAGTTTAATGGGGCATCCTAGTTCCAACGTAGCAGGCATGTGGGATCAAGAAGAAGCGACCCGCCAAAAGAGCGATTCAAATGTGCCAACTGATTACGCCTTTATGCCCGCACGCGCCAATTACTCACCCATACTTTTAGGGGGTGCCTGTGTATTCAGTGTGCTTGTGCAGTATGAACGCCCCGACCCAAGTAATCCTCTCGTCCAGATTGGTGACCTCTCAGTCGGCATCGATCCCTTCTTTCTGATATGGAATCCTTTCAACCACTCGCTGAAAGTAGATCGCTTAGGCATTGCCTTAGACAATGGATTCCCCGGCCACGTCACTCTTTGGAAAAATCACGCGACCGCGGATGAAGAAAGATATGGCCCGTGGACGATGCGCGATTATTTGATCGCATCAGCAACCCAAAACGTGAGCGACCAAAGCAATGCCCAAGAAATTACTTACTTGGTAAAGGATATGACGATGGAACCTGGAGAGATTATCATCATATCGCCTTCTAGCACTTCAACGGCAGCATCGCGTCTGCACGACCAAGGTTTTGAAGGTGTCAATATTGACAATGCTTCGGGAGTCATAACACCGTGGATTCCGGAGTCAGTCGGCGGAACCCCTGGCAGTCAGAATCAGCGCATAAGAGGAAAAATTGAAACCGTCGTCACAGCTAGCAGCGATCCTAACGTGGATATTGATACCATCTCCTTTTTGTATTCCAATGACATCGGAGGTGGCTTCACTAATAATTTATATGCCCTTCAAGCATTTTTTATAGATACGAGTCTACCTGACGCTGGCTCTGAACCACCTGACCTCGAGTATGCTCCAAATTTTCGAGTAGGTGCTCTCGGCGACCACCTACAACGGCTCGGTTCCAATACCACGCTCGATCGCGTTTCCTTTAATGCGGCGGTCAGAGAGTTCTACGAGCCTGCACTGACGGACCAGAGTGCCACTCCGACCTTCGATCCTGTAGGTTCGATCGGTGCCGACGCTCTTTCCTCGGGAATCACTGGGCCAAAGGAATTTTTCGGTTTAGTCACCTACCTAGCCAAACCCTCGAGTTCCGATGCCCCCGAAGCACGTCCCGTTGAAATGCTTGCTCAGTTTAATCCAGCAGCTCTCAGCACATATAGTGAGATTTCACGCTCTAGTACGCTCAACCATTCCTTTCAATCTATTAGTGAGTCCAATAGTATTAATCAACTTTTACAAACTGCGGAAATAGGCTTTCCGGCAATCAACGCGGAGCGTGGCTTTTGGGGGCGTGCCAATGACTCAGGCGGACTCACATCAGTCCCCGTTCAAAATTTACCAACCAGCCCCCCAACCTCACTCGTTGAGTTTCGTAATGCCAGCCTCGGCTATCGCTCAGGCGAGCCCTTTCGCCCTGTCGGCAATTCATTTGCAAATGTATTTGTCAATCTTAAATCGCCTTACGGCCGTGTCGGTGGGCTCTTCCCGAACTGGGGACAAGTCGTCAGTTCCGACACTAGTTGGCTACTCAATGACGCCCTCTTTGATCGCTACTATCTTTCCGCTCTTGCCCCAGCCTTTAGCATAACCGGTGCGGGCTATTCCGCTCAGGGATCAATGCAAGACAGCTTAAACCTTTTCTACGGCGCTGATTATCAGACGGCCAACGCCAACCCTTTGCTGCGCCCTCATATTCCTAAGTCCAAAAGTGCGAGCCAGATCGTGACTGAATTGAACGCCGACGATGGCTACCTGCGACTCGGCGCCTACGCGATGACCGAGGGTGCCTTTAATGTGAATTCAACGTCCGTACGCGCATGGGAAGCCTTGTTGAAATCAAATCGTAACCTACCCATCGATTATGCTGACGGCGGCAACGACACCAATACAGGCACACCATTTACATCCAACTCTGCACCCTCTGCCGTCACTCTAGGACGCGAGCAACACTGGGCTGGATTGAGCCGGCTAGATGATTCTCAGGTCAACCAACTGGCACAAGAAATCGTCAAACAAGTTCAGCTCAGAGGCCCCTTCATGAGCCTCTCTGATTTCATCAATCGCCGCGTCGGAACGCCGATCAATAATCGAACCCATCAAGCAGGCGCCATACAATCCGCCATCGATGCGATCAACTTGAACTCTACTGTGCAGTCAACAGCAGGTGGCGTCGCCCCCGGATACAACGACTTTAGCCGTTTCTTTGAGTCCTCCGTCATTCAGAATCTAGGTTCACGAAAAACGACTACAGGCATAGCAGGTGACCTGACACAAGCCGACATTCTACTGCCACTCGCACCCAGATTGGCAGCACGCTCCGACACGTTTAAGATTCGTGCCTATGGCGAAGTGCAGTCGCCAGTCACAGGCGACATTACCCGCGCTTATTGCCAAGCCATCGTGCAGCGTCTCCCAGAGTATGTAAACAGCACAGCCAATGAGCCATGGGACCAGGCGAGTAACCCTTATGATGTGGGGAACAACCAATTGGACTCGATTAATCAACAATTCGGACGGCGTTTCACCATTGTGAGTTTCCGCTGGATCGATCCAGAGAGTATATAATTTTCATAAAATAGATGACACACACTATCGCACATCCGACGAATCGCCTCGCCTGCATCATCTTAGCCATTGCAGGTCTCTATTTGCTGGGTTCTCCCACTCAGGCTCAAGACGTCAACACTGACGAGAAGCCGGCGACTGATTTCCGTACCAGTTTCTCTTGCGTGATTTGGGAGCCGCTCGGTTATGAACTCTTCTATTACCATCAAGAACTTTATCGACCCCTTAAGTTACCACTCAAAAGGAGATCTGAACTCTTCGAAATAGCGCCTAATACTGAGTTTCTAGAACTCTTCAGGCAAGTCACGACTGAAGAAGGCGAAACGGTATACCAATTAGCGGGCAGGGCACCCATCGTAGAAAAGACAGATCGGATACTCTATTTTCTATCTAAGAACGAAAGAGATGCCGAAATGCCCATCAGGTTATTTGGGATTGATGATTCCCTAGAGGCTTTCCCCTCGGGTTCATTCCGCTTCCTCAATACGACCCAGGTCCCGCTGTCAGTAATGATTAATGAAACAAAGGCGGATGTGCCGCCTAGAGGCATTGTAGTCGTGAGCCCAGAGATTCCAAAGTCGGGCGGCTTCCTACCCTTCTACATCGCTGATCTTGAGCGTCAAAAAGTAATTTATCAAACGCGCCTCTACGGCCAAGCCAAGGGCCGCAACATGGCCTTCATTCTAATCGAAGAAGATCAGACGACTCAAGGTCGAGTCAATATACGATTCCTCTCCGAGTTGATACCCGACGAACAGTAACAATTTTCATCAACACAATGGAACCAAATCATTCAAGACTACACTTACTATGCAATGCTCACATCGACCCCGTTTGGCTATGGGAATGGTCTGAAGGAGCCGCCGAAGCACTCTCTACCTTCAGGAGCGCTGCCGATCTGTGCGAGGAATACGATGACTTCATATTCAACCATAATGAAGTCCTACTCTACGAATGGATTGAAGAATACGAGCCTGAGCTTTTCAAGCGGATACAACGACTCGTCAAAGAAGGCCGCTGGCACATTATGGGAGGGTGGTTTCTGCAACCCGACATGAACCTCCCCTCCGGCGAATCGATGGTTCGTCAAATCCTACTCGGTCACAGCTACTTCACAGAAAAATTTGGATGCTGGCCCTCGACCGCAATTTGCTTTGATGCCTTTGGACACTCGCGCGGCATCGTTCAGATTATGCAACAAGCAGGACAAGATAGCTATCTTTTCTGCCGTCCCAACCAGAACTTCATGCCCTTAGAAAGTCATGAGTTCATCTGGGAGGGTTACGACGGTTCTGAAGTCCTCGCTGTGCGTGGCGAGGAGCACTATCACTCCTATATGGGCAAAGCGCGCGAGAAAGCAGAGCTTTGCCTACGGCGCCACGCAGGTGAGATTGCCTCGGCCGCACATGGAATCGGAGTGGAAGAAGCTAAAAAGAACACCTGCCGAAATGCAGTTTCCCCCGGTCACTGCCTGTGGGGTGTAGGCAACCACGGAGGAGGCCCCAGCCGTAAAGATCTCGACGAATTGCGCCAACTCAACAGCGAGCGCACTGACTCACATATCTTCCACTCCACGCCTGAAGCTTACATTAAGGAGCTCCACGCAGCGAACATATCTTTGCCGCGCCGTAAGGATGATTTAAACCTTTGGGCACCTGGCTGCTATATTTCGCAGCTCCGGATTAAACAAGGCCATCGCGAATTGGAACAGACACTATTTTTAGCTGAGAAAATGGCGACTCATGCAAGTTCCGCAGCTGGGATGACCTACCCCGCAGACGAACTCCGAGAAGCGATGCGCGATCTCTGCTTTGTACAGTTCCACGACATACTCCCAGGCTCCTCCACGGCACCCGTCGAAACACACGGACTCCGCCTAATCCATCATGGCCTAGAGATTCTCTCGCGAGTCCGCACACGAGCCTTTTTCGCACTCTGCCAAGGCCAAGAGAAAGCTGCCTCCGGAGAAACACCGATTCTAGTCTACAATCCACATCCCTACCCCGTCGAAGCCACTTATGCCTGCGAGTTCAACCTTGCAGATCAAAACTGGGAGAGCACTTGGAACTTGCCTGAACTATTCGATCAAGCAGGCCAAAAAGTCCCCGTGCAACTAGAGCAAGAAAGCAGTCTTCTCAACTTAGATTGGCGCAAGAAAATCGTCTTTCGCGCGACTTTACAACCCGGTCAAATGAACCGTTTTAATTGTCGAACGACTCCCTCGGCAACGAGACCAAGTCTACCCTCGCTCTCGTCGAACGGCTGCTTGAAATTCGCAGGCGTGAACATCACGGCAGAAATCTCGCAAAAAACCGGCTTGCTGGAGAATCTCTATATCGACGGGCAACGAATCGATGCAGGTGACTTCTTCTGCCCGGAAATTTTTCTAGATGATGCCGACCCGTGGGGCAGCTTGGTCACTGGCTTTCCCGACCAAATCGACGCGTTTAAACTTTTAGATGAGCAGAGCGCCGCAAGTCTATGCAGTTGCGGCAGCGAGCGTATCGACGCAGTCAGAGTGATCGAAGACGGCGATGTTCGGACGATCATTGAAGCCTATTTTGGCTACAGAGATTCGCGCATCGTAATGGCCTATAAATTGCCGAAACGTGGCAGCGACATCGAGATCGAAGTCCGCGTATTCTGGTATCAAAAAGATCGCCTTTTGTCACTCGGCATACCAGTAGAAGGCAATAATCTTAAATTCCTAGGACAAGCGATGAACGGCACCAACGAATTGATCACCGACGGGCAGACCGAGTCTGTCATACAGCAATGGGTGGGCGCTGAAGACCCCGCCGATGGACATTTCATCGGGATCATTAATAACGGCACCTATTCGGTCGGCTGTGAACCCAACAAAATCAATCTTCGCCTGCTGCGGAGCCCGGCGTATGCAGCGCATCCAATTGAGGGTCGCCAGTTGATTCCCAAAGATCGATTTCTTCCTCGGATTGATCAGGGTGAGCACCTTTTTAACTTTAAGATCGTCGCCGGCGGAAAGAATTCTAAACCCTCGATTCGCTCACAAATTGATCGTCTCGCTCTGGAATTTAATCAAGTCGGACCGACCCTGTCATTCTTCCCATCAGGGGATGGAAGTCCACCATCTCCCGCGCCCGAAATCGATAATCCCACAATTTTACTGCAAGCCTTCAAGAGGTCAGAAGATAGTATTTGCTATATACTCCGACTTTTTAATCCGAGTACTCACAATCAAGAGACGGCTCTCCACATGCAACCTGATCAATCAAAGCATTCGATCAGCTTCACACCCTTTCAGATAAAGAGCTTTCGCTGGACACGCGAAACGGATATGTTGGTCGAATGTGACGTGTTAGAAAATCCAGAATTAGCTTAAAGAGACAGTTTAGTCATTCTCACAATGAGTAATATCAGGAGGTTCAATGCCGAGGGCTTCCCAATCTGAAAATTCCTGAAGTAACTTTTCCCAGAGGCGATCCCTAGAGCCATGACTGCCACCTCCATCAGCAAATATCAGAAGATAACGTTTCGTCATAGTATTCATCGAATTACCTGTTGGATACGAACATCATCCAGTCCGTAAGCACTCCAAAATCGACCTTATAGACGCTTATGTCAGCGGCGTTTTAAAAGTGGTGTAATCTTGGCGGTTTGAAATTACTGGTTTTGAGGCCATTATTACTCGATTTTCTTCACTATCTCTAAAAGTGTCATTTTGCGGGTTAAAGTGTACCGCCTTTTTGCGCTTCAAAGTGTACCACCCTGAAGAGATGTGTTTAGTTTCAGAGATCCTGACTCACAGGATTTGGGCTTGATACCATTTCGTATCTTAGCCTAATTTTTGTAGCTGGAAAATCAATTTCAGCTTGGTTGAGTTGTTGCAACACGGCGCAAACTGCTTTAGAGGATTGAGGGTTGGTAAAGTGATGAAGTCGAACCGTGAGAGTCTGCGCGTTTGGGTCAAAAATGAGATCGGCGTCGTGGACAAACAAAGCTTTGGCAAGTGCACGTGCATCGTCGTTGCGCCTCAAATGTTCGCGAATAATGGTCACCAAGGCAGTTTCTGCTCGGTATGCGATCATTCTGATGGTGTTCAAAAACTGCCTTCGCGTGTGTGAGATCAGCTTGGGTCGCAAAAATTTAAAGGACACCCACAAAAAATCCTCAAAATGATTGACTGGCGGCTGACCAGTGAACGAAAAGGCACCTAAGAATGCCAATTGCTGCAAGGAAGCAAATAAACATAAGCGTCCATTAGCGAATATAAGCGGTTTCCGGCTACGCCGGAGTCCCACACTAGCAGTGCAAGAGAATCCAGCGGAGCTGGAGACCGCTTATCCTAAAAAAATGAGTTAAAAAATTCTCTTCTCTTCAACTCCCGATTTTAGGTTAATGAACACCTACCCCATGAACTTCCGTAGCTATTTAAAACTTGGCCAGATAAAACTAATAGACAACAGACGACCTTACCCTTCTCGTCTTCGGGCAGTCGTTGGATTTCTACGATAATTCCAGCTATGATGGTTTGGCTTGACGAAAAGGAAGTAATACATAGTTTTACGGACATGATTAAAAAGCTCAGCAGGATTGGAAACTCTCGCGGGATCATTTTTGACACTGCACTGTTGGAGGAGACGCACCTTAAAGAAGGTGACGAAGTCAACGTGACTGTACACGAAGGGGGCACGATCACTCTCACACCCATACGCCGTCAAATTGATGCGGAAACGGCACGCGCGGCTGCGAAGCGGATCATTGGTAAAAACGAGGAGTTGTTCCGCCGTTTGTCTTAATGGAGGATTTCACTCATCCCACATTGGATGCGGTTCTAGTCATCCACGAGGAAGTCTTGGCCGCGCATGGGGGTTCCACAGGACTTCGCGATAAGGGGCTGCTCGAGTCCGCCATCGCAGCGCCGCAAGCGACTATATTCGGCGAGTCGGTTTTTGAGGATGGCATCGAAATTGCGGGTGCTTACCTCTATTATTTATGCCAAAACCACCCATTCATCGATGGCAACAAGCGAGTCGCCTTAGCCACGTGCCTAATCTTCCTCTCAGAAAACGGACTCATACAGAACGAAACTCTCGATTGTTATGACTTTGAAGGTCTGACGCTTGACGTAGCCTCCAGCAAACTTAGCCGAGAACAAGCCGCTGCTCGGCTCAGACGTCTGCTTAGAATTTAAAGGACACCCACAAAAATTCCTCAAAATGGTTGACTGACGGCTGATCAGTGAACGAAAAGGCACCTAAGAATGCCAATTGCCGCAAGGAAGCAAAAAACATAAGCGTCCATTAGCGAATATAAGCGGTTTCCGGCTACGCCGGAGTGCCACACTAGCAATGCAAGAGAATCCAGCGGAGCTGGAGACCGCTTATCCCAAAAAAATGAGTTAAAAAATTCTCTTCTCTTCAACTCCCGATTTTAGGTTAATGAACACCTGCCCCATGAACTTCCGCGCCTATTTGAGACTTACACACGTTTTACCCCAATTCGCATTGACAACCCATATGTTTTGGGAGCCCGAACGGGGTCAAACGTTTAAAATCAACATCAATCAACACCACAAACCATGACACAAGCGCTCGGCAAAACGATCCAGATAGGCAAGAGATGGGGCAGAAAAGCACCAGCCCAAGAATTCATAATTTTGAAGCTCTCCCATAGATGATCTAATTGCCTTGGAGTGTTGCCCATGGCAAATAATTGGGGCAGACAGTGACTCGACTGGCGTCGCATCGCTACACATTCAAATCAACTCTTTATCAGATGGCATTTACACTCGCATTCGACGTTTACGGAACCTTGGTGGACCCAGTAGAAATGCGCCGACACCTCGACACCTTAGTCGGCGATGAGGCAGAATCCTTTGGCAAACTCTGGCACGATAAGAAAGTTGAGTATGCCTTTCGACGCGGACTGATGGAACAGTATCAAGACTTTGGCGTCTGCACG
>Ga0209491_10003135_pt1 | contig 27824 bp, 28 predicted proteins | sample BON02_FD_187213 | JGI IMG/M metagenome (GOLD analysis project Ga0209491, IMG submission 187213) | Freshwater microbial communities from Lake Bonney liftoff mats and glacier meltwater in Antarctica - BON-02 (SPAdes) (version 2) | ecosystem: Environmental > Aquatic > Freshwater > Ice > Glacier...
TACTTGAACGAATTTTGTTTCAAATACAACCGAAGATATTTTGGTGAAAAAGTATTCGACAGGCTTTTAGTTGCAGCCGTTTCTTTTGTTTGGTATTAATTTACTGGTAAAGTTCACGATATGCATTTAATTCTTAAATAAGATAAATCCTCCTTCTTGATTTCCCTCTGAAGTAAGAAGCACGAAACCCAGCTCATCCTGTAAATTCAAGTCTTATTTTTCCCTATTTACCCTTAAACGAAAAAAGAGGATTAAATCTGGCGATTCATCCTCTTTTTTACTGCTAAAACTATAAAACCTAACTACAACTATGAAATTGTTAAACAAAGATACTATCTCTATTTCGATACAGTCCTTAAGAAATTGTTAAATAATTAAAAAGAAACTTTAAGTGTAGGTTTCATTTATTTAACAGGAGTTTTCATCTGTTTTATTCTAGTGAAAGTTATTGTTTTAAAAAGAAATATTAAGAAAAAAACAAGTCCCGAAATAGTTATTATTGTTGGGCTTATAGAAACATTAAATTGAAGAGCGAGCAGATAGCCAATTATTACATTAAATGTTCCAATAAATATAGAAATTAAGTGCATTTTCTTTAAATCGTTAGAAAGTAAGTAAGCTGTTGCAGGTGGGACAACTAAAAATCCAACAACCAATATTGCCCCTACACTTTCAAAGCTAAGAACAGTTATAACACTTACCATTCCCATGAGTGCATAATGCCAAAAACCTGCTTTAATTCCTTTCGTTAAACCAAATTCTGATTGAAAGGCATTCAATTGAAAACCTTTAAAACCACGAATAATGAATATCAATACCACCAAAAAGGCTGGAAGCAAAGTAGAGATACTCTTTGTTCCATACAAACGCCCGTTGATAATGATTTTATCCAAGAAGGTTAATCCCAATTCACCAAATAGCACACATTCTTGGTCTAAATCAACATTTCCGCTGGCGAAAAAGGAAATTAACAAAACACCTAAGGCAAAAAGCCAAGTAAAAGTCAAACCAATAGAAGCATCTTCTTGTAATTTCAGTTTTCGGTAAAGGAAATCGATAATAATTGTTGTGAGTACCCCGAAAATTGCTGCACCTATCATTACCAAGCCACTTTGTGTTTGCGAGCCAACCAAATAAGCAATTACAATTCCTGGCAAAACACTATGCGAAATCGCATCTCCAACCATCACCATTTTTCGAAGAACTAGAAAAACACCTAAAAGTGAACAAGACCAAGCGATTAGCAAGGCTGTGAACAAGTTTAATAAATCGTTTAAATGCCACATAATCAATACGGTATTTTTTTAGCGTGTGGATCCTCAAGTGGATAATCCAATTCTTTCAACAAGGCCTCCTCTAATTCATCTGTTATCAAATGCTCAATAGTTTCGGCTGTTCCGTGAATATGATCTTCCTTGAATTTTAATTGTTGGGTCAAATAAAGTTCCCATAATCTGTGCAAACGCACGACGCGCATCGCCTCTAGTCGACCTGTTTCAGTCAATTTTATTTTTTTAATATCGTATTCCTCAATTAAGTCATGCTGTTTCAATGCTTTAATTGACTTCATTAAAACTGTAGTATCCATGCGACGTTTATCCAACATTTCTGAAATGGTAACAGAATTTTTGCCTACTTCACCTAATTGATGTAATATCTTAAGTACATTTTCTTCATTGATTTTTCTTTCATTCGAATTGGTTCGTTTTCTTATAGCAAAATAACCTTTTTTCGGAGCGAAAAGTAATGTGAGCATGGTGAAGAAAAAAAGAATCATAACTACCCAAGGTCCTGTCGGCATATCCTTACCGACAAGTGATAGCAATCCACCACCAACACCGGACACAATTCCAAATATTCCAGCAATGAGCATCATTTTTGGCAATGAATTTGTCCAATAACGCGCGGAAGCGGCGGGCGCAATCAACAATGCCGACATCAGAACAACGCCAACAGCTTGCAAACCGATGGTTATAACCAAAACAGTTAGTAATGATATTAAGGTTTCATAGTTGTTGGTTTTCCATCCTTGAGCTGTCGCAAAGTCTTTGTTAAAACTGATCAACATGAATGGTTTATAGAAGATAATTATTGCTACGACGACTAAAACAGCTGCAACGGCAAAGACCTTAACATCCAATTCTGTTAGCGTCGCTGCTTTGCCGAAAAGAAAATTCTTTAGGCCAGCTTGTTGACCGTTTTCCATACTCGAAACTACCGAAAGTAGAACTGAGCCTAAAGCAAAATAAACAGTTGTGACTAGTGCAATAGCCGTGTCTTCGCTTAATTTAGATTTTCGATGAATGACATCTATGCTCAGAATTGCCATGTAACCAAAAAATAAACCACCAGCCAATAATGCAAATGGATCTTTCGTTCCGCTGAGCATAAAACCTATAGCGACACCGGGCAAAACTGCATGAGAAACTGCATCACCAATTAAAGTTCGTCGGCGCAAAAAGGCATAACACCCCATGATGCCAGCCACTGAAGAAATAACGGCTAGTCCAACTAGAACCAATATTAATGTTGACGATATCATAGCTTATTTGTCTTCAAAACCTTTTTCACGTATTGGGAAATCTTTTTCTTGTATAATTTGCTGTAATTGAGCGAACAAATTAAGCTGACCGCCATAAGTTGCTTGTAAATTTTCTGATGTTAAAACTTCAGCAATTGGTCCGTGAGCCACTAAACGCGTATTCAATAAGACCAAATAATCAAAATTTGCCGTTACCGCTTGTAAGTCGTGATGCACGACAATTATAGTTTTTCCCTCGTCGCGCATGGCTTGTAATAGATCCATAATCGCTTTTTCGGTTGCAACATCAACTCCAACAAATGGCTCATCCATTAAATAAACTTCTGCACCTTGCGCTAATGCTCGAGCGATGAAAACACGCTGTTGCTGTCCACCAGATAGTTGTCCGATTTGGCGGTTTGCGAAAGGTGTTAATTTTACTTTTTCAATTGCCTCGGCCACCAATTGATTATCCAAAGCAGATAATTTCTTAAACAATCGACCCGGCTGGTAACGTCCCATTCGAACAACGTCACGAACAGATGCCGGAAAATTCCAGTCCACAGTTTCTCTTTGCGGAACGTATGCAACATGCTTGCGCATCTGATCGAGTGATTTGTCGAGGATTTTAACATAACCGCTCGACAAAGGAACCAAGCCCATAATTGCCTTTAACAAAGTAGATTTTCCTGAGCCGTTTGGACCAACAATTCCTATAATTTGACCTTCGGGCAATTCAAAATCGACATCCCAAAGTACCGGCAATTGCTGATAAGCTACTGTTAAATTATGAACTTCAATACTATTCATATCACCTATAATTCGTTAATCCTTCGACCAATGTTTCTGTATTTCTTTCGAGTATTTTCAAATACGTTTCCGCATTTTGACTTTTATCGCCCATTGCATCTGAAAAAAGCATACCTCCTTCTTTCAGGCGATATCCTTTTCTTGCGCAAGCTTCTTTGAGGGCTTGAATTGATTTTTTAGCAACGCTACTTTCAATAAAAACGGCGGGAATATTATTGACAATTATCATATCCATCAAACTACTTACCGTTCGAATTCCAGGTTCTGAGACCGTAGATATCCCTTGGAGTGCATCTACTTTTACATGAAATGATTTTCCAAAGTAATGGAAAGCATCGTGAGAAGTTATCAGAACACGCTGTTTTACAGGTATCGCTTCAATTTCTTTTCTCATCCAAAATCCCACCTGCCTGATTTTTGCCGTGTATATTTTCGTCTTTTCAAGAATTTCTTTTCCAAAATCTGGATAATCTTTCGCCAACTGAATGCCAAGCACATCTAGTCCATCTGCCCAAAGAAAAGGATCTAGCCAAATATGTGGATCGTGAACAAATTCATTCGTGCTGATCAATCTTTCCTCTGACAAACCATCCGAAATAGCACGCACATTTTTCTCACGGTGCAATTTCTCGAACAAACCGACCATTTTACCTTCCAAATGCAAACCATTGTAGACAATTGTTTCTGCCAAAGCCAATTGTTCAATATCCTTTGGCTTTGCTTCATATTGATGTGGATCTACGCCTATGCCCATTAAGGTATGTATAGAAAAACGCGAAGGCAAGATATTCTCAAGTGCATCACCTATCATCCCAGTAGTGGCGACAACTTTATATTCTTCTTGCCACTCTTTCGGATTGAATTTGCAGGAATTGGCCCCCAAAAACAATAAAATAAAAGACCCAAAAATGAGTGCTTTTCTTGGGTGACGAAAACTGAATAAATATGATTTCAAATCTCTTTTTAATGACATGTTATAGTGCAAATATACAATTATTAGACACATCTAACATTTGGTTTAGGGCAATCTTTTAACCAATGTTTGTTAAGTTTCTTCAACAGCGGATAATTTAACTAAGCTTTTGTATGTGAATCTGTTCAACTGCAAGAATGATTAACAAAAAAAGACTATTTTTGCACCAAAATAACACAAGCACAAATAGAATGGCAACAAATAGAACATTTACAATGTTGAAACCAGATGCGATCGAAAATGATCACATGGGTAAAGTTATCGATATGATTATCGGTGCTGGATTTACAATCAAAGCAATGAAATTGACACGTTTATCAACTGAGCAAGCGCAAAAATTCTACGAAGTTCACGCGGAACGTCCGTTTTACGGAGAATTAGTAGAATACATGACAAGCGGTCCTATCGTTGCTGCTATTTTGGAGAAAGATAATGCAGTAGCTGACTTCCGCGCTTTAATTGGAGCAACTGATCCTGCTGAAGCGGCTGACGGAACTATCCGTAAAGCTTATGCTGAAAGCAAAGGAAGAAATGCTGTTCACGGTTCTGATTCTGACGAAAATGCTCAAATCGAAGGTGAATTTCATTTTTCTGCTGAAGAATTATTTTAATTCACACTATAAATTCTTAAAAGTCCTGATCGAATATTCGTTCAGGACTTTTTTTTGTGGGCCAAATATCGAGTCCTCAAATAACGGAAGGAGTGACGTCAAAACGGAGACGAGTTCTTCTTCAGCAATGCCGGAAACGCGCCCACTTTCATTTGCTTCAGAGCTGATTTCTTTTGAAGAACATTAATCTCAAAACAAATTAGACCTTAACTGGACTGATTCTGAATTAAAGGAGCACAGAAGATCAAAAAAACAACTAAATACAATTCAGTATCAATTCATTCTTATCTTTGAGGAAAAGAAAAAAGCTCATGAATTTCCCTTACACCGTTGAAGAACGTTTTCTTCGTTACGTACAAATTGACACAACCGCTATTCCAGGTTCACCTACTTTTCCTTCTTCGTTGATTCAAAAAGAATTAGGTGCGGTCTTGGTGAAAGAATTGTTAGAAATGGGCATTTCAGATGCCATTATGGATGAGCATGGATATGTTTTCGGGACAATTCCTTCCAATTTGAATTATGAAGTCCCTACAATCTGTTTTTGTTCGCATATGGACACAGCGCCAGACGTTACAGGTACAAATGTAAAACCTATTGTTCACAGAAATTACGACGGAAAGCCAATTACACTTCCAGACGATTCAAGTCAAGTTATTACAACAGACAGACATCCTTACCTAAAAGAGAAAATTGGCGACGATTTGATTACAGCTTCTGGCCTTACGCTTTTAGGAGCTGACGACAAAGCTGGAGTTGCCATTATTATGGATTATGCTTATCAAATGATGACGAATCCTGAACTTCCACATGGAAATATTCGTATTTTATTCACACCAGACGAAGAAATTGGCCGTGGCGTAGATTTCTTAGATATGAAAAAATTAAATGCTGATTACGGTTATACCTTGGATGGTGGGCCAGTTGGTTCCATTGAAAATGAATCTTTTTCCGCGGATTCTGTTTCGGTAGAAATTACTGGAATTAGCACACACCCTGGCTATGCAAAAGGGAAAATGGTGAATGCCATCAAAGTAGCGAGTGAATTCGTTGCTGCATTACCTAAAGATACGTGGTCGCCAGAAACAACTGAAAATCGATTAGGCTTTGTTCATCCAACATCCATAGATGGAACACTTGAAAAAGCCACGGTCAGCTTTATCATTCGCGACCACAAAACGGATTTATTAGAGTCTTATGAAACGCGTTTAAAAGCGATTTTAGACAGTGTATTGGCAAATTATCCTGAATTACACACCGCTTTTATCATAAAGGAGCAATATCGAAACATGCGTGAAGTTTTGGATACCGTTCCGTTTGTAACAGATTATGCTTTGCAAGCGATGAATAAAGTTGGTTTGATTGCGAAATTGGATTTAATTCGTGGAGGCACGGATGGTTCACGCTTGTCCTTTATGGGCTTACCTTGTCCTAATATTTTTACGGGTGAAATGGCGATACACTCACGTCACGAATATGTTAGCGTTCAAGACATGCAGAAGGCCGTAAATACGATAGTTGCTTTGACCGAAATTTGGTCTAATCACAAAAAATAAGCCATGGCGCTCGATCATACGCAAATTATAAGACAAATTAAAGAGAAGAAATTTGAACAAATCTATCTCTTGCATGGTGAAGAAGCCTACTTCATCGATATGATTTCGGATGCCATTTTAGAAAATGCATTGGAAGAACATGAGCGCGACTTCAACTTAACTGTTCTTTACGGAAAAGATGCAGATGCTGGTCAGATTATTGCCGAAGCAAAGGCTTACCCAACGATGTCAGAGCGAAGAGTTGTCATCATGAGAGAAGCGCAATCATTTGGTAAGTTTGATGATCTTGTCGCCTATTTTGAAAACCCAAATCCACAAACAATTTTCGTTATTTGTCATAAATACAAAACTTTAGATGCCCGAGGGACAGCAGCCAAAGTGATAGCCAAAAACGGATTGGTCTTTAAATCTGAAAAAGTAAAAGACTACAAATTAGCAGAATATATTGTTGGAATGGCTAAAAATATGGGCTATTCCTTAACGCAAAAAGCCGCAATTTTATTAGCTGAATTTCTTGGAACAGATCTCTCCAAAGTTCAAAGTGAATTAGATAAATTAGCGATTCTCGTAGAAAAAGGCAGTACGATAAACGAAGTACACATTGAGGAAAATATTGGTATTTCAAAAGATTTTAATATTTATGAATTGGTAAATGCTGTCGCTATTCGAGACGTTCCAAAGGCATTTCAAATTGTTAAATATTTTGAATATCAACCGAAAAGCGGACCATTAGTTGTTGTTATTTCCAGTTTATTCGGCATGTATGCAAAACTCATGCGCATGCACTTTATGAATGGACTTACAGACGATGAAATAGCGCGCAAACTCGGCATGCATCCATTTATTTTAAAAACGAATAAACAATATTTAAAGATATATCCTCCTAGAAAAATCAGTGCGAACATAGCGACATTGCACGAATATGATTTGAAAAGCAAAGGTTTAGGCAATTCTAGTTTCACAGAGGGAGATTTGATGCGCGAACTAATTTTTAAAATGATGCATTGATGCACACAGCCTATTGTTCTGAATTACATAAAGCAACCAATGCGGTTGAATTAAACGAGGTAGAATCCAACCACCTCATTAAAGTGTTGCGCCGCCAAGAAGGGGAGTCCATTCAAATTTCGAATGGAAAAGGTATTAAAGCTTCAGGTCTTATTAAATGGGTACATCCGAAAAAATGTTTAATCGCCGTAACCGGAATAACGGAAGAAGCTCCAACAAATAAGCCTATTCATGTTGCCCTTGCACCCACAAAAAACATGGATCGTTTGGAATGGTTTGTTGAAAAAGCAACTGAAATTGGTGTCGACAAAATTACCTTATTGAAATGTAAAAACAACGAAAGAAAGGTAGTTAAACTCGAACGATTGGAGAAAATCATATTGTCAGCCATGAAGCAATCTCAACGTTTTTATTTGCCGGAATTAGTGGGGTTGACGCCGATATCGCAGTTTCTCAAAGACAATAAAAATGGTGGTTTGGCACATTGCTATGCGCAACTAGAACTTGAAGGAGAAAAAATATTTATAGACAATTGGGGACCAAACGGACCCTTGCTCATTGGGCCTGAAGGTGACTTTACCCTTGAAGAAGTTGAAGAAGCTCTAAAAAGCGGTTATGTCACTATAGATTTAGGTAAAAACAGGCTAAGAACGGAAACGGCGGCACTGTTTAGCCTAGCATCTTTGGTCTTAAATCGCTAATTATTAAGGCTTCAAACTCGCTCTTTTTTTCTTCTTCGGCTTTTTCTCCCTTTTCGTTTTTATCTTTTTTGACATAGGCATTTCATCGTCTTCTTTCGCATTTCCGTCCGTTGGACTTCCTAAAGAATAAGTTTCTTCACCAACATCATTGTATTTGTGGTCTTCTATTAAAACATCTTGTTTGTAGACATGGCGCCTTTTAACACTTTTATTCGGATAATAACTAACGAATTCACCTTCTTTCAATCCTTTTTTATAGAATTCAAAAGTTTGAACATGTCCCTGAATATAGAAGGTTTTAAATTCTCCATTTTTCAATCCTTCCGACCAATTTTCGACTTTCAATAAAGTCCCATCGTTATAATAATATTTACAAACTCCGTCCTTCTTTCCTTTTTTGAAATTCAAATTATCCAACAAGGTACTATCGGCAGAAAACTTTTTAAAAGATCCATTCAATTGTCCAGCTTCGTAGCTAACTTCTTTCTCTATTTTGGAGCCAGAATAATAGGTTCTTTTCTTGCCCTCCAGCAATCCATTTTTATACGTCTCCCAAAGTGTTGTATCACCTCTCGGTCCGAAAAATATTTGTTTACCGTGCTTCTCTCCGACCAAGTAATTCATTTCCCAGGCCAATGAAGCTATACTGTCGTAATAATATAACCACTGTCCGTTTTCTTCTCCTCTCATGTGATTGCGAATTACTTTTCTGCAACCTGAGCGATAAAAGCTAGTGTCGGGGCCGTCTTCTTTACCATCTATAAAAGTGATGCGTCGCTCCAAAACACCATTAGAAAAACAAGATTCGCATTGTCCTGAGAACGCTGAACCATCGTTGCCAGAAAGTATCGTATTTGTATTTTCGTCGTAGGTTAGTTTTTCATTACAATCAACAATGCCAGCAATTTTTCCACATTCCCAAGTAGAGAAATTAAGAGTACTCGCAGGTCGATCGTAACACTTTTTCGCGTTTCTCGGTTCAGGTATTTGGCCTTGGAGAAAAAACGGAATGACCAATAAAAAAGTAATTATTTGCTTCATAAAACTGGTTTTAACAAGTATGACATGCACCTTTTATTCCGATTCCAACTCTAGGAAAGCCTTGCGCATTGCATCAGGTATAGCAACGGTTTTATTTTCAAGAGAATCGTAACATACCATAACCGAAAGGCCTTTTGTTCGCACTTCGCCATTCACACTTACCACATATTTAAAGGTGAACGATTTATTGCCCATATTTTTTGTTTTTAACTCGATTATAGGCGTCTCGTGAAGAAATAGAGGTTTGATATAGTCTATTTCATTTCTAGCCAATAGAAATCCATCTTTTTTATAATTCCATTTGCTCCCCAATAATTTCTCAAGATAATGAACACGTGTCATCTCGAAATAAGACAAATATACGGCGTTGTTAACGTGTCCCATCATGTCGATATCGGCAAATCGGACCTGAACTTCAAAAGGTTGTGGTATCATTTTTTCTTATCTAATTTTTCAAATTCTGAATTGTTTGAAAGGTACTCAGGAACCAACTCTTTCATTTTGGCTACAATATTAATGTTGTCTTGTGTTTCAAACAGATTAATTAATTCATCTATGCTGTTGACAATTGTGCTATCAGCCAACCGAATCTTTGCAATTAATATCTGAGGATGGTGCGTTGCTAGAGTGTTTTCTTCTTTTGATAATAATTCCTCATATAATTTTTCACCCGGACGCAGTCCAGTAACCTTTATTTCAATATCCCGGCCTAGTTCCAAACCATTAATTTTTATCATTTTCTTGGCCAAATCCATGATTTTCACAGACTCGCCCATGTCAAAGACAAATATCTCTCCTCCTTCGCCCATTGCTCCCGCTTCAAGCACTAATTGACATGCTTCAGGAATAGTCATGAAATAACGCGTTATTCGTTCATCGGTAAGCGTAATGGGTCCACCTTGTTCTATCTGTTTTTGGAAAAGTGGTATAACCGATCCATTAGAGCCCAATACATTGCCAAATCGAGTTGTTATAAATTTCGTCTTTTTCGATTCATTAGCGAATTGTGCGTACATCTCTGCAATTCTTTTCGAGGCACCCATTACATTTGTGGGGTTCACCGCTTTATCTGTAGAAATCATTACAAATTTCTCCACATTTGCGCGAAGTGCGCTATCGACTAAGTTTCGGGTTCCTTTCACATTCGTGAAAATTGCCTCACTCGGGTTATTCTCCATCAAAGGAACATGTTTGTATGCCGCCGCGTGAAATACCAATTCGGGCTTGAAAACGGAGAAAACATGCTCTATTCTCTCTCGGTTACGAATATCGCCGATGATAACTTCAATTGGCGCATATGGATAAGTTGAATGCAATTCGATTTGCAAATCGTACAAAGGCGATTCTGCTTGATCGAGCAACAACAACTTTTTTGGGTTGTGCTTTAGTATTTGCATCACCAAACCACTTCCAATAGAACCTGCAGCACCAGTGACCAAAATGATTTTACCTTTCAACTCTGCTTCAATCGCATCTTCGTTTAATTGAATTGGGTTTCTTCCAAGCAAATCTTCAATATTGATTTTACCCATCTGTTTCGAAGTAAACTCTCCATTGATCCAGGCTTTTGGACTAGGGACTTTCTGAACGCGAACATTGTGTTTAATGCAAGTTTCTAAAATAGCTTTTTTGTTCTTTTCATTGGGCTGTTGAATTGCAACTATAACTTGAGTTACACCTTCTTCAACAATATATTTTTCCAACTTACTACTGTGGAAAATCGTTAAACCTTCCAGACGCGTGCCGTCCAATTTCTTATTGTCGTCTATAAAACCAATTAACTTAAAAGAGAGGCGTGCCTCCTTTTCTATCGTTCGTTTTGTTATTAAACCGGAAATTCCAGCGCCATAAATCATGATACGCTCGTCAATTTGTTTGGTTTTTACTGATTCTAAATACAAGAGTTTCACGGTAAAACGCATTCCTATCATCAACAGAAAAGTGGTCAAAAACTCTATGAGCAACACTGAAGTTGGAAATAAAAAGAAACCATCTAAAAATACTTTCCTCCCTATTCCTAAAACTAAAAATAACGCTGAACTCGATAAAACAGCTAAGAAAATCCGATTCAAGTCGTGAGTAGACGTATGCCGTATCATTCCCTTTTGTATACCGAAGCTATAAAATATAGCAAATTTGACAATGAAAAATACGGGAAGAGTTGGTGCCAAAATAGCCCATTCTTTTAACATCATACTCTCATCGGCGCGCAAATCAAAACGAATAAGATACGCGAACGATAAACTCACTGCTGAAAGAACTAAATCTAAGATAATAATCACCCATCTCGGGAGGTTATTTTGAGGGAGCAATTGGAACATTTTCAAAAGTAAGAAGAATCTCTTTAAAAGTTAGTGATTAGATAACATACAATTAACAAATGTATGCACAAATTCCAAACTTCTGCAATTGACGTCAAATACTTTATCATTTCTTTGCTATGTGTCGAATGGATTTGAGAATACTATACCAGAAAGGACCCCGATTCCATGCATTGTAATGGTAGTTTTTATCCCTTGAGCCAAAGGATAAATTGAATTTGCGCACACCTGGAATTCGAGAGCCTCCAAAATCAAAAATGAAATCATTGTCAAAGGCAAAGTTTATGGCCGCGTTCATCAAGAAATACATTCCACCGGCCATTTTGGTAGATTCTTCACACGCGCCTTTGAGATACAAACAATGCTTTTTATCCACAATCAACAAGAGTGAACCAACTGTTTCACCTTCTTTATTTAACAAAGAAATCACCCTTAAAAGACCAGAAAATTTTAAATTTAAAGCCAATCTCCGCAACTTTGGAAAACTTGTATTTTCAAGTGTAGCGAATTTATTTTTCAAACTCGACTCTATTGCAAATAGCGCGTTATCTATAGGCGCATCCCACGATATTTGCCAATTCTCATTTGCGGCTTTTTTCAACTTGCGTCTGACTTGAGAATTTAAAGCAAAATCTGCTTTTTCCAAGATTTGATATATCAAGGTTTCTTTTTCACCTTCAAAAATGTGATCGTGGGTGTAAACTGCGGCTTGTTTAAAATAGGTACAAACAAAAATGGTTAATTCTGATACAGATGGACGGTTTTCGCCTAACCACATGATCCACCGACAAAAGACAGGCGTATACAAGGTTTTAACTCCCATTCGCTCTAAATACGGCAAAGCCAATCCGCCAGTTTGATCTTCATTGACAACGAACAACAAATTATCTGCTACTGCATCGAGATAGGCCAAACGGGAAAAGGGCGAAAATTCAGAACTGTTTTCACACCAAGAATTCCAGAGAACTTCATCTATGTCTTTCCGTTCAACTATTCGCATGGCAAATCTTCAAAAGTTAAAAAACGATGGTTTATTTTATTTTGCGCGACAAAAGCATTGAGTTTTCTCAGTGCATACTTTGTTGAACTTTTCGGATGGCCAATAACCACCAAAGCAGTGTCTTTCGCTTTTATTTTTTTCGCAAGTATAGCTTGTAATTCACTAGCAAAAAAACCATCGGAACTCGCATGATGCTTTTTTCCCACACTTAAAACCTCCTTTTTTCCAGCAGGCTGTGGGACATAATTACCGTCGCCCCACATTTTATGTTGAGAAGGGAAAAGTCGACCGAGAACATATAATTTCCAAAAGAAAAATGGCGAATAATAATTTGAAGCAATTGGATATTCTATGAATTCACCTTGTTTATCTTCCTTACATTCATTCGTAGAAAAACGGAAAGGTTCTGATGTTTTTAATTCTGTAAAATCCAATTGATATTGCTCTGAAATCCATTTCACCCCCGGCATCGTGCTCGAATCGTAGCGGATTCCATGTTCCAGAAATAAAGATCTGAAGTTTGAAAAAGGTTGAATGCACCACCCTCCTGCTCTAAAAGAAGAACTCTTTTTATCTTTAAATTCTGTTAAGGCGCCGTGATAACGCGAAAATATCGACTTGCGCTCTTCTTCGTCAAAATCTGACATTTTGTAATGCTGCTCTAAATTCATTTGCCAAGCGTCATTAGCATAAAGTGCTTTTTCCCAATGCGGATGAATGTGTAATTCAAGAGCGTGACCCAAACTAAGCACCTTTTTTAATTGCTTTTCAATTTTCAACTGATCAGCCTTGAGGCTTGGATGTGCTTCACAAAACCGCTGTAAAGCTAAATAATGGCCAATATCCCAGAAAAAAGTGAGGTGAATATTTTGTTTAGCAGCTATGCCGAGTAGTTCCTCTGTGGGTTCTATCATACATTTGTCAACCGACCCTGAAACTTTGCCAAAAAATAGCTCGTAGTCGAATGTGAGAAATATATCCATGATTGCGAAGTTAAAAAACTTACCGTTTTGTTGTGAAGAAAATGTACATTTGATTTATGAACTTTCTCATCACTCAAAAACAAACCAAGATAATTTTACATTTGACCTTATGCGTTTTGATTTCCTTTTCCCTTAGCGCACAAGAGAAAAATGATGAAAGGCAAGTTGAATTCATGCGTAAATTTGTCGGTGCGGTAAATGTTAAGAAAAAAAATAAAGTATACCGAATGATTGCTGATGAGTACAAAGAAAAAATCGACAAGTCAAAAAAAGAAACACTAGCATTTTTTTTTGCGGGAAATCTAGTAGAAAAAAACTTGTTCAGCACAGTTTCGTTCAGTAAAATCTATAGCATGCGTATTGTTGAATATTTTGAAATGCAAAATAATGTAACGATGTATCATGTCATTCTCTCAACAGAACAGGGTACTATTGAGACACAACTGTATGTCAAAACAAGCGGAAAAAAGGATAAACTAAGTATTTATCCTGTTCACACTTGAAAGAAATAGAAAGAAAATTCCTCGTTATGCCGTCAGTAATAGAACTTTTCCCAGAAGCGAAAAAGCTGACGATTAAACAAGGATATTTACATGGTTCTAAAAAAGCTACAGTTCGTGTTCGGGTGAAGGACGACAAAGCATTTCTAACAATAAAAAGCGCTACCCTAAACTTTACCCGCGACGAATTCGAATACGAAATTCCATTGGTCGATGCTGAGAGCATGCTCTTGCTCTGCGGACAGCATGTTTTGGAAAAATACCGCTACGAAATTCTATTTGAAGGAAAAATATGGGAAGTTGATCAATTCATTGGTAAACTAAACGGGTTGTTTATAGCTGAAATAGAATTAAAAAGTGAGGACGAAGCCTTTGTATCTCCCTATTGGCTAGGTGAAGAAGTCAGCCTAGATGCCCGATTTGCAAACTCTAATTTGGTGCTTGTTGAAAGTTTTACAGACCTTAATCTCTGAGTAAATCAGTTTTCTGCAAATCAAATACGGTAGTACCAACTTCGACGGTAAAAAACACATTAAAAACCTCAATCGTTAATTTCTCTGGCCACATACCCTCGTCTTCTGTCACAGATTTCAATTCATTCTTAAGTATCTTTTTGAAATGACCCTCAATAATAGGATCCGAATCCAAGAAATCTTCGTCTATCAAATAAATATTCCCTTCAATAAAATTCTCGTTCATTTCCAATTCAGGACCCGTCGAATTTGCCCATTGAATAAATTTCTTCGTTGGAGTAACCAACAAATAACCGCGATTTACAATTTTCATTCTTTCTATTTTTTAATGTTCCATCCCTTTTCAACAAATTCCCACCAAATCGTTTTCCGACCTAGACCTTGGGAAAGAGCATAAAGGATTTTGTCTTTTGGTTCTAATTTATTTAAAATTTCAAACTCCAATTTTGCGTCTATACTGCTCGATGAAGTAATGTAAAACATTTTCTTTTCTACAACATAAATCAAAAAACTCTCACTGCTGATTTTTCGCTCTTCATATAACTGAAGTACCGAACATCGTTTTCCAAAGCAATCTAACCAATTGAACAAAGCATTTTTTGTTTCTAGTGAATCGTTGTAGGTCCAAACGGAAATTAACACTTCAGTCCCGTCTATAGCTCCAAACCATTTTTCTTTGCTTATGCAGAAAAAACGATCTGGGAAAAGAAGAGAATCAGGCACATAAACCGATTGACGACTAACCCCTAAAGAATCTGAAACTAGCTTTGAAAAAGAGCGCAACGAATCATAATAATAATCTTTTACAATTGCAATATATTTATCTTGCCCCTCCTTGTATCGGTCGGAAGACGGAATGATTTCATCCATCTCTAAAACTTCTTGCTTTTCACCACTCGAACAGGCAAAGAGCAAAAAAACAGATAAAAGTAAAAGATAAACTTTCATTTATATCGCTGTTATAACTTCTAAGGTTTGCTGTAAATGAGATTCGCTTATATCTAAATGGGTCACGAAACGCAACATCCCAACTCCGAAGGCCATACAAAGTACCCCTTTTTCTTTGAATTTATATATGATTTCGTCGCGTTTATTTTCTTCTTTCAAAAGTACAACGACAATATTTGTCATTACGGGTATTACTTCCTTCACCCACGACTTCTGGCTGAGTTCAGATTCCAACATGCGCGCATGTTTGTGATCCATCAATAAGCGATTCACATTGTTTTTTAGCGCATATTCTCCTCCGGCTGCCAAAAATCCTGCTTGACGCATTCCTCCACCGAAAACCTTCCGAACACGACGAGCTTCCTTGATGAAATCTTTCGTTCCCAACAATAGCGAACCGACTGGAGCACCCAATCCTTTCGATAAACAAAGTGAAATACTGTCAAATTGTTCGGCGTAAATTTTCGGATCTATTTTTGTTTCTACCAGAGCGTTCATCAAACGAGCACCGTCCAAATGCAAAGGTAAATTGTGCGCTACACACCATTTTTTTATCTTTTCAATTTCTTTGAAATCATAGATTGCTCCACCACCTCGATTGGACGTATCTTCCAAACTAACCAACTGCGTAACTGGATAATGAACGTCGTCTGGGTTCATCCATTTCGAAATACTTTCTACCGTAACACGACCGCGATCACCTTCCAATAAGCGGACTGATGCACCTGAATTTCGGGCGACTCCGCCACCTTCGTACTTATAAATGTGGCTGTCCCAATGGCAAATAACCTCGCCTCCAGGGTTGGTATGCACATTTATTGCAATTTGATTTGTCTGTGTGCCAGAAGAACAAAAAAGGGCAGCTTCCATTCCAAAATAAGCGGCTGTATAATTTTGTAAAGCGTGAATACTCGGGTCTTCATCAAAAACATCGTCACCAACCTGCGCTTGAAACATAAATTCCCGCATTTCTGCCGTTGGTTTTGTCACTGTATCGCTCCGGTAATCTATCATACTGCAAAAATAGTAATTTGCTTGTTGATTTTTGCTTTTTTGATGAGACAGTTTTGCCTGCCAGTTCGTCTGTTGCTTGTTTCTCTGCTTTTACTTCTCGTTTTTGGTTCTCGGGTTTTGGTTCAATAGATAAAATTGCCGTTATTTTACCCATTTTGGGAGTTTTTCGGGTTTTTTACGATGAAAATTTGATAAAATCAGTTGTTTAAGCATAAAAAAACATCAATAAAAACGGCTTAACACAAAAAAAAACAAACCAAAACAGCAAAAAAAGTAACTTCCTCGGTGGTTCACTGCTTGTATTCCTACAGGAAATTTTAAAGCCAAAAAAAAGAAAAAAAGCCCGAAAAAAGAACCTCAAATAAACCACTTAAACACTTGATTTTAGGAGGGAATGGGGAAGAAAATGAGAACTAGGAAAATGAGCCGAAAGGCTTGTAAATAAAGAGAAGTAGCGGATTTTGTAAATGTTAATAACTTTTTGAGTTTTTACCGTTAAGCGTGCTTATAATTTGGGTCGTTGTTCTGTAAATCTACTATTATATTAATTTCAGTTAAGAAATTTGGATTGCTTGGCTGTTTAAAATTACTCTCTGTAAACTTCCAGAGCATTAGCAACTTTTGGAAAGATGATGTTTGCTTTAAATCTAAATCGAGGTATAAATATTCGGCAATAGTTTTTATTTCTTCGGTATTTGGAAAATTTGCATCCTCTGAAATACGTTTCATTAACTGGGTTGCTTCTTTGTCTTCTTGACTTGCTCCTAAATTGGATGTAACAAACTGTTTAAATATCATTGTGAGGTATTTAGTTTACATTGCTTGACAGCTCTGCACCTGCTTTGAACCTTATTTTTTTCTTTGCTTTTATTTTTAGTGGTTCGCCTGTTCTTGGGTTTCTGCCTGTTCGTGCCTTTGTTTCTAAAATATCAAACGTTCCAAAACCAATTAAAGCAACTTTACCGCCTTTGGTTAAACTTTCTGTAAAGGCTTCTGTAAATGCTTCTAAAAACGCTTTAACCTCTGTTTAGCTACGCTGCTACTTCGTGGTGTGGTTTACCTGTTTTCTCTGCAATTGATTTTATTAGTTCTGTTTTATTCATTTTGAGTTTGGTTTTTGAAATTAGTATATATTCAATGTTTTTACCAAGAAAAATAAATGTTTTTCTCTGTATTTAATGATAATTGAAACAAATTCGCCTAGTTCAACTGCACATTTCTAGGATATAAAAAATTTAAAAAAATTAAAATTGGAACTCCATAAGCCAACAAACATAAAATAAAATCATTAAACCCTTGAAAAACATAAACATAAAATAAAAAATCTTCTATAATTACTAATCCAACAACAATTACATTTACAGACAATCTAGACATTTTCCTTGATTTTACCAAAAACCCTAAGTAGATAACTGGACTGAGTAATATGAAGGATATAAGCGTTAATATTAATCCAAATGCAATTAAATCTCCAGAAGTAATTTGGTCAAATACATGCAAATTATGAACTGTATTATTAAAATCAATAATAAAAACAACTGAACCAATGAAAGCCGTTAAAACACATATTAATAGCCATTTACCCATTATTTCTTGATTTTATTCATAAAATATTCAATATACATTTTTCTTATCTTTTAACATTATCTGCAGGAGTAGATTCCCTTGGAGTGTAATTATCATCAAGTGTTCCACTTGATTTTTTAGTTGCTTTAAAATCCATCCTATCTTTAATTTTCCCAACCTTAGTTCTAAGGTATTCACCCAAATTTTTATTTGAATATTTAGAACCCATTTCTATGTGAGTGACAATTGAACCATTATGTGGGATAGTGGCGGCAGGAATTTGGTAATTAACTGAATTTCCGTTATTATAAGTCTCACTACCACCCGCAAGTCCATCGACACCATCACCTTCAGAATACATATGAATATGTTTTGATATACCCTTGTGGGTAGCAGGGTCTTCCATTGAACCATCGTTGTATGCAGGAGTTGCATAGGTAATAATTTGCACTTTAACACCTGTTTGCTTATATATTTCGTCTGCAGCCTGAATTGAAATATTTCCGCCATGACTATATCCAACTAATGTAATTGGCTCATCAGCCCCAATTTCTCCAGAGGCCATTAGTTTATTTCTCGTCTCGACAACATGTTTAACCAATTCTTTAGCTGACTGTCTTCTATGAAAAGCCCTATTATTAGTCCAACCTGACCTTTTACCCCAACTAAAATCATCATCAGTTCGTGTATTACCACCAATTCTCTCAAATTGCTTAATCGCATTAGGATTGAACATATGTTTGGCACTAGACATTTCCGTACCATGAATTAAATAGACTTCAAGACCTTCTAACTCTAATCCGTCAATTACCCTATTCTCACTAAAAGCATATGGACTATTATGAGGATATTTTGATGCCAATGGATCCACCGCAAAAAACCTTCCCACTCGTGGGTCATGCATTCTAAACTTATAATTCACACTATTTCCCTCACCTTTTATCTCATCGTCCATTTCTTGTCCTTGAAAACCATAGCGGTAATCCGAACTACTAAACGTTCTACCGTCTAATTGCACCCCAAAAGGTGAGTAATCAGAAGAAGAAACGAGCTTGGCTAAATAACCATCAACTTCATCATCGCTATTGTCATCTAAAGGCATTTTAATGTCGGAGATCACAGCAAGAACATTACCGAGGTGATTGCTCATTTCGTAATACTTATCTCCTGCAAAATAGCTAGTTGTATTGTTCGCAGGTAAAGTCGATGTATAGCGATCTACTTTTTCTTTGAAAACTCCCACACGAGAAGAACCATAAATTTGGCGCTCCTCCAAATTATAGGCAACTGTGCTACTTGCACTCACAACATGCTCGTAGGTGCTTAAGGTATTTCCTTGAGCATCCAAAATATAATATGTACTTTTCTCGAGCATTTCTGTCTGGCTGTCGTAAACATGTTTGGCGATGCGATTGCCCATGGCATCATAATCAAATTTAGTGTTTTTTGGTGAACCAGACGGATCAGATTGTCTAATTTCTTTGATTTTACCATCAACGCGCCAAATTATTTCATCAATGTATTCGGAGTCGTCCGCAATCAATCTTCCTTCAGCATCGTAATGGTAATTGTTTTCAACATTTACATCCTTGTTTATGCTTAGATCATGCTGTTGGAAACTTCCTTGGTCACCTATATCGCCATCTGAAAATGCTGCTCCCAGGTCGTCATTGACATGATATAGTCGATTTCGTACTAGCTCATTGGCATCGTTCAAATGATAATTATACGTTAAGTTCTCAATTGCCGAACCATCTTGAGAATGCCTCGTTTGATTAAGTATATTTCCCATTCCATCGTATTTGAAATGGTTGAAGTATTCTTCGCCATATCCTATTGGGTTCCATTCGTTGGTCAAACCATTTTCATAACTTCTAGAATCAATCAGCCTTTGCAATTGATCGTATTGGTAAGCATTTACCATCGGCATTGCTGAGTAATCTATTGGTTTATGAATTCGGGTTTCCATGTATCGAATATTTCCATTGAACAATTGCGAACTATTCAAAGCAGGATCACTACCTGAATTTACCATCGGGTTCCATTGACCATTTCCCGGGTCAATCGGTGCATAATCGTTGTTGTAATATTCCAAACTAAACGCCATTGCATCTTTTGCGAACGTTTCGTGAATATATCCAAATTTGTTATCTATGCCAGGATCCAAATCTCTGTCATCAAAAACCGAGAACCTGAAAAAGCAACAGAAGGAAAAGAGCAAACAAAAGAAGAAAGTGAAACCATGACAAAAAGCAAAAAAATGAATGCTAATTATCAAGAGCATTTGCAAACGACCAAAACAAGGGCGGATCTTTTCCGCTTTGTATTACCCTTGTTGGGTTGCTTGCAAATGCTCAATTTTGCATCTCATTTTTTGCTTTGTTGTGGTTGAATATTTGACCACGCAGTAGCACCGTAGGTAATGTTTGCTTTTACTTCTCGCTTTTAGTTCTCGGGTTTTGGTTCGTTAGATGAAATTGCCGTTATTTTGCCCGTTTTGGCAGTTTTTCGGGTCTTTTACGATGAAAATTTGATAAAATCAGTTGTTTAAGCATAAAAAACACCTAAACACACACGAAACACAATTAAAAATGCGTGTCGAGGCTCTCGACAAAAAAGTAACTGCCTGCGGTGGCTCACCGCTTGGAATCTCAAAAGAAATTTTAAAGCCCAAAAAAAGAAAAAAGCCCTTTCGCCATTGGCGATTAAAAATAAAAAAAAGCCCAAAAAAAAGAACCTCAAATAAACCACTTAAACACTTGATTTTACGAGGGAATGGGAAAGAAAATAAAAATACAGAAACAAGCCGAAAGGCTTGTAAATAAAGAGAAGTAGCGGATTTTGTAAATGTTAATAACTTTTTGAGTTTTTACCGTTAAGCGTGCTTATAATTTGGGTCGTTGTTCTGTAAATCTACTATTATATTAATTTCAGTTAAGAAATTTGGATTGCTTGGCTGTTTAAAATTACTCTCTGTAAACTTCCAGAGCATTAGCAACTTTTGGAAAGATGATGTTTGCTTTAAATCTAAATCGAGGTATAAATATTCGGCAATAGTTTTTATTTCTTCGGTATTTGGAAAATTTGCATCCTCTGAAATACGTTTCATTAACTGGGTTGCTTCTTTGTCTTCTTGACTTGCTCCTAAATTGGATGTAACAAACTGTTTAAATATCATTGTGAGGTATTTAGTTTACATTGCTTGACAGCTCTGCACCTGCTTTGAACCTTATTTTTTTCTTTGCTTTTATTTTTAGTGGTTCGCCTGTTCTTGGGTTTCTGCCTGTTCGTGCCTTTGTTTCTAAAATATCAAACGTTCCAAAACCAATTAAAGCAACTTTACCGCCTTTGGTTAAACTTTCTGTAAAGGCTTCTGTAAATGCTTCTAAAAACGCTTTAACCTCTGTTTAGCTACGCTGCTACTTCGTGGTGTGGTTTACCTGTTTTCTCTGCAATTGATTTTATTAGTTCTGTTTTATTCATTTTGAGTTTGGTTTTTGAAATTAGTATATATTCAATGTTTTTACCAAGAAAAATAAATGTTTTTCTCTGTATTTAATGATAATTGAAACAAATTCGCCTAGTTCAACTGCACATTTCTAGGATATAAAAAATTTAAAAAAATTAAAATTGGAACTCCATAAGCCAACAAACATAAAATAAAATCATTAAACCCTTGAAAAACATAAACATAAAATAAAAAATCTTCTATAATTACTAATCCAACAACAATTACATTTACAGACAATCTAGACATTTTCCTTGATTTTACCAAAAACCCTAAGTAGATAACTGGACTGAGTAATATGAAGGATATAAGCGTTAATATTAATCCAAATGCAATTAAATCTCCAGAAGTAATTTGGTCAAATACATGCAAATTATGAACTGTATTATTAAAATCAATAATAAAAACAACTGAACCAATGAAAGCCGTTAAAACACATATTAATAGCCATTTACCCATTATTTCTTGATTTTATTCATAAAATATTCAATATACATTTTTCTTATCTTTTAACATTATCTGCAGGAGTAGATTCCCTTGGAGTGTAATTATCATCAAGTGTTCCACTTGATTTTTTAGTTGCTTTAAAATCCATCCTATCTTTAATTTTCCCAACCTTAGTTCTAAGGTATTCACCCAAATTTTTATTTGAATATTTAGAACCCATTTCTATGTGAGTGACAATTGAACCATTATGTGGGATAGTGGCGGCAGGAATTTGGTAATTAACTGAATTTCCGTTATTATAAGTCTCACTACCACCCGCAAGTCCATCGACACCATCACCTTCAGAATACATATGAATATGTTTTGATATACCCTTGTGGGTAGCAGGGTCTTCCATTGAACCATCGTTGTATGCAGGAGTTGCATAGGTAATAATTTGCACTTTAACACCTGTTTGCTTATATATTTCGTCTGCAGCCTGAATTGAAATATTTCCGCCATGACTATATCCAACTAATGTAATTGGCTCATCAGCCCCAATTTCTCCAGAGGCCATTAGTTTATTTCTCGTCTCGACAACATGTTTAACCAATTCTTTAGCTGACTGTCTTCTATGAAAAGCCCTATTATTAGTCCAACCTGACCTTTTACCCCAACTAAAATCATCATCAGTTCGTGTATTACCACCAATTCTCTCAAATTGCTTAATCGCATTAGGATTGAACATATGTTTGGCACTAGACATTTCCGTACCATGAATTAAATAGACTTCAAGACCTTCTAACTCTAATCCGTCAATTACCCTATTCTCACTAAAAGCATATGGACTATTATGAGGATATTTTGATGCCAATGGATCCACCGCAAAAAACCTTCCCACTCGTGGGTCATGCATTCTAAACTTATAATTCACACTATTTCCCTCACCTTTTATCTCATCGTCCATTTCTTGTCCTTGAAAACCATAGCGGTAATCCGAACTACTAAACGTTCTACCGTCTAATTGCACCCCAAAAGGTGAGTAATCAGAAGAAGAAACGAGCTTGGCTAAATAACCATCAACTTCATCATCGCTATTGTCATCTAAAGGCATTTTAATGTCGGAGATCACAGCAAGAACATTACCGAGGTGATTGCTCATTTCGTAATACTTATCTCCTGCAAAATAGCTAGTTGTATTGTTCGCAGGTAAAGTCGATGTATAGCGATCTACTTTTTCTTTGAAAACTCCCACACGAGAAGAACCATAAATTTGGCGCTCCTCCAAATTATAGGCAACTGTGCTACTTGCACTCACAACATGCTCGTAGGTGCTTAAGGTATTTCCTTGAGCATCCAAAATATAATATGTACTTTTCTCGAGCATTTCTGTCTGGCTGTCGTAAACATGTTTGGCGATGCGATTGCCCATGGCATCATAATCAAATTTAGTGTTTTTTGGTGAACCAGACGGATCAGATTGTCTAATTTCTTTGATTTTACCGTCCTTTTGCATTCCATTAAAACCATAGCGATACCCTTCAGCACCAACTAATTTATCTCCTCGTCCTTCCAATGTAACTCCAAAGGGAGAATAATCATTTGAACTTCGGATATCTGCTAAATAGTAACTAACCACATTCGCAACAACTAGAATATCTGGGATTGGCTTGTCTGAAATAACAGATAAAACATTGCCCAAATGATTTGATAACTTATAGGTTTTTTCCAACAAAAGTAGTCAAGTCCCCAAATCCGATTTCAACTTCGTCTTTATAACTCCTGAAGTTCTTAATTTTTATTATCCTGATTTTCATTTATCAATATTCTGTTTGAATGTCTTTTTAGCTTGTGCAATAACAATCCGACATGAGCGATTAGGTGTATCTCGTTAGCGCATTCGCTACTATTCATCCGTTAATCTCCATTTATAAAAATTTCTTTCGATTGATTAGCAGTCGTCTTTGTTGTGAACTCAAATATAAACAAAAAATTATTTAGAAAAATCTATTGAATTCGTTACTTCTCGCTTCAAAAACCAAAGCTCCAAATCCGCATACGGATGCTTCATCTAGTGATCCAGTTCAAAACCCACAATTTTGTACAACTTCAGCACGCGAGGAACAGTTGTTTCGGCATAAATTGGTAGGCTTTTCGCTTCTGACAATTCAAAAACGGTTCGTTTAATTTTGAAAATCGTGGCAGAGGACATCTGGTTTTCTTTAGCGCCTATCGCTAAGCCGAGCAAACCTACTTTTGGGCGTATGCTGGCAACTAATTTTTGAAATGTTAGAGCTTTTATTCCATTAGAAATCCCAGTGGCGAATAAAAAAACATGTAGTTTTCTTGAGATTTGCAGAATGGAAAAATTCTTCGCTTTTTGCTCGTAGAGAAAGAGAACGCAAGCCTTATTTTCAGAAAGGAAAGCGCCATTTTTAGCTTGTGCGTCATGAAAAAGCAAATTGAAAATAGCATGTAATTTCTCTTTGCTTTTCTTTTTCACTTGTGATTTCTTCCACAAAATTGGTTTATAATGTACTCGCTAATTGTTCGCCCAAGCTATCAAAATCAATTCCATCAAAATTACCGCTACTCATCATCAAAAGAACAGAATTATTCCAGTTTTGCGCGCGTATGAAGGCCAGAACTTCTTCGGTTTGTTTGAGCACTTGAACTTTTCCCCCAAAATTGGTTTCCACTTCAGTTTTCGCTAAAGCAGGCAATTTTTTGTGTTCCACCACATGATCGCTGTAATAAACAACGGCGGTGTCGGCTTTATCCATAGTATTTTTGTATAAGGGCAAAAATTCTTTGTTCAAGGACGAGAAAGTATGCAATTCCATTAAGGCCACAACTTTTCTATCTACAAATTGCTCTTTTACAGCGTTAATTGTGGCTTTCAATTTACTTGGAGAATGAGCAAAATCTTTGAAAAGGATGAAATTCCCTTTCTCGGTTACTTTCTGTAATCGCTTGCCTGCGCCCGTGAAGGTTTGTGCAGCTGTAAAGAATTGTTTTGTACTTACCCCAACTTGTTCCGCTAAACGCATCGCTCCGACAAGATTTTGTAAGTTGTGCGCACCAAAAATCTTCAAAGGATATTTTTCACCGTCCCAAAAGAGAATTGTTCCTTCATCTGTCAATTCATATTCGGGAACATCGTAAGGAACTGTCGTAATTTCAGAAGCGTACTTCTCCCCTAGTTTCTTCACTTCTGGATCGTTATTAGCGTAGGTTAAGAAACCATTTTTAGAAATTTGTTGACAGAAAATATTAAATTGTTCCGTATAATTTTCCCAAGTTGGAAACACGTTGATGTGATCCCAAGCAATACCGCTTATCAAAGCCACATCTGGATGATACAAATGAAATTTTGGTCGTCTGTCAATTGGCGAACTCAAATATTCATCGCCTTCTAAGACCATAATTTCTGCATCTTCCGTGATTTTTACCATACAATCGTAGCCTTCCAATTGCGCCCCCACCATGTAATCGACATTCATACCCAATTCTTTGAAAACGTGCAAAATCATCGAAGTTATCGTCGTTTTTCCATGACTTCCGCCAATAACCAAGCGTTTTTTGTCTTTGCTTTGTTCGTACAGATATTCTGGATACGAGAAAATCAGCAAATTCAATTCTTTCGCTTTCAATAATTCTGGATTATCTTCTCTGGCGTGCATACCGAGTATAACAGCATCCAAATCTGCCGTAATTAAATCTGTATTCCAGCCGATATGTTCCGGCAAGATTCCGTCTTTCGCCAAGCGTGCTTTCGAAGGTTCAAAAATTTCGTCATCCGAACCTGTGACTTCCATTCCTTTTCGTTTCAAGGCGATGGCTAAATTGTGCATGGCACTTCCGCCTATTGATATAAAGTGGACGTTCATTCTTCTATCGTTTTTCTATTTTTCCACCAATCGTACATATCCACTAAAACGGGTATGATAAAGAAAGTACATCCAAGGTCTAAAATCCAATGGTAGAAGTTTTCGTTTAGTGAATTGGCGAATAAAACAGGAAGTGCAATACTCACCAAAGCGATGTAGTATAGCCAATCCCACCAATTTATTGTTTTATAAATCAATCGTTTAAAGAAGTGTAGCGCGATATAAATAATCACCAATACCATGATGGAAACAGATACTTGCTTGATGGCGGAAAATTGTTCGGTTTGCCAATAATTTAAACCTAATATCAGACCAAGAATTAGCATGGCGATATTGAAAATCATTCGTACTGTTCTTCGGTTCATTCTTTTTTGTGGTGAAGATATGGAAATCACTTCGCCAAAAAAGGAAGAAGTTTGCAAATTTGCAAACAAGCGGATGCGGAAAACTGCAAGCTTAGTGTTAGGACGGTATGATCAAAATGAAGCATCCATTTCAATTCTCAAGAAGGTCTTCCAAAATCGACATGTTTTCTATAAGTACAATATGAACGCGTCTTACGTCACTGTATTTATTTGTTTAATCTCGTTTTTTTTTGTTCAGCAGCAAGTCTTATTTTCTTGAATTGGCGGACAAGCGACCGTTCCAAAGGAGCAATAAACACAACAGTGGCCTTGGTTTGGTTTTAATATATTTTTACAATTTTCGCATTCGTAAAAATACTGACAGGAATCTAGAGGCATATCTTCAACTTTTTTATATCCACAACTTGGACAAGTAATTTCTGATTTTAATTGGATTTCCATTCTTTATCGTTTTTGCTTATTGCTTTGTATCCTGCTGAATTGATTGCCTTCTCGATTTGCGTTTTATTGGTTTTCGTTCCATCAAATTCAATAATTGCGCTCCCATTTTCGTAAGACGTATTTGAGTTTACAATTCCGTTGAGTTTATTTACTTCATGGTTGATGTGTTCTTCGCAACTCGCGCAAGTCATTCCGCTGATTTCAAATTCAATTGTTTTACTATCCGATTTATCAAGTACGATTATTTGCGTACTATTTTTGGTGTAAAAAATGCGCGAATAGTAAGGGAAGGCCAACATAATAATTACAAATGCAGTTACAATTGCTAAAAAGGATTTTGAGTGCAGAAACTTTGGCTTTTCATCCGTCTCACATTCGCAATCAATAGCCTTTTGTGGTTTTAGTTTTTGATACCAAGCAAAGCCAATAACTAAAATGGTCAATCCGATTAAATAAGGTCTAAATGGTCCAACCCAAGAGAAAGAGGAGACAATTCCACTTGCACCTGCAACAAGAGCTAAAACTGGCGTTAAGCAACATAAAGAAGCTGTAATTGCTGTAAGCAAACCTACTCCGATTAATTTATTTTCACTTTTCATCTCGTTTCTAAAATTTTATTCTTGTCGAGTATCTCAAAAAATGGATTTAGTAATGTGTAATATTCAGCGGTCAAAGAGTAAAAAATAGTTTGGGCTTCCCTTTCTTTTTCAATTAAGTTGCGGTCTTTCATTTTTCTCAAATGCTGCGATATTGCAGAAACATTCATGCCAAGGATATCGCTTAAGTCACAAACACAAAGTCTTTTTTCTTCAAAGAGTAAGTAAAGTATTTTAAGTCTTACGCTATTTCCAACTATTGAAAGTCCATTTGCTAAATAGTCAAACGATCCGTTTAATTCAGAAACCGTGTCTTTACAACGATTTATTTGTCCAATATCAGCCTGTTGTCTTATGCAAGAATTATTTTCCATAACACAAATTTACCTATTTTTCTTATTTAAGCAAATTCTAAAATATAAAGCCTCAGGGCAAACGCATTTAAAATAGTACCACTTTATCAACAATCAAATAGTTTATAACTATTTGATTTTCAATTAATTAATTATCTTAAAATCGATCAATAGTTCGTATATTTAGCTGATAATCAATTAAATATACGGTTTTGAGTA
>Ga0209491_10003136_pt1 | contig 27823 bp, 23 predicted proteins | sample BON02_FD_187213 | JGI IMG/M metagenome (GOLD analysis project Ga0209491, IMG submission 187213) | Freshwater microbial communities from Lake Bonney liftoff mats and glacier meltwater in Antarctica - BON-02 (SPAdes) (version 2) | ecosystem: Environmental > Aquatic > Freshwater > Ice > Glacier...
TGATACCCCTAATGCTCATAATGTCTCATTTCTTAGGCTTAGATGGGGTTTGGTTTTCTATGCCTGTAGGCGAAATATTAGCTGGGGTTTGGGCTGCAATTTGGTTGTATATGGAAGTGAATAAACTACCAAACGATAAAAAGCCCGCTGGATAAGCGAGCTTTTTGAGTTATTTAAAGAAATATCTCCTTCTGTATTTTTATTCTAATTTTTAAATTAACCAGCGTTGTAGTAAAAACGTTCGTGTATTATTTGATCGTTTTCCCACTCTTGCACAGCTACTTGTTCCATCTGAACACGATTTCCCCCTTTGAAGGTTAAATCCATCATAACCTCAACAAAAACTTTATTCTTTTCTGTATCTTCCGAGATAGCTTTCACTTCTAAGTTATGAAATGCTTCAACACTATTGAGAAACTGCACTTCATACTCACGGCACGCTAATTTTCCCTCGCGTTTACCTGACGGCTCTTCCATTATTATATTTTCAGCATAATTTTTATCAAATGCGTCCAGAAGTTGACCCTGGGCCACCATCGCGTACATATCCTTTGCTTTTTCTAAATATTTCATTTTATTCTATTTTTTATATCATTAAGATGCGTTTAAAATTCAAGATCTATAACTATATCAAATTCATCATAGATCATTTTGTCTTGTAGACCATCAAAGTAGCTACCCGAACCATACTTTATGTCGTACTTTGTTCTGTCAATTTTAAGGTTGGCAGTCGCCTTCTTTCCATAAATGGAAACTTGAAAATTTAACGGTTTCGTAATTCCCTTAATCGTTAGATCACCTTTCACATCATAAGCGTTTTTCCCAGTGCTCTTCACTTCTGTTATTGACAAGGTAGAGGTAGCATTTTTAGACACACCAAAGAAATCATCTGATTTGAGGTGCCCTTCTAACTGGCCTTTATAATCTCCTTCTAGGTCAGTGCAAGCAATGGAAGTCATGTCAATAATAAAGCTACCTCCACTTAGTTTTTCCCCATCAAAAGTTAGCCCCCCAGATTTGAGATTGACTGTCCCAGTATGTGATCCGGTAATTTTATATGCCTTCCATATTACATTACTTTTGGTTACTTTTTCCTGCTTTACTTCTAGAGATTTGTAATTTAGCTTAAAACTCTGCAACACTAAGATGGTTACCAATACGATACTAGATAATACTACTTTTTTCATTCTTTCTGTTTTTTTATATGTTAATGATTTGCAAAATACTTATTGCATTTTGTTCAATACAAAGTTCACTGGGGCTGCCCAAAAAGAAAATAAAGTATGTTATGAAATGGGGTTAATCTAGGTTAACATTTTGCTACTCTCTGGCCATCTGACCTTTTATTTTACTTAGAAACTCTTTTGTAACTCCCAAGTAAGAAGCAATCATGTATTGAGGTATTCTTTGTTCCATTTTTGGATACTGTTCAAGAAAGAGTATAAATCGCTGTCTGGCAGTCATACTAAAAGTTTGAACTATTCGCTTCTGTGCAGAAACCAATGCATTCTGGGTTATTATTCGAAATCCTCGCTCTAATTTAGGAACTGTTAAATAAAGCTCTTCCATTAAATCGTAGTCAAATTGAATCAAAGAAGTACTTTCAATACATTGTATATTATAGTCTGCTGGAGTCTGAGTAATAAAACTGCCCATGTCAGCGGACCACCAATCTTCCACCGAAAATGAAACTGTATGTTCAGTCCCTTCATCATCTACGTGAAAGGACCTGATGCATCCAGAGATAACAAAACATGTATGTTTACATACATCCCCTTGCTGAACTATGAATTGGTTTTTAAGGTACTTCCTTTCTCTAATCTTAGATAGAATAAATGCCTCTTCATTTTCATTCAAGTTAATATGTCTTTGGATGTACGCTAAAAATTTGTGACTACTCATGGTCCTTAATTTAATTCTTCACAATAATAGATACTTAGACTCAACTAATAAGTGCGACACTACAAGTGTTTTCGTATAACTATCTAGTCTAATTAATTTCTCATCTAATCAAGCACCATTAAATTAGAAACGAAATAATAAACTACCTACACATCAAAAGCCTCAGCGATAATAGCTTCTTGCTCTTTTCTTGTCTATAGAAATAGGAAACACGCCTTTGAGACGAGGTCCTACACTATCTCAAACTCATCCCATGGCCACACTGTACCAAGTGTTCGCTTTTGCTTTTGTGATCCAGCATACACCAGATGCTCAGTATAAACGTCTTCCTCTGATACTGCCTTAAAGTAGTTAAGTCCATCAAATAGCTTAGGCATAACTGTACTCGTGCCTTTTATCTCACAGATATGTACGCCACTATCGCTTTCTACTATTAGGTCTACTTCTTTGCCATCGTAGTTATTCCAAAACCAATAATCGTCATGCTTATACTCATGTGCATTCTGTTTCATTTGTTCTGCCACTATCAGATTTTCGAATAGAGCACCTCTCACTGTTTGGTTAGTGAGCATTTTCGTACTTCGTATTCTCAGCAGATGAGCTACTAGTCCCGTATCATAAAAGTACAGCTTGGGACTTTTTACCAGCCTTTTATTATAGTTTTTGTGATAGGGCTTTATAAAAAAAATGATAAAACTAGTTTCCAAAATACTAAGCCACGATTTAGCAGTAGGTGAAGATATGCCACATTTTTGAGCAAGGTTAGACACATTGAGCAATTGGCCAGCACTGGCAGCACATAATCCTAAGAACAACTTAAACTTACTTGCTTCTTTCAGATTAATAAGTAGGCTTACATCTTTTTCTAAGTACGTATTTACATAGTTGGCGTAAAATACTTTTTGCTCTACTCCTCTATCATAGATACCAGGATAAAATCCATTGATAATAGCTTCTGACGAATCCTTAGAAAGTAAGTTAGCAGACTTCATCTCCTTAAAATCAAAAGGGAATAACCTGAAAAGTACAATACGACCTGCCAGACTTTGAGTGACACGCTCTATCAATTGAAAATTTTGAGAACCACTAAGGATGTACTGCCCCATAATCTTATCATTATCCATCTTAGTTTGCAAATAGGAAAACAACTCCGGCACCAGTTGTACTTCATCCAGTATGACGTACTTATCATACTCTTCCAGAAAACCATTGGGGTCTTTAGCCGCATATCTACGATTATCTGGGTTTTCTAAACTCACATACCTATAGTCTGTAAACTGAGAACGTAGCAAGGTAGTCTTACCTGACTGACGCGGCCCAGTAAGTGCTAGCGAAGGATACTTCGTAGCATATTTTTTCATTACGACTATAAGTCTTCTGGATACTTCAGACATACCACAAAAGTACACCAAATTTAAATATTTGAAGCACTAACTTTAAATATTCGATGTATTAACTTTAAAAAATACACATACTAACTTTAAATATTCGACGTATTAACTTTAAATATTTGAATCATAAATAACTGATTAAAAGGGCATACTAAATAGTATTGCAAAAAAATGGGCAATACGTTTAAGTAAACATATTGCCCCTAGAAATTATAAATACTTTACCTACACATCAAAAGCCTCAGTGATTATCGCTTCTTGCTCTTTCTTGTGTACTGCTGCGTATCCAGTAGCTGGACTTGCACTACTTTTTCTAGTGATATCTTTAAAACCTCTAGCCCAGTCATAGCGTAAGATGTGCATCCATGCTCCCATATTCTTTGGTTCTTCCTGTACCCAGCAAAATTGTGCTTTTGGATATTTCTTAAAGAGGGCTTCCATCTGAGTCTCAGGCATAGGATAAATTTGCTCTAGACGCACTACAGCCACATCCTTACGTTTATCTTCTTGCTGCTTAGCTAGTAGATCGTAGTAGATTTTACCTGTACATATATTTACTCGTTTTACCTTTTTAGTGTCTACGTAGGTATCGTCTATTAACTCTTGAAAACCCCCTTTTGTAAATTCCTCTGACGAACTTACTGCCAATGGATGACGTAGCAGACTCTTGGGACTCATGATGACCAATGGCTTGCGGAAATCTCTTTTTAGCTGTCTACGAAATGCGTGAAATAAATTAGCCGGAGTAGTGATATTCATCACCTGCATATTAGCTGCAGCACATAGCTGTAAATATCGCTCCAGTCTGGCACTACTGTGCTCTGGTCCTTGCCCTTCGTATCCGTGTGGCAGTAGCATCACTAAGCCACTGTACCTTCCCCACTTAGTCTCCCCACTAGCTATAAACTGGTCTATGATCACCTGGCAGCCATTAGAGAAGTCACCAAACTGTGCTTCCCATATCGTCAAGGCATTTGGACTAGTCATAGAGTATCCATACTCAAAACCAAGCACCGCATACTCAGAAAGTAACGAGTTGTAAACCTCGAATTTCTCTTGCTTGTCACTGATATTATTCAACGGGACATACTCTCCTTTCCCATCTTCCATATTCACTACGGAGTGACGGTGAGAGAATGTGCCACGCTCTACATCTTGGCCGCTCATACGCACAGGATGTCCCTCTTCTAGCAAAGTACCGTACGCCATAAGCTCACCCATAGCCCAGTCATAACTGTCATCTGCTATCATCTGCTTTCTATCGTTATACAGTTTAGTAACTTTTTTGATAGGAGTATGATTTTCTGGTAAGGCTGTGATGGCATTAGCTACTGCATCCCATGCCTTTTTAGAAACGGCAGTATTACTCGCTATTTCAAAATCTGCTTTAGTCCCACTTTTTAGTTTACTCCACGTATTCTTAGGTAGATTGTTATTCTTAGGCGTCTTATCTGCACGTACATCTTCTAGATCTTGCTGCAGCATAGCCTTAAACTCTTTTTCCATTTGCTTCGCAAGATTAGCTTCAATACTCCCTTGCTCGCTTAGTTTCTTAGCATATATCTCACGTGGATTGGGGTGCTTGGCAATGGCTTTATAAAGTGCCGGCTGAGTAAATTTAGGCTCGTCACCTTCATTATGACCATACTTTCTATATCCCAAAATATCTATAAATACGTCAGACTTAAACGCCTGGCGGTACTCTAGTGCTAACTTAATGGTATATATCACAGCCTCCACATCATCACCATTCACATGAAAAACAGGACTCTTAGTGGTCTTAGCTACATCTGTACAATATATAGAAGTACGAGCGTCTGTATAGTTAGTCGTAAATCCTATCTGATTATTAGTCACTAGGTGAAGAATACCACCTACATTATAACCGTCTAATCCTGCCATTTGAATCATTTCATATACTATACCTTGGCCTGCTATCGCAGCGTCACCGTGTATTAGTATTGGGGTAATTTTACTCAAGTCATTGCCATACTTCTGATCTAGTTTTGCCCTAACTATACCCTGCACCACCGGATCTACAGCCTCTAGGTGGCTTGGATTTGGTGTCAGGTTTAATTTTACCTTTTTACCTAAACTAGTTTGGACTAGGCTTGTATACCCTAAGTGATATTTCACGTCTCCTTCAAAGACGGACTCTTCATACGCCTTACCTTCGAACTCATTGAATATCTCAGCATAGCTTTTTTGCATGATATTGGCTAGCACATTGAGTCTACCTCTGTGTGCCATACCTATCACAAACTCCTCTACCCCATGGCTAGCTCCTAGCTCTATAGCTGAATCTAGTGCCGGTATAAGTGTCTCTAGTCCTTCTAGTGAAAAACGTTTTTGACCTACATACTTAGTATGCAGAAAATTTTCAAAAGCCACTGCTTGGTTCAGTTTCTCTAGCGTCAGTTTCTTCTGCTCTAAAGTGAAATCTGGCGTGTTCTTACGCTTTTCCATTCTACTCTGCAGCCACTCTATACGCTTAGGGTCCGCCATATACATATACTCCACACCTATGTGTCCGCAGTATGTAGCTTCGCAATGAGCTATAATATCAGACAACTTAGCTGGACCGATTCCTATGGCCACACCCGCATTAAATTTTTTGTCTAAATCATCCCTTGATAGTCCAAAATTTTCAATCGATAAATCTGGAGTGTAGGTTCTACGCTCACGTACTGGATTAGTTTTAGTAAATAAATGCCCCCGAGTACGGTATCCGTTATTAATAAGGTTAAGGACATTGATCTCCTTTATCATCCAGCCAGAGTCAGAAGCGTTATCATCAGATACCGTAGCTCCACCTTCTGCATTCAGACCTAACTCTCCGTAAGCTAAATCAAAACCTTCGAAAAACCGCTGCCAGCTTTCATCCACTGAGGATTTATCTTCTTTGTACTGTTGGTATAAATGCTCGGTAGCATCTACATCTGCGTTGCTTAGATAAGAATGGTTTAACATGATTTGAATGTTAACGCAAAAATAGAAAAGGGGTTCATAATCAGAGATAGTTTCTTTCGAAATCTAAGACCAATTTAGACCAAGATATCTACATTCTTGTCTGTAGATAATGCAAAAATCATTTACGTTATATACTTTTGGTAAAACCAATTAAAAATCAAAATGGAAGAAACACAATTATTACCAAAGAAAAGGAGCACATTTATTACCGTTTTATGCATTCTTACATTCGTAGGAAGTGGATGGGGAATTATTGACGGTATTATGGACTATGTAGCTGCAGACAAGGTCGGTCAAGCTACAGAAATGATAAAGGATCAGATGGATGACGCTAAGGATCAAATAGAGGATAGTGAAGATATGCCAGAAAGTACCAAAAACTTTATGGAGAACATGATGGGCGGAGTAATGGAAAGCATAACTCCTGACAATATCAGAAAATCAGCAATCGTTAACATTCTAGCATCTTTACTCTGTCTATTTGGAGCCTATCTTATGTGGAATTTGAACAAAAAGGGCTTTTTCATTTATTTAGCAGGAACGTTATTAGCCGCCATAGGAATGGCTCTCGTTTTTAGCGGACTTATTGGGATGGTAGCAGCTGGAGGTACAGGCTTTTTAGGCCTTGTAATGTGCATACTCTACGGAGTAAATCTTAAAGACATGAATTAAACATTTATTCTAAAACAATAAAAAAGGTGTGCGGTTATATTCGCACACCTTTTTTATTGCTACTGTAGCAAAACACAAATAAATGAACAGTAGAGAATTCGTACAACTATTTAATGAATATCCAATCTTTCAAGAACTGGAGCGGGAAATTAGTGCCGGTAAATCACGTTTTAGGATTCAAAACTGCATCGGTTCTGCTAAGTCACTCCTCTTTGCTCACTTACAAAAACACACGGAAAGGAGTGTACTCGTAGTATGCAATAATCAAGAAGATGCAGAATATGTTTACGCTGACTTACAGCTTTTTACGGACCACAATTACGTATTTCTTTGGAAAGATTCTTTTCGTAGAAACTTTGATATGGGTGTGCCAGAAAGCACCAAAATACAAAGTAAAGCAAGTGTAATAGATGCACTAGCAGACTTAGATAAACCTAAGATAGTGGTCTCTTATCCCGAGGCTCTGCTAGAGAAAATAATAACGCAAGACACCTTTCAAAAAACAAAACTTACCTTTAAAATAGGCGAGGAAGTAGACTTAGATTTCCTCATAGAAGTACTCAATGAGTATAGTTTTTACCGCGAAGATTTCGTTTACGAACCTGGTCAGTTCTCGATACGAGGCGGTATCATAGATTTATTCAGTTATGCGAGCGAGCTACCTTTTAGACTAGAATTAGATGGTCGTACTATAGAAAGTATACGAGAGTTTGACCCTATCAGCCAGCTTAGTACTAAGAAGTTAGTGCGTGCCACAATAGTTCCTAATGTGCAAGAGAGCATGAAGGAAGAAGGTCATACAGACATATTCAGCTACCTAGGCAAAAAACCGATAGTGTGCACTTATGACTTACCTTTTGCCATAGCCAAAATGGAAAAGGGATGGGAAAAGGCCACTGAAAAAGCTACTGCAGAAAATACTCCTGAACAACTCTATTTTGATATTGAAGAGATTACAAACCAACTAAATAAGAAACCAGTTATAGAATTTAGTAGCCAAACATTCTTCAGGCCATCAGTAAAACTAAAATTAAACCAAGTACCACAACCTCCTGTAAATAAGAATTTTAACTTACTAATAGATACGCTAAAATCTCTTGATCAAAAAAAATACACGACCTTAGTATTCTCAGAAAGTGCTAAACAGATAGAGCGACTGGAGAGCATATTTGACGACCTACAGTCTGGATACACCATACAGCCAGTATATAAGAGCTTGAGTGAAGGATTTGTAGACCACGATCTTAAAATAGCTGCATACACAGAGCATCAAATATTCAATAGATTCTATCTGGCCAAGTCTGGAAGCAAAAAATCTACTTCCGGACAGATATCACTAAAAGAACTACAAGACCTAAATCCAGGTGACTACGTTGTGCATATAGACCATGGAGTAGGCCAGTTTAAAGGGCTCCAACGCATAGAAATGGGCGGAAAATTACAAGATGCCGTTCGAATAGAATACAAAAATGGAGATTTGCTCTATGTAAATATTGGAGCACTTTACAAGATAAGCAAGTACAAAGGCAAGGATGGCACCGAGCCTAAAATCAATAAACTAGGAAGTGATGCATGGTCTAATCTCAAGCGAAAAACCAAAGCTCAGGTAAAAGACATAGCCAAAGACTTAATAGCACTATATGCTAAGCGGAAAGCGGAGAAAGGATTTCAGTTTAGCCCAGATACGTACTTGCAAACTGAGCTAGAAGCTAGCTTCCTATACGAAGATACCCCAGACCAAGCCAAGGCTACAGAAGACTTTAAGGTAGACATGGAAAGTGAGAACCCTATGGACCGCTTAATATGTGGAGATGTAGGTTTTGGAAAGACAGAGATAGCCATACGTGCTGCTTTTAAAGCAGTGACAGACAGTAAACAAGTGGCGATACTCGTACCTACTACTATCTTGGCACAGCAACACTTTCACACATTTCGAGACCGCCTGCGTGACTTTCCTTGCACAGTAGACTACGTGAATAGATTTAGGACTGCCAAACAACAAACCGAAACACTAAAAAGACTAGAAAGTGGTAAGCTAGACATCTTAATAGGCACGCATAAACTCCTCAGTAAAAAAACCAAGTTTCACGATCTGGGACTACTCATTGTGGATGAGGAACAAAAATTTGGGGTAAGTGCTAAGGAAAGACTAAAAGAATTCAGAGCAAATGTAGATACACTTACACTCACTGCTACGCCCATACCACGTACGTTACACTTTAGCTTAATGGGGGCACGTGATCTGAGCATCATGATGACTCCACCGCCTAATCGTAGACCAGTACAAACCGAGGTGCAAGTATGGAATAACGATGTAATACAAGAAGCCATAGGTGCTGAGATAGCACGAGGAGGCCAGACTTTTGTGATACATAATAGAGTAAAAGACATACAAGAAATAGCACAACGAGTACGTGATCTAGTGCCAGGAGCCAGAGTAGCCGTAGGTCATGGCCAGATGAAAGGCGATGATCTAGAGCAGGTAATGGTTCAGTTCATAGAAGGGGAGTTTGATGTACTAATAGCTACTACTATCATAGAAAGTGGACTAGACATACCCAATGCCAATACCATCATTATAAATAACGCTCATATGTTTGGCCTAAGTGATCTACACCAGATGCGTGGCCGAGTAGGACGAAGTAATATAAAAGCATACTGCTACCTGCTAGCTCCGCCTGTACACACACTGCCAGAAGACGGAAGAAGAAGACTGCTAGCCATAGAGGAATACTCAGACCTTGGAAGCGGTTTTAACGTAGCTATGCGTGATATGGATATCCGTGGAGCAGGAAATCTTTTAGGTGCAGAGCAGAGTGGCTTCATCTCAGAAATAGGATTTCATATGTATCATAAAATACTAGATGAAGCTATGCAAGAACTACGAGATGAAGAGTATAATGCCCTACTAGATAACGGAACTACCCAAAATTCTTCCAAAAGACTAACGGTAGAAGCTACTGTAGAGCCAGATTTTGAGGCACGCATACCAGAGACATATGTAAGCAATGTAGCTGAGCGATTAAATCTATACTCTGCCTTATCAGCCATTAATGACGAAGAAATACTCGAGAGTTTTACTCTAGAGTTGGTAGATCGTTTTGGGGATATGCCTAAAGCAGTACGAAACCTAGTATGGAGCGTGAAACTAAAGATAGCAGCACAAAACATATATGCGGAAAAAGTAAAGACAAGAGAGAAAGAAATCTTCCTGTACTTTAATAACAACCTAGGAGAAGAGTTTTATCAAGCTCCTACATTTGGTACTATTATGAGTTCAGTAAACCAAGAACCAGAACATTTTAGCTTCAAGCAAGGTAAAAATCACCTTATACTCGAGGTAAAAGGGTTCAAAGATTTCAGAAGTACTTTAGAGAGAATAAAAGAACTAGGTAGTGTGAGTATAGACACATTAACTAAGTAGTATAGACTGTCCATTCTTACGCAAAACCACACTATCAATAAGTACACAGCCTTTTATCAAGCTAAAAATTGCACCTTTTTCTGATTATAGTCAAGCCATTGGGCTCTTTAATTCCGGTCTCAATATTGAAAAAATCCCATATTTGGAATAAATTGTGTCATTTATAGACTTTTTACATTAAACGCTTGGAAAAGGAAAGTACGAGTATATATTCGTACTAAGAAATACTAACAACTACTACCTGTTAATTTCGAATATACCAAAGGGAGTGATGATCCTTTGACATCAACGTTCCTGAAGAAGCACTACTTACTTCAGAAACGCTTTACCAGTGAATTACGTTACTGGGAAGATTTAGTTAAAATAGTTAGGTTAGAAACCCAGTCGAAAGGCTGGGTTTTTTATTTAAAAGTTTTTTAGCAACTCCCCAAACTCCCATACATCCATAAACGAATTATACAAAGGAACTGGAGCGAGGCGTATCACATTAGGTTCTCTCCAATCTGCTATCACATCCCGTTCCGTTAGGTAGTCGAATAGTGCTTTACCATTTTGGTTAGTGAGCATACTTAGCTGGCAGCCACGCTCTTTCGGAGTAATTACCTCAAACTCTAGCTTATCGTTAGCCGCTTGTGCATCCATTACCACCTGTTCTAAAAATGCATTCAATTTCTTCCCTTTAGCTACTAGAGCGTCCATTCCCACCTCGTCAAACATATCGAGAGACGCTTTATGTGCAGCCATAGCTAGTATAGGAGCATTACTCAGCTGCCATCCTGCTGCACCTGGTTCTGGGATGAAGCCTTTCTTCATCTGAAAACGCTCACTCTCCTTGTGTCCCCACCAACCTGCTAATCGCGGAGTATCAGGATTGTTGCCATGCCTACTATGTATAAAAACACCACTGACCCCACCAGGACTACTATTCATATACTTATATGTACACCAAGCCGCAAAGTCTACATTCCAGTCGTGTAGCTCCATCTTAATATTACCAGCTGCGTGTGCACAGTCGAAACCAGCATAAGCTCCTACGGCATGTGCCGCGTCAGTAAGTGCCTTCATATTAAAAGCTTGGCCAGTATAATATTGTACTCCACTAAAGAAAACTAAAGCACACTCCTCTCCTACTTCATTAATCTTAGCTACGATATCCTCTGTACGAAGTGCGTGCTCACCTTCTCGCGGATTTATTTCTACCACGGCATCTGCATATTCGTACCCATGATGCTTTACCTGACTCTCTATCACATACATATCACTGGGGAAGGCTCCGCCCTCCATAATGATCTTATAGCGAGATTTCGTCGGCCTGTAGAAACTCGCAAGTAACAAATGGAGATTTACTGTGAGGTTATTCATTACCACCACTTCTTCTGGCTTTGCACCCACTACTTTAGCTTCTTGATCAAAAAAATGATGGTAGCTAAACCAAGGGTTTTTACCGTGAAAGTGACCTTCTACTCCTAACATCTGCCAATCGTCTAATTCTTGTTGGATATAATCCTTCACTGACTTCGGCTGCAGACCAAGTGAATTTCCAGTAAAATAAAGTTGTTCTGCCCTAGTCTTGCCCGGAGGCATAAAAAACTGACTGCGGTACTTAGCTAATGAATCTTCTGAATCTAATTGTTTGGCGAAATCTTGGCTTGTATTCATTTGCATACTGCAAATAAAACTAGAAATAGAAAAAATTGGTAGCTTCGATCGAAGACAGTGTTAGTAAACAAAAATAAATAAGAGCAGTCCAACGAAGGCTCCTAAGAACACAAACGCACCTACTAGTACTGATAGAGCCATTATATATCTTTCCTTAACCCCTGGATTCTTATACCTGAAATAAATCCGTATTGCAAAAATTGCAAAAATAAGAGACAATAAAAATCCAAATCCCAAAGTAAAAGGTGACGTAAGAAGGAGTATTAAAGCTGCTACGGAAAGCCCATTTGCTCTTTCGTATTTCTGAATTATTTCTTCCCTATCTAGGTCTCCTCTTTGCAAAGAATCATGCACTACAGAGTCTGATTTTATCCGTAAATATGCTCTACCTATTATGCTTTGCTTAATTGCTTGACGTGCTTCGCTAACCTTTAAAGGTTTTATCCTGAGAGGATTAAGAGGCCCAGGCAAGTCTTCACCTTGCATCATCACTTCCATAGTATTGCCGGTAATTACCCGATTTTTATTTAGTGTAAAACTCTGCTTTGCTACTGCATCTAACGAATGCTTACTTTTCTTTACTCGTACCGTTCTATGTGCATACTGCGAACAACTAGCAAGTAATGCTAAAACAGATAAAAGAAGAAATATTTTAGTGCTTTTCATTTTATAATTTTCTCTTAAAATAAACGTAAGTATGTGCCACTTTGATAGCCTAATCCGCTTGGGTCTATATATTGATATCTACAATTATACCTAAACTCGTTACAATCATTTACCACACCATACAGCTTGTCCTTACATACTATTATTGTTTCCAAATTTAATATATTAGGTGGTAAATCATAGATAAGCGGCAACTTTACGACTCCTTTTGTATCATATGCACCCCAAGTACCCGATGTGCTTTGCACCACTATTAATCCATGCTTTGGCAAGCGTACTTCTTGAAACTCAAGCGGAACAACAAGTTGCATTTTCTCATTCAGTATGCTTTTAGAAAAGCTATCGCCTACTATGGCAAACCCATTCGAAAAATTATTAGCCTCTACAAACACATACGGTGTGAGCTCCATACCTACTACATTTATGTACGCATATAAATTTCCTTGAGACACATATGCTTTACCCTCAGCAAGTTCGCTTACTTCTGTATGCACATAGTCAGAGATAGCTATGCTGTCTACTATGATCGCTTTTTTTCGATTGTTGGGATGATCTTTCACCTCCCAACTTTGTGCAAAGAGGGAAGTAGCCATTACAGATACTAATATAGCAAACACTAATCTCATGTCTTTTCTAGTTTCAAGTCGTCACCCACAAACCAATGTAAATTAAGTAAAATAGCCAAATACTTTAGCTCAAACTCCATCTTATTTTTATAACAAAGCACTGTTACATAGCAATACTTATTTCCCTGCTCATCTCGTCCATAGTCATATGTAGTTTTTCCCTTTTCAAGCCTTTTAATATTGAGCTTAGATTGCTTCGCATATTTTAAAATCTTCTTATACTCTTTTTGCAGATTACGGAGTAACATTTGCTGTCTATATACAACCTGCTCCTCTCTATATTCTATAGCCATAGTATCGAAAGTAGATTTGAGATACTTCATCCTAGGCACAAAATTTTTCATTTCAACTAAATCCTCTCTAAGTAACATTGCATAAAAAGAGTCACACATAACCGGTAGAGAATCATACAACACCTCCATATCAATACTATCCTTTTGGGGATCTTTGAGTGTATAGAGTTGTGCCTGCACTGCACATACACCCAGTATAAATATGTAACAAATAAAGTACCTCACGTAGTTATATTAACAAATCTAGAGCCAAAGGCTACATAATTCTCAATTTACACGTATTTTTTATTGTAATAAACCAAATTAATACTCAACCACGTAAGGACCTATACTTAAACTTACGTGACTATGCATTCACGATTCTGCAATTCTTAACTACCTTTGTGCTATGCACATTTGTTACAAGTCTACAGCGTTTTTTTTGATAAGTGTCTTGCTACTTGCGGGTTGTTCTGAGCCCAAAGAAGATGGTAAAATAATCATAGCTTGTACTACAGGAATAGTGGCTGATTGTATAAGAAACATTGTAAGCGATGAGGTAGAAGTAATAGCACTCATGGGTGCTGGTGTAGATCCACACTTGTACAAGGCATCTCAAGGTGACATTACAAAACTCGCTACGGCAGACATAATAGTATACAACGGCCTACACCTAGAAGGTAAGATGGCCAAAATGTTAGAAAACTATAGCAAACAAAAACCTGTATTTGCTTTAGGTAATTACATTCCAAAAGAGCACCTAAAAAGAGTAGATAATACTTCTGACTTAATAGACCCACACATTTGGTTTAACCCACAAGTATGGATGACGGGTTTACAAGGTGTAGCAGAAGAGCTAAGCTTACAAAACGCGGTTCTAAAGGACTGCCGTGAGCGGTTTGCTGCATACAATCTAAAGGTTGAAAAACTAACTCATGCTCTACAGAGTCAATTGGACTCTACTTTACCCATTGAGCAGAGAATTCTAATCACTAGTCACGATGCCTTCGAATATTTTGGCGATGCATTTACATTTGAAGTCCGGGGCTTACAGGGCATATCTACAGCTGCAGAGTATGGAGCTAAGGATGTTAAAAACATGATAGACTTCATAGTGCAGAACCAAGTAAAATCTGTTTTTGTAGAAACAAGCGTATCAAACAAAAACCTTGAAGCCGTAATAGAAGGAGCTGGGGCCCTAAATTATAATGTAAGAATAGGGGGCACTTTGTATAGTGATGCACTAGGTTCTGCTGGCACATCACAAGGTACCTACACCGGCATGCTAGAAGCCAATGTAAACACCATAATAAAAGGCTTACAATGAGTAATACAATCATAGAAGCTCATAACCTTACTGTGCTATACGGCCGTAAACCTGCCCTATGGAATATAGACTTTGAGCTGCCAGATAAGCAGGTAATTGGGATCATGGGGCCCAACGGCAGCGGCAAGAGCACCTTACTAAAAGCAATAATGGGAATAGTAGAACCTACAAGTGGTTTTACCAAGGTGTATGATGATGAGCTGAATAATGTGCGACACAAAGTAAGCTATGTACCACAGCGACAAGATATAGACTGGGATTTCCCTGCAAATGTGTGGGATATTGTAGCTATGGGCAGGTTCCAAAAAAGAGGCTTATTCAAAAAGCTAACCACAGAAGATCAAGAAATAATAACCGATAGTCTAGAAAAAGTAAATATGCTAGGCTACGCTAAGCGGCAGATAAGCCAGCTTTCTGGCGGGCAGCAGCAACGGGTATTTTTAGCTAGAGCAATAGCCCAACAAGGAGATCTCTTTTTAATGGATGAACCCTTTGCCGGAGTGGATATAGCTACTGAAGAAATGATAATTTCATTGCTTAAAACAATGAAAGATGCTGGCAAAACCTTAGTAATAGTGCATCATGATTTGCATACAGCACAATCCTATTTTGACCACTTAGTATTGCTCAATACTAGACTCATTGCAAGTGGCCCTACTTCAAAAGTATTCACAGACCAAATACTGACAGACACATATGGAGGCAGGCTTACTACTATCTCCAAAATAAGCCAAGAACTAGAAAACAAAGAATTCCCGATTCGCCATAAATGATGGAAATATGGGGTCATATAAATACCTTTTTTTCTGCCGAGAACTATACCCTCTTTGTAGTAAGTATAGCGTCTGGCATACTCTGCTTTGCGGCAGGTGTAGTGGGCACCTTTACTTATCTTCGCAAGCGAGCTCTTATAGGTGATGTAATATCGCACTCTGTACTACCGGGGGTGGCAATAGCTTTTATGCTCACAGGAGTAAAAAACCCATTCTATTTTCTTATCGGAGCTATCTCCTCTGGTCTACTCTCTATATGGATAGTGGACTACGTACAAGCTAAATCTAAACTAAAACCAGATACTATTTTGGCTCTCACTTTAAGTGTATTCTTTGGGGTTGGCATTGTATTTTTAACGGACATACAACACAGCGAAAATGCCGCCCAAAGTGGGTTGGACAGTTTTTTGTTTGGCAAGGCAGCCTCTATGGGCATGCTAGATATCCAACTTTTTTCTGTGATAGCCATTATCAATGTAGTGTGCATTGCCTTCTTTTTACGAGGATTTAGTCTTATCAGTTTTGATGAAAATTATGCTAGAGGACTTGGTATTAAGGTATCCTTTTTAAAATCATTTCTGGCAGTGCTCACCGTGATCACTGTAGCTATAGGCGTGCAGGCTGTTGGCGTCGTTCTCATGGCAGCACTACTGATAACACCTGCTGCAGGAGCACGTTTTTTAACTAATAATGTAAAAAAAATGCTGCTATATGCGGGGTCATTTGGCTTTGCAAGTGGAGTAATAGGTGTATTTATAAGCTACAGCGGTACAGGTATGCCCACAGGCCCATGGATAGTAGTAGTACTTTCTCTCTTTGCATTAATTGCCATATTTTTTGGAAAAGAAAAAGGTATGTATTCACGTATGAAAATGCGAGTATCCAATAACGTCAAAATTAACAATGAAAATGTGCTAAAAGACATTTATAAACTGGCTCAAGATGGAGAGAAAACTATCACGGTGAAAGACCTTATAGAAAAAGAAAAGTATCCGCCATCAAAATTAAAAAGCATACTAAAAAGGCTAGAGCATGACAGGCAAATAGATCAAGTGCGGGGATTTGTAATACTAAACGATAATGGAAGAATAGCTGCAAGAGCAGTAATAAGAAAACACCGTCTTTGGGAGATTTATTTATCTAAGTATTTTCAACTAGAAGAAGACCATGTGCATGACGATGCTGAGGGCATAGAGCACGTTATAACTCCAGAGATAGAGAAGCACCTGATAAAACTACTTGACCGACCAGAGACTGATCCGCACCAAAGTGAAGTCCCATACTGATGAACGATTTTTATATCATATTCACCGCTAGTCTGGTAGCCATAAATTGTGCCTTAATGGGTTGCTTTTTGGTCATGCGAAAAATGGTAATGATAGGCGATGCTATATCGCACGCAGTTTTACCAGGAATTTTCATTGCTTACTATATATCCGGCTCTACAGCCAGCGTGCCAATACTAGCCGGAGCTGCACTTAGCGGTATTTTGGCGACTGTGATGATAGAGTGGTTTACCAAAAAAGCTAGACTGCAAAGTGATGCCGCTGTTGGCGTATCCTACACATTACTCTTCGCTATTGGGATTATTCTTATCTCCAAGTTTGGGAAGAATGTAGACCTAGACCAACAATGCGTTTTATATGGAGAAATAGAGCAAATCGTCTTTTGGTTGCAACCGGTAGGGTTTGGACTACAACTGCCTAAACAAACCATCATATTACTCCTAGTTTGTGTTCTTCTTTTAGCGGGAGTCATCTGGGGATACAAGGGTTTATTCATAACTACTTTTGACCCAAATTTTGCACTTTCTACAGGGGTGGCCGTTACTTTTTGGCACTATTTCTTAATGAGTGGGGTTTCTCTGAGTACCGTAGTTAGTTTTGAGTCGGTAGGGGCTATTTTAGTCATTGCATTTTTATCTGGACCTCCAGCTATCGCCTACCTACTTACAGAAGATTTTAAGCGAATGCTCTTCTTATCTGCAATCATAGGAATAATGTGTTCTGCTGCTGGATATTATGCTTCTATGTATCTTGACGTATCCATTGCAGGTTCTATTTCCACAGTTATTGGTTTGGTTTTTATCTTTGTTTTTGTAGGCACCAGAGTAGCCAAAAGTAAAGTGGATGTAATATCTACCTAAAATTAATGTCAAGGTTTTAAATCTATTCATAGAAACCACCAAGGACGCACTATAATTGCATAGCATTGGTTTTACGCTATTAGTGAGAAATTTCAGATATATACAAACGGCTTTTTGGGCATTCATTGTAAGTACGTGCATGGGGCAAGATACCTCTGCATTTTTTGTTTTAGATGCTGAAGATATTCGCTACAATAATATTCAGAATCTGGAAGAAGCACTTGATTTGCTTCCTACCTTTCATCTATATCACTTAGATAATCAATCGCATGTCACGGGGGGCTCAATAAAAAATGAGTACATCGCCATATTTAAAAATGACTTACCTTATCTCCTAGACCAAAATATTCCTTATGATCTGAGAGGCATTCCTGTTTGGGATCTTAGCAGAATAGAATTACGTATTGCTCCATCTACCTACAGTGCAAAAAATTCTGGGACTATGGCCATTTTTCTATATACCGCAAATTACCAAAACAAAGCTATTGCGGCACAAGCTTCTATAACCAATAGCTCTGCAAATGATTTCCATATTAATTCTAGCATAGAGTTAAGTAATCTCATACATACTGCACGTGTAGGTGTAAATAGGAGTTTCTCTGCTGCTCAATACGAGCAACTTACAGACAGGGGCACCGCTATAAGTGCCTATGAGCGATATGACCTAAATGCTTCTTACTCCTATAAAATTTTAAAAAGTGTAGGTCTCACGGTTTCTTTAGATAATTCAGTATATAAATCTGTACAAAGAGGTGAAGTAATAGAAGGGACCTCACGCGTGCGAGATGTCAACCAATCCTTTGCACGAAATAGAATACTAGGCTCATTAGAAACTGCCTTATCTAAAAACCACACTCTTGAACTCAGTACAATGTGGCATAGGGCTGCAAATAACCTCAATTCTTTAGACAAAGATTTAAGCAATGGCACTACCCAAACTCATATAGGTTTAGATGCTCAGGCTAGTTCTAATTTTGCTCAATCGTATACACAACTTTTGCTTACTTCAGAAAATCGAAAATTGAACTATACAATGGGTATAGAGCTAAGCTCAATAAAAGATAATGAGTATCCTACGATAAATGCCATCCAATCTACATACTCAGACTATACTGCTTTTGGCAGTTTTTCCTACCAATGGCAAAGCACCTTTAGACTAGAAGCAGGAGCTAAACTGTTAACAAACAGTCTTGCCAATAGCTATCTGCTACCACACGCTAAGGTGACCTTAGCTCCCAAAAACGATTTGCAACTGGTGGCTTCATATCAGCAATCACTATCTTATAGTGCATTCTCCAATCTTTTTTATACGCCCATTTTAAATGGTGGTGTACAAAGCAACATATTGCTAAAACCTATAGATATAAGTACACTAAATATTCTATTGTTGGTTTCTAAAAAAAATGTAGATATACATAGTGGGATACTATATAACAGCATAAGAGGTATACCCAGACCTATAACTAATGATAAAATACAAAATGTCGGCTCTAGCAGTGGGAATACTACATACGCAGGGTTAACCTTTAAAAATCATTGGCTCAAACTCAGGCCGAGCGTAATGTTGCACGGTACTAATCAATTAAAAGATACAGCCAATTTGACCTACTTTACCCCCGAAGCAAATATCTATGTACACATTAAAATACCAAATTCTAGACTAGCAGTATCCGCAACGGGCAGACACCTTGGCAAACACTCAACACTAGCCCTCGAAAACGATGTAATAACCATATTCCAACAGGGCAAAATAAGTTACCTAAATCTAGCTGTAAGTCATAGTTTTGCTGAAGACAAAATGCATTTAATATTTGGTATTACAAATGCAAATAATCAGACCTTTGTGAATAACGAGAGGTTTGTACTTCGAGATATAGAACCTCTGCTGACCGACGAAACAAGTATAGCCGCAGCAAGAGATAGAGCATTTTTCTTTAATGTTAGTTACATTATCAAATGAGAAACTTGTTATACATATCACTCATACTACTCTCTGGATGTTTTCAACCAGACGAAGTACTACCCAAAATTAAAGATTATACTACAGAAATAACAGTTAGCACCACAGGAAACCAAGCAGCATATATTGACCTGTCTAGTGCCGACAAGTTGGCTAGTAGCTTTGAATCTCCGTGGCATCTCAAGTTTCAAAACACAAAAGGCAGCTGGAGCATATTGCTGAACACACTACTTGGGGTATCGATACACAATACCAAAATCACCAATTATGATGCTATAGATACGGCTTACCCTATACATAGTATCCCGTGGCAACTAGACGGCACCTCTGGCACTGGAACTCAATCGGCTATTGGCGTTTGGGGTGACTTCGAGTTTCCAAATCCAAAATCATATAAAAATGTGTACCTGCTCTCTTGGAGCGATGGTACATTTTTGTACTACTATAAGCTGCAAATTTTGGATGCGATCAATAACACTTTCCATATTAGGTATGGCACATTAGATGGTAGTTTTACAAGGTCTCAATGGGTAGAAAAAGATCCCAACTTTGCCTATACCTACTACTCATTACTCTCACAAAAGATACTGAATAACGTAGAACCTAAACGCAGTGATTGGAATATCTGTTTCACCTATTTACCAGACTCTATAATACATCATGGATCCTACCCGTTTATCTCTACATTAAACAAATATGTGGGCCTTTATCAAGCCTTGCTTATCAACGATGATTTTACAGAGATTCATATAGACACTAGTAGAACATTCTCCAATATAGACTACTTTTATGCAAAAGACTTAGAGTACACGGATGTAGATGGGCTTATAAACCTTTTTCAAGGTTGGGAAGAGAATCAGCAGAAGCTTAGTCTAAAAGAAAACCTAAGTCTCCTTGTAAAAGAGCAAAATTCTTACTACGCTCTGAGAGTAGAAGAAATACGAGCAGATAAGCCAACAGAGGCCACTATTAGGTTGCGAATAAAGCAACTCTAGATAAATTTAAACTCTGCATTATTGAACTTGCCAGAGCTCATCAGTAGAATATTATCCCCTTTATCATATGCCATATTTACCAATTCAGAAAGCTCAGATGAGGAATTGATAACTGTAACATTTCCAAAACATTTTCTCACAAATTCCGGAGACATTGGCGTCATTTTTTTATGGGCAAATACCTCCTCGTCGAAATATACCACTGCCTTAGTAGCCGCAGACATAGTATCTTTATATAAAGGCAAAAAATCTTTATTTAAACTACTAAAAGTATGCAATTCAAAAACTGCTAGCACGTCCCCGTTATAGGTTTCTGCTATAGCCTCTGTGGTAGCTTGCAGCTTGCTGGGCGAGTGGGCAAAATCTCGGTATACCACTTGCTTCTCAGTTTCTATTATTTTTTCCATTCTTCTCCCTGCACCCGTAAAAGATTCTGCTGCTTTATAAAAAGCATTTACTGATACGCCCAATTCTTGGCATACTAGCAGTGCTGCTTGTAGGTTTTCTAGATTGTGTTTACCTACTACGGCTAATGGATAATCTATTCCATCAGCAGTTACAATAGTTCCTCCATTTTGGAGTCTAAACTGTGGAGTATCATACGACACATTTGGCACATTAGTCTTGGTTACCATTTTAGCCAAATTCTCATCTTTTTGAAACCAGAAGAATTTACCTTCTTTGTGATGAGAAGCTATGTAGCTCCTGAAAGTAGCGAGGTATGACTCAAAAGTAGGGAACACATTAATATGATCATATGCTATACCCGTAATTATGCTTATGTGCGGTTGATACCAAAGAAACTTAGATGTCATATCAAGCGGAGAAGATAAATATTCGTCTCCTTCTATGATTATCATGTCAGCATCTGTCAGTTTTACAGAGAGATCGAACCCATCTATTGAGCTGCCCACCAAGTAGTCAAAATCCATCTGCAATTGAGAAAGCACATGCATAATCATAGCTGTAGTTGTTGTTTTGCCGTGACTTCCTGCTACTACTATGCGTTTCTTATCTTCACATTCATTAGCTACAAACTCAGGGAAAGACATAATTTTAAGCTCTAGTTCTCTTGCCCTTTGCAACTCTGGATTATCTGACCTGGCGTGCATTCCTAGTATTACTACATCGATGTCTGATGTAATATGGTCTGCATCCCAACCTATAGCTGGCATTAGGTCTGCTTTTTCTAGATTACTTTTTGCTGGGTCGTATATGGCATCATCACTACCTGTGATGTAATAGCCTCTATTTTTTAGAGCTATGGCCAGATTGTGCATTATGGCACCTCCTACGGCTATTAAATGAATTCTTTTCAATACTAAAAGGATACTTATCTTCGTTTACGAAAGTAAATAGTTATAGCATGAAAAAAATCATCTTCGTTGGCATTATCCTAGTTTCTGGCTTATTTAGTTTACAGTATTCTTTAATGGGAACGCATGGAGATAGACTAGGTCAAAAAAAATCTGCCGACTTCACTGCAGCTGAACTTCCTAATACGGTAAAAGAATATGAAGTGGTTTATATCTGCCCAGACGATACGGCTATGATAAACAAGCTCCACAAGACTTTTGACATGTTACTATGAGATAATAATAAGTCGATTGATGCCTTGATACTCTTATACGCTACACTAAAACTCTTACTTAAATTGTATGATAGCACAGGATTTTAAAGACTACCTCGCTCCATTTTTTTATCTTAATTTGCACTAGTGATATCTATAGTATTACCCATATATAATGAAGAGGCCGGTTTAGCTTCTTTTGTAAGTGAGCTCAGTTTAGAACTTACTAAAATCTCTGAAAATGCTGAAGTCATTTTCGTGAACGACGGAAGTAAAGACAATTCCCTTACTTTAATAAAAGGACTCTGTGAGGAAAACAAGGACTTTAAATACATAGACCTCAGCAGAAATTTTGGACATCAAATAGCAGTCTCTGCTGGTATAGACTATGCCAAAGGAGACAAGATAATGTTGATAGACAGTGATGGGCAAGACCCCCCTGCTGTGATGCACCAAATGCTCGCCAAAATGGAAGAAGGGTACGATGTAGTATATGCTCAACGAATAAAGCGAGCTGATGAGTCTGCTCTGAAAAAACTAACCGCTAAATTTTTCTATAAATTATTAAATAAAATAACCAATATTGAAATACCTGTAGACACAGGAGATTTTAGAATAATCAATAGAAAAGTAGCAAACGCCCTGAAGCAAATGCCCGAGAAGCAGAGGTATCTGAGAGGGCAAATAGCTTGGCTAGGATTTAAGCAAACTGCTGTATCCTATGAGAGACTAGGAAGAAATGCTGGAGAAACAGGATATACCTATCGCAAAATGATAAGACTAGCATTAGATGCTATTACATCTTTTTCTAATTGGCCACTTAGGCTTGCGACTCTCTCTGGTTTTTTCTGTGCTTTTATTGGTTTTTTCTTAATTCTATACACCCTATACGCTAGATTTATACTAAAACAATACGAACCAGGCTGGCCGTCTCTTATGATTACAATTATATTTTTGGGTGGCATACAGTTGTTGGGTATTGGCATGATAGGGGAATATATAAGCCGCATAAATGACAATGTAAAAAATCGCCCCTTATACTTAGTAGGAGAAACCAATATAGAGTCAGATGCATCAAATTGAGCCATTTTATCTGTGGCGAGATATATACTCGGCTGACCAAGACCCGAATGCTCTGAACTATGGCCAAGAATACTCCGAGTTTCACTATACCAATAAAGTCTACAACTACTTACTCCATCCGCAATGGGATAGTTTTGGCAGTGACACGCTATTCTACAAGTTACTCTATGCAGACTATGAGCAAGAGTTTTGTATAATTGAGCTAATAGGTGAGTGGAACGATGCCATAAATAACGACATCATGCTTCTGAAAACTGAATTATTAGATCATTTAATAGATTTAGGAATTCAAAATTTCGCTATCATAGCAGAGAATGTATTAAACTTTCACGCTATATCAGACGATTACTATCAAGAGTGGAAAGAAGACATAAAGGGTGGTATCTATATCATTAACGCATTGCCCCACGTATTAGACGAAATGGATGACTATAGGCTAAAACACTATGTTACCTACGGCGGCCGGCTAAATGAGATAGATTGGAGAAGTATAAAGCCTGACAACCTGCTTGAACTGCTCGAAACCAAATATCTAGAGATAGAATAAAAAATCACTTTTTAGAGATTAGAATCACTTGTATATTGCCCTATTTTTCGACAGGCATTAATAGCGTGAAAGTAGCTCAAGACTCAAAGTATAAACTAATTTTTAGTGTGTCCACGCACCAGCAACTCGGTGTGATGATACACCCGTATGTTGTGGCTTACACCTCACACGAAACACTCTCACTAACCTACCAAAAAGTTTTCAGTGGTAACGCATCCTACTATACCCGACTAAGCTCAGATCAACTCGCACAAATAGCTACTCTAGATGATGTAATGGTAGAAAACATAGTGCGTAAATTCTCTCCAAAACAAAAAATAAGACCTAAGGAGTTTTTTCAGAAACACCTAAGCAAAGAAATACTCAAAAACGAGATACGCCCTTTTATAGAATCTAAAATTTTAAACCTTCTAGCCTTACTCAGTAGTTCTTCGGACTGTCTATATATAGCAGATGACATTAATCCTGCAGCCATTCCTGTTCGTATCTTGCCAGACTATACCAAAGTACTTTTTCATTTCAGAAAAAACGAGAATGGAACGTCTTATTTTATTACAATAAAATACGGAGAAGATAGAATCCCTTTTATGAAACTCGGCGGATTAATGTTGAGCCAAAATCCAGCGAATCTTTTAGTATCAGGTCACTTACATAAATTTTACGACTTTGTAGATGGAAGCAAAATCAACATTTTTATTAATAAAAAATACGTTCACGTTAAACCTGAAAACGAGCATATTTACTATGAAAAATTCGTTACTCCACTGCTGGAAACGGCACCCGTACACGCTCAAGGCTTTACACTAAATACTATAAAAGAAGAAGCTACTACCGTGCTTTCTCTTGGCTTACAAAATGGGCAATATGGCTTCCGACTTTTGATAAAATATGGTGAGCATCTTTTTGCCTATAGTGCAAGTAAGCTATTTCATGTACATCTAAAATGGGAAGACGATCAACCTATTTTTACGAAATACAAACGCTCACAGATATGGGAGGCCAATCGGGTAACTGCCTTAGCGGAGCTTAATCTAAATGAGCAGAGTGATGGCTTTTTAGCTTTAGACGACGCATCACTCCCTGAAACTATGGGGTGGCTCAGAACTCACAAAGAAGTACTGGAAGAAATGCACTTTGTAATTCAAAATGAGCTCAAGATAAACTACAGCTTAGAGAAGCCAAGACTCAACTATACTATAAGTGATAAGATAGACTGGTTTGACCTTAAGGTAGTCATTACTATAGGCAGTTTTGAAATACCCTTCTCTAAAATAGTAGCCTTGATGAAAAAAGGCGAAACAGAGCTACTACTGCCCAACTCCGAAATTTTCGTATTCCCAAAAGAGTGGTTTGCTTTGGGCAATTCGCTAATAAAGCAAACCAGTAAAGACAATACATACGCTGTAAAAAAGTATCAAGTAAACATCCTCAGTTTGGTCCAAGCTAAGGAAATAAAGCAGCACCTTACCAAGCTGGTAGATATTCTGAAAGAAGAACCCCATAAACTCTTCCAAGGCAAACTAAGACCATACCAACAAGATGGCTTAAGCTGGCTTATGTTCTTAAAAAATAACAGATTTGGCGGCATACTAGCTGACGATATGGGACTAGGAAAAACGGTGCAAACTTTAGCATTCTTACAAAAGCTAAAGCACGCTAGCTCCGAGCTTACTAAGCCGTTATTTTTATTAATAGCCCCCACTTCCCTACTTTATAATTGGCAAGAAGAGGTAAAAGTATTTACCCCAGAACTACAAGTGACTTTACACGCAGGGTCTAAAAGAGCCAAGTCTATTTCAGCATTTGTACAGACCGATTTGCTCATTACCAGCTATGGCCTCATACGAAATGATGCTGAGCTTTTTCAGCAACTAGAACTAGAAGTAGTAATACTAGACGAGAGCCAAAATATAAAAAACCATACGGCTAAAACTACTCAATATATAAATAAACTAAAAGCAACTTGCCGAGTTGCACTTACGGGAACCCCAGTAGAGAACTCGGTACGAGACCTATGGAGTCAGATGAATTTTCTGAACAAGGGACTACTCGGCAGCCTAAGACAATTTGAAGACAAGTACGCCAAACCAATAGAAAAGCTAGGCGACGATAAAGTAGCAAAAGAGCTACAAGCTCTTATAAAACCATTTTTGCTAAGAAGAACAAAAAGCGAAGTAGCCAAGGACCTCCCTCTGCTTACTGAAAAAATAATCTACTGCGAAATGAGCAAAGAGCAGGCAGAATACTACGAAGAAGTAAAATCTGAATACCGCAATAGCTTGACTGATTTAGTAGAAGATAAAGGAATAAGTCAATCTAAATTTTCTATTTTACAAGGCTTATCTAAGCTGAGACAGATAGCCAACCACCCCTACTTGGTAAACAAGGAGTATGAGGCAAGTAGTGGCAAACACGACATACTTCTAGAAAAAATAAGCACTGCACTAAAAGACGGACATAAGATTCTAGTCTTTTCTCAGTTTGTTAGCTACTTAGATATTTTAGAAAAGGATATAAAGTCAAAAGGACTTTCATACTTCAAACTTACCGGGTCTACTACTAAAGAAAAGCGAGCAAAATATGTGGCTGAATTTCAAGCAATAGAAGAACCTTCCGTCTTTTTAATCTCACTGAAGGCGGGTGGCACAGGGCTAAATCTTACCTCAGCCAACTACGTATTTATAGTAGATCCATGGTGGAACCCTGCAGCTGAGGCACAAGCTAGGGATAGGACACATAGAATAGGCCAAAAGCACAATGTATTTAGTTACAAGTTTATTTCTAGAGACACAATAGAAGAAAAAATAACTCTCTTGCAACGCAAAAAAGAAGGCTACTCAAAAGACATAATAGTGTCTGAAAACAACATATTATCAAATCTTGACATAAATGGGTTGCAAATTTTATTAGCCTAATGTGTTTTTTAGGTAAATTTGAAATTATAATTAAAACATATTACAAAATGAAAAAAACACTTACTCTTCTTTTTTTAGCTGCGACTACGGCTCTTTATGCACAAGTAGACTTAGCCGTTACATCTATTGACCTACCCACTTACATCAAAGATGGCGAGGCAAACACAGTATTCCCTTTACAATTTACTTGTAAAAATAACGACACCAAAGCTTTAAACGCCGGAGACACGATAATTTTTAATTTTTACACTATAAACATTGATGCCTCTAAAATAGTTGTAGCTCCACCAGCTTTATTATTAATATTAAATAGCGAAATAGCTCCTCAAGCAAGCTTCAGTTCTCCGACTTTAAACGTTACAACTCCTACTGTTATGGGTAAAAATACAAATGTACGCCTAGGTATAGCAGCTTATGTTTTTAACAGAACTGCTCCACCAGTAGATGCTGACTCTACTGACAACATTTTTTTTAGAGATATGACTTGGGAAAAAAATTATGGTGCATCTGTAGCTTCTATAGCTAGCGATCAAGATATCACTGTTTATCCTAACCCTGCTGTGAATGAGATGAACGTGCAAGTATTTGCTGCTCAAGCTAATGCCGTGAGTATAGAACTTATGGACTTGACAGGAAAAACCGTAGTACGCAATGATGAAGTAAACATGATTACTCCTAACTCGTATAATTTAAATACGGAGGGATTAGAAAACGGGATATACATACTTAAAGTGACCAATGGTAACGAAGTAAGTACTACTAAGGTTACTGTTTCTCACTAAGCTCAGTACAAAATAATAGAGGTCGCTATTTAAGTGCATACCATTTTGTTATGATATAATTTTGGTGAAATAATCATTCTAGAAATTAAGTTGTGAAAGATTGTTTTCTTGCTTCTAGATCTGTTTAATCGGTAACAGAATTC
>Ga0209491_10003138_pt1 | contig 27817 bp, 30 predicted proteins | sample BON02_FD_187213 | JGI IMG/M metagenome (GOLD analysis project Ga0209491, IMG submission 187213) | Freshwater microbial communities from Lake Bonney liftoff mats and glacier meltwater in Antarctica - BON-02 (SPAdes) (version 2) | ecosystem: Environmental > Aquatic > Freshwater > Ice > Glacier...
GCGCTCGTCGTCACCTCGACGTCGGGCTCCAGGCCGTTGGCCCTGTCCACCTCAGGGGGCTCGGGCACCGGCACAGTCACCTACCAGGCGGGTGACGGCACGGCCACTGGTTGTGCGGTTGGGGGCATCAGCCCGAACTTCACGCTCACCTCGACAACTTTGGGGACGTGTTTGGTCACCGCCACCAAAGCCGCGGATGTCAACTACTTGGTGACGTCCTCGGTCCAAACCACAGTCACCGATCCCGGTGTGGCCCCGGCCGACGCGGTGGTGGTGGCCCCGAAGTTCACCGGCTGACCGCTTTCTCATGGCGGGCCCGCGGGCCCGGACCTGAGACTGCACGGTGGCGCTGCCCTCGGGTGGCGCCATCGTCGCGTCTTGGTGCCGGGCGTCGCGCCCGTACGGCCCGTGCTCGCGGTTGCCACACCCTCCGGGGCCCTCGACGTCGGGCTCCAGGTCGTTGGCACTGTCCACCGCAGGGGGCTCGGGCACCGGCACAGTCACCTACCAGGTGACTTTCGTTACGGCCACCGGTTGCAGGACAGTAGGCGCCAGCCCGAACTTCACTCTCATCTTAAAAAGGGCGGGGACGTGTTTGGTCACCGCCACCAAAGCCGAGGATGTCAACTACTTGGTGAGGTCCTCGGTCCAAACCACAGTCACCTTGGGCAGGCTGCGATGACCGGAGGGACCCTTACGGGGCCCGGAATCTGCGAAGCCCGATATTCGCTCCACCACCTGAGCTGGGCTGACAGCCCAGCTCAGGGGTGTTGAGGTCGGCGAGGTGGTCGGCGGAGGGCCGGCAATGGGATGCGAACACTTCCAGTCGGATCCCTCGACGCCGGCTACATCGCCCACGGCTAGGCCACCACCATCCACGAAGCCCAAGGCGCCACCGTCGACCACAGCCTCGTCCTCGGCACCGACGACCTCTACCGTGACGCCCTCCACCGCGCCGCCACCAAAGAACTCGCCACCGACTCCGCCGAACCGAACGGCGACTGGGGCATCGGCCGAACCGAACGACAACGACTCATCACCGATCTCGAAGCCCTCAAGGACCTCCGACCTCCGGAACTCGACGACGACACCGGCCTGGGCCTCTGAGAACTCGGACCCGACGGTCCTCGGCGTCGTTCGGGGCGGCGTGCTGCGAACGGATTGCGAACGAACGCCCTCGCATCGGATGGAACAGTTCGACACTCGCCGGACGACCCGATGGACGCGATCCTGTTGTTCGTATGGAATTGCGGCACCACGCGGCACCACGCGGCACCACGCGGCACCACGCGGCACCACGCGGCACGAGTCGGCACGCGGCGAATGGCTCTTACGACACCGTAAATCCTCCAGCCCCTGGGGGGGGCGTGTGGGTTCGAACCCCACTCCGGTCACCATGAGCACTACCTCGGGTAGCATAAAAGTACGAAGCTGAGCGTCAGTCTTCCGGCCGACGATGTCGAGTTCCTCGACGAGTACGCCAACGCCAAGGGCATGGCCTCCCGATCGGCGGCGGTGCACCGTGCGGTCAGACTGCTTCGCTCCACCGAACTCGGGCCCGCCTACGAGGAGGCCTGGGCGCAGTGGGAAGCCAGCGACGAGCGCGACGTCTGGGACGGTGCGTCGGGTGACGGGCAGGCTGATGCGCCGCGGTGAGATCCGGGTCGTGGATCTCGATCCTGCCCGCGCTTCCGATGCCAACAAGCGTCGGCCTGCGGTCATCGTGAGCAACGACGGTGCGAACACGACGGCGGAACGGCTCGGGCGAGGAGTCGTGACGGTTGTCCCGGTGACGTCGAACGTCGATCGCGTGTATCCGTTCCAGGTCTTGCTCGATGCCCCGTCCACCGGTCTCACCCGCGACTCGAAGGCCCAGGCGGAACAGGTGCGGTCGATCGCGGTCGAACGAATCGGTGAGCGACTCGGCGTCTTGTCCCCCGATCTGCTCGGCGCGCTCGACGAGGCCCTTCGGCTCCACCTCGCGCTCTGAGAGCGCTCGTCCCGGATCGCCTGATCTGAGGGCAGCGGCTATGGGACGGCCCGGCCTAGCCTCGGAGTCATCGCTGTTCATCCGCCAGAGCCCATCACCACGGTGTGCCCGCGACCCGTGCGTCGGCCGGTGATGTTGCAGGGGTGGCACGACCTGGCGTCGATGCACTGGCCGTTCGACCCCGATGTCGTCCAGCGCCTGCTTCCCGCCGATCTGCGGGTCGATACGTGCGGGGGATCAGCATGGGTCGGCACCATCCCCTTCGACATGCAACGGATCCGGGTGCCTGGTCTGCCTGCCCTCGGGCCGCTGTCCAGCTTCCCCGAGACGAACGTCCGCACGTACGTCGTGGCGCCCGACGGGCGGAGGGCCGTCTGGTTCTGCAGCCTCGACATCACCCGCCTGCTCCCCACGCTCGTGGCCCGGGTCAGCTATGGCTTGCCGTACTGCTGGGCCCGGATGTCGATCGAGCATCAACTCGGCGACCGACGGATCTACGACTCTGAACGACGCTGGCCGACCCGTGGGCCCGCCTTGCACGCCGTGGTCGACATCGGCGAGCGCATCGACGACGAGGCCCTCACCGAGGTCGAGCGTTTCGTCACTGCCCGCTGGGCGTTGGCGTCCACGTTCGCCGGCCGCACTCTGTGGGCCCGGGTGGAGCACGCTCCCTGGGCGTTGCACCGGGCCCGTGTGGTAAGCCTGGAGCAATCGATCCTGGGCGCAGCCGGACTTCCCGGACCTGTGGGGGACCCGGTCGTTCTCTGGTCACCCGGGGTCGATGTCCGCATTGGACGCCCCCGACGCCTGTGACCTCGCCCACGGTGCTCGTCGGTGTTCGCCCTTCCGGCAACGTTTCCGCTCGAGCGAGTCAGGACTGGAGCCTGGGGAATACTTAGTACTAAATAGGCGTTAAGCATATGTCAGAGCCAACAGCTCAAAGGAGAGAATCCATGTTCCAAGTACTCGAGTTGACCGAGACCCAATACAACCTGGTGTACAACTCGTTCTCGTTGACGATCGCCGCCATGGGCGCGTCGTTCGTCTTCTTCTTGCTCATGCGGAACCGAGTCGGTGCCGAGCATCGCATCGCCGTGACCATCACGACGCTCGTCGTGGGCATCGCTGCCTACCACTACCTGCGGATCTTCGACTCTTGGTCCGCTGCCTTCACGTTCCGCGACGGTGTCTACGTACAGGATGGCCTTCCCTTCAACGAGGGCTACCGCTACGTCGACTGGCTGCTCACCGTGCCGCTGCTGCTCGCCGAGCTGGTCCTGGTACTGAAGCTGGCGAAGGGAACCACCCGAAGCCTCATCATCCGACTCAGCATCGCCGCAGTCCTCATGATCGGCCTCGGCTACCCGGGCGAGATCGCGGCGGCGGATTCGGTGACCCGCACCGTGTTCGGGGTGCTCTCGACGATTCCGTTCCTCTACATCCTCTACGTGCTCTTCGTGGAGCTCGGTCGATCCCTCGATCGTCAGAGCCCTCAGGTTCGCAAGTTCCTCGACGCCATGCGCTACATCCTCCTCATCACGTGGGGGATCTACCCGCTGGCCTACATCGCCCCGTCGGTGATCAACAACGAGGCCGTGGCCGAGGTCGTCCGCCAGGTCGGGTACTCGTTCGGCGACATTCTCGCCAAGCCTCTCTTCGGCCTGCTCGTGTTGGCCATCGCCCTCATCAAGACCCGGGAGGACGAGGTGCTGGAGCACGAAGTTGTTGCTGCTCCGATCCCGGTAGAGAAGGCCTGACACAACCACTGCCCTCGGGGTGTCGACGCGCCACGAACGCGTCGACACCCCGCTCGGGCGGACTCGCCGACCTGGAGTGGGTCAGATGCCCCGCCCGACGCGGAGGATGCTGGTCAGTCCCCACCCGGATGGGCGAGACTCACCGCCGTGTACCTCCTCGGAAGCGGCATCATCATCTTCATCGTCCTGGCCTTCCTCGTGGTCGGCGTCTGGATGTCCCAGCAGCGCAAGCGACGCGCGTACGAAGCAACCGAGGGCGACGACGGGTTCGACCCGCAGCTCTGAACGGACCTGTGCTCGGGGGCCGGGTCGCCGTCAGGTCTCGAGGGGCAACAGGGCCTCGGCCAGTCGGCCCAGCTCGGCGTCCCAGTCGTGGGCGTCGGCCAGGGGCATCACCACGAACTTCGTCGCCCCGGCGGTGATGAACTCCACGAGCCGTGAGGCCAGGGCATCGAACGAGGGGACCACCTCCCTCGGGTCGAGCCCGGGTCGGCGTCGCTCGATCATCTCGACCAGGCGACCGGGCACCGGTCCGTCGCAGTAGGTGACCAGCACGCCGTAGTGCTCGGGGTCGAGGGACCGGCCGGCCTGGGCCGCGGCCGCCTCGATCACCGGGATCCCGTCGGCCACGTCGGCCGGGGTGCAGAACGACGGTAGCCAGCCGTCGCCGATGCGGCCCACCCGCCGCAGTTCACTCGGAGCGATGCCTCCGAGCCACACGTCCATCAGTTCCTGTTGGGGTCGCGGCAGCACCCGCACCCCCTCGACCGAGAAGAACTCGCCGCGGTGGGTGACCGGTTCCCCCGACCACAGCGCCCGCATCAGTTCGAGGGCCTCGTCGAGCCTCCGCCCCCGCTCCTCGCGCACCACCCCGAACGCCTGTTGCTCGATCGGGTCTACCGCGCCCAGCCCGACGGCGGGCAGAAAGCGTCCCGACGACAACACGTCGAGGGTGGCCATCTCCTTGGCCAGCACGACCGGGTTGCGCCCCGGCACCACGAGCACCGACGTGCCCAGCTTCAACCGCTCGGTGCGCCCCGCAGCCAGAGCGAGGGCGATCAGCGGGTCGGGTGCCGGTCCGCTGATCCGCTCCGACAACCACAAGCTGTCGAATCGGAGCGCCTCGAGCCGGTCCACCATCCGGGCGAAGGCGGGACCGGTGGCCGCGATCGTGGCCGTGCCCAGCCCCACTCCGACACGAACCTTGCGCCCCCGGGTGGGCGGAGGCTCAGCGGGGGAACTCACCCGATGATCCTGTCACGCACCGGCGGGTGCCATCGGGGGGTGGGGACGGTCCGACTACCTTCGTGAGCCGTGCCCGTGCCGTCGCTCGACCAGCTGTTCCGCCTCGACGGCCGGACGGCCATCGTCACGGGGGCATCGAGCGGGCTGGGGGAGCGTTTCGCCCGGGTCCTGCACGCCGCCGGCGCCCGTCCCGTTCTGGCCGCCCGGCGGGCCGATCGCCTCGAAGCACTGGCCGCCGAGCTGCCGGGCTCGGTGGTGGTCGCGGCCGACGTCACCAACGAGGCCGATCGCGTGCGGATCGTCGAGGTCGCCGCTGCGGTCACCGGGCGCATCGACGTGCTCGTCAACAACGCCGGCATCACCGATCCGGTTCCCAGCGAAGACGAGACCCCTGAGCACTACCGGCGGATCATGGACGTGAACCTCGACTCGGTGGTGCGGCTGTGCCAACTCGCGGGGCGCGAGATGCTGGCCGCGGGGAGTGGCTCGATCGTCAACGTGGCCTCGATCTTCGGCACGGTGGCGTCGTCGCCCATCAACGAGGCCAGCTACGTGGCATCGAAGCACGCCGTCGTGGGCCTCACCCGCCAGCTCGGTTCCGAGTGGGTGCGACGGGGCGTGAGGGTCAATGCCCTCGCTCCGGGTTGGTTCCGAACCGAGATGGCCGAGGTCATGTTCACTGATCCGGCCTCGATGGAGTACTTGCAGCGCAACACCCCGGCCGGGCGTGGCGGTGAGCCGCACGAGCTCGACGGCGCGCTGCTGTTCCTGGCCTCCGACGCCAGCACCTTCGTCACCGGTCACGTCCTCGCCGTGGACGGCGGGTGGACCGCGCGGTGAGGTCACGCCGGCGTCTGTCGCTCACGGTTCTTCTCGGGGTGCTGCTCGCCGGCGTGGGTTTGATCATCGGGGCGTGCTCGGGCTCGGACACGACGGAGCCCCCGGCCACCACCCAGGCGCCGGCCCCGCCTCCCTCACCGACGCCGGTCGACGGCGGGGTGCTGAGGGTGGCGAGCGGACCGCTTCCCGCCGACCTCAGCCCCGCCGCCTCGGTTTGGGACAACTCGGCCCAGCAGCTCGCCCGCGGGCTCTACGACCGCCTCGCCGTCTACGACGTCAACAACCTGCCCCGCCCCGAGCTCGCCGAGTCGATCGAGTCCGACGCCACCTTCACCCGTTGGACGATCCGGGTACGCCGCGATGTGCTCTTCCATGACGGCACGCCCTTCGACGCGTCGGCGGTGGTCGCCAACCTCGAGGCCCAGCGCACGTCCCCTCTTGGAACCCACCTGCTCACTCCGGTCTCGACGGTGGTGGCCACCAACAGCCGCACCGTGGTGGTCACCATGTCCACTTCCTGGTCGACGTTCCCCGAGGTGCTCGCCACCCAGATCGGGGCCATGGCCTCACCGGGCACGCTGGTGGTGGCCGGAGCGGTGGCGCCCATCGGTACCGGCCCGTTTCGCTTCCCGCCGGTGGACGGGCAGGGCGGCGAGGCCTTTGATTCAGTGGTCGCGGTCACACCGGCGGTGACGGGTGAGGTGCAACTCGTCCGTAACCCGTCGTATTGGAGGGCCGGGCTGCCTCGGCTCGACGCCGTGCGGTTCGTCGTGATTCCCGAGCCGGGCTCGCGCGTCTCTGCCGTACTGCGAGGCGAGGCCGATCTCGTGTCCACCGACCGGCCGGCGCAGTTGTCGCGCCTCGACCGGGCGGCGGCCGACGGCACGGTTCGGGTCACCGAGGACCGTAACGCCGAGGCGCCGAAGGTCGCCATCGCCCTCGACACCGCTCGCGCCCCGTTCGACTCGTTCACCGCTCGCCGGGCCGCGTCGCTGGCCACCGATCGGGAGCAGCTCTCCAAGCTGGCCATGCAGGGGCAGGGGACCGTGGCCCGGGGGATCATCAGCGATCCATCGCCCTGGTACACCGACCTGCCCGAGCCGGTTCCGGATCTGAACCGGGCCAAGGACGAAGTCGCGAGCTACATCGCGGAGTTCGGCCAGCCCATCACCGCCGAGCTGCTCGTCCCCGACGACCCCTTCCTCCTCTCCATCGCCACGGTTTGGAGGGCTCAGCAGGCGACGGTGGGCATCACCATCACCATCAAACCGGTACCGCTCGCCGAGCTCGGCGATCTCACCGCCCGGGGGCAGTACCAGGCCGCGCTCGTCGAGGGCTTCGTCAGTCCCCACCCCGATCTCTACGAGCCTCTCCTTCGTGGCCTCCCCGGGGAACAGCCGGCGGTCAATCTCAACATCACGCGCTACGTGAACCCGCTCATCACCGAAGCTTTCGCCGACGCCCGGGCCACCTCCGATCCGGCCCTTCAGGTCGATGCCTATCGAGTGGTGCAAGAGCAACTCTTCCTCGACGTCCCCTGGCTCTTCCTGCTGCAGCTCCGCCAGGTCGTCGCCACTTCCCCATCGGTGCGTGATGTGACCGGGGGCCTCATCGCCGCCGGTGGACGCGGCCTCGGTCAGGACGGCGCCGCCATCGCCCTCGCGCCGCTGTGGCTGGTGCGTCCTCCGGGTTCAGCGACCGAACCCCTGACCAGTGCGACGAGCGTCGATCTCGACGCAACCGGCGGAGGCACTGGGTAGGTTCGCCGCATGAGCGACGAACCACGCAGGGCCCGAGCCGACCGGCCTGACCGGCCGCCCTTTCGGGTCGAGCACGACTCGATGGGTGAGGTCCATGTGCCGGCGCAGGCCAAGTGGGCAGCCCAGACCCAGCGGGCCATCGAGAACTTCCCCGTGTCGGGCCGTCCCATCGACCGAGGGCTCATCCGGGCGTTGGCGCTGGTGAAGGGGGCAGCTGCCCCGGTGAACGCGTCGCTTCGGGACGTGCCCGCCGTCGACCGCGCCCTGGCGGACGCAATCGTCGCGGCCGCCGACGAGGTGGCCGAGGGCCGGTGGGACGACCAGTTCCCCGTCGACGTCTTTCAGACCGGATCGGGCACCTCGTCGAACATGAATGCCAATGAGGTCATCGCCACCTTGGCATCGGAGCGGATCGGGCGACCCGACGCCGTGCACCCCAACGACCACGTCAACGCCTCGCAGAGCTCCAACGACGTCTTCCCCACGGCCATCCACCTCGCCGCGTGCGAGATGATCGCGATGGAACTGATCCCTGCTCTCGCTCACCTCCAGAGCTCCTTGCGGCGGGCGGGGCGACGGTTCCGGGACGTGGTGAAGTCCGGTCGCACCCATCTGATGGATGCCACCCCGGTCACGTTGGGCCAGGAGTTCAACGGCTACGCCGCCCAGGTGGCTCACGGCATCGCCGGGCTGCACCACACGCTGCCCCGCCTCGGGGAGCTGCCGCTCGGGGGCACGGCCGTGGGCACCGGTGTCAATGCGCCCCGCACGTTCGCTCCCCGGGTGATCGCCTCGTTGCGTGAACGCACCGGCCTGCCCCTGGTCGAGGCCCCGGACCACTTCGCCGCCCAGGGAGGGCGCGACGCCCTCGTCGAGGCCTCCGGCCAGCTCAGGGTGGTGGCGGTGGCGTTGATGAAGATCGCCAACGACGTGCGGTGGATGGCGTCGGGGCCTCGCACCGGTCTGGCCGAGATCCGCCTCCCCGACCTCCAGCCGGGTTCGTCGATCATGCCGGGAAAGGTGAACCCCGTGCTGTGTGAAGCGGTCACGCAGGTCTCGGCGCAGGTCTTCGGCAACGACGCGGCGGTGGCCTTCGGTGGTTCGCAAGGCAACTTCGAGCTGAACGTCTTCATGCCGATGATGGCCCGCAACCTGCTCGAGTCGATTCACCTGCTCACCAACGTCAGCCGACTCTTCGCCGACCGGGCGGTCGACGGGATCGAGGCCAACGTCGACCGCTGCCGGACCTACGCCGAGTCGTCGCCCGCCCTCGGGACGGCGCTGAACCCCCTCATCGGGTACGAGCGGGTGGCGGAGCTCGTGAAGGCGTCCGTGGTCACCGGCCGCAGCGTGCGCGAACTGGTGCTCGAAGCGGGTCTCATGTCGGCCGAGGAGCTCGACCGGGCCCTCGACGTGCTGGCGATGACCAGGGGCGGAGTGGCCCGATGACGGTCGATCTGGCTGACGCCGGCATCAGCGGCCAGACTCGGGCGCACCGAGAACACCGGAGCCATGCCATGAGGCCAGGCGCCCAACCACGAGTGGGGTACACGTGACCGACACGACCGAGACCGCGGCGACGAGTGACGAGCTGATCGACGAGCTCCGCACCTGGCTCGAGGAGAATTGGGATCCCGAACTCACCGTGGAGCGGTGGTGGCAGCGCCTCGGGCTGGCTGGATGGTCGGCGCCGAGCCTCCCGGCCCACGCCTACGGCCGGGGGCTGTCCCGCAACGACACCGTTCGCGTCCAGCGCGAGATCGCCGGGTTCGGGGCCCTGGGCGCGCCCGGGGGACTGGGTCTGCTGCTGGCCGCACCGACCATCGCCACCCACGGCACCCAGGAGCAGATCGACATCTACGTGCGTGATGTCGTCACCGGCACCAAGGCGTGGTGCCAGCTCTTCAGCGAGCCGGGGGCCGGTTCCGACCTGGCTGGGCTCACCTGCAAGGCGACGCTCGACGGCGACGAGTGGAGTGTGAACGGGCAGAAGGTGTGGACCACCTTCGGGCACGTGGCCGATCTGGGGATGCTCATCGCCCGCACCGATCCCGATGTTCCCAAGCACCAGGGGATCAGCTGGTTCGCCATCGACATGCACCAGGCCGGGGTCGACGTCCGCCCCCTCGTCGAGATGACCGGGCACGCCATGTTCAACGAGGTCTTCCTCACCGATGCGCACGTGGCTGATGCGGCCCTCATCGGCGGCCGCAACAACGGGTGGGCCGTCACGAACAGCACGCTGATGTTCGAACGGGCCGGGCTCGGTTCGGGTGGAGGTTCCGAATCCGGCGGGGCGGCGATCCCGGGCACGGTGGCCGGTCACCTCGAACGCCGGGTCGGCGACTTCGTGTCGTCCACCGGGCGGGCCAAGCGCCCCGGGGGGGCCTCGACCACCTCCATGGTGAGCGGCGCCCAGCTGCTCATCGACCTGGCCAAGGGCAACGGGTCGAACACCGACCCCGGCATCCGCCAGGACCTGGTTCGGCTCCACACCCTCGGGGAGCTCGGTCGCTACAACTCGCTGCGCATGAAGGCCGCCCGCAAGGCCGGTGAGGACATACCCGGCATGGCCAACATCTCCAAGCTCTCCATGAGCGACATCATGCGCCTCTCGCGTGATCTCGGACTGCGCATCGTGGGCCCCGCGGGCATGCTGCACGCCTACAAGGACGCCGATCGGGCGGCCATCGACGAAGCCACCGGCAACCCGTTCCTGGCCATGGTCACCGGCTCGGCGTTGTGGGCCCAGGGTCCGCCCATCTACGGCGGCACCGATCAGATCCAGCGCAACATCATCGGCGAGCGGGTGCTCGGCCTGCCCAAGGAGCCGAACAACGACAAGACTCTGCCCTTCTCGGCGCTGCCCAAGAACGGTTGAGGGGGGGCCGGCGCCCGCCCAGCCTGCGGCTTGCGGCCCCTCAGACCGGTGAGCCGGCGAAGGGACTGGGGTCGCCGACGTCGGGGATGACCGTGGTCGTCCAGTCCATGCGGTCGGAAAGGTTCGCAGCGACGGCCTTCCAGTCGGCGGGCGTCCAGCCTTCGGCGATGGCTTCCACCTGGTGGTGCTGGTTGAGGTGCACGAAGGCCGGCAGCGTGGTGCAGCCGAGGGCCTTCACCGCCACCCGATCGGGGTCGGCGAACACCAGGAACTCGCGGGCGAGCGGGCCGAGGAACTGGCGGGCCTCGTCGGCGGTACCGGTGACGAGGAAGGCACAGCGCACGTCGGCTTCCTGGTAGCGCGACAGGACGCGCCGGGCGGTGCCCAGGATCCACGCGCTCTCGATCGTGAACGGATCGAGGGCGACGATGGCGAGATGGAACGTGGTCGTCCACTCGCTGATGGGCCGGGCCGATCCCGTGAGCGAGGCGAGTTCGAGGTCGGCGGGCACATCGGAGATCACGGAGCGAGAACGTATCGCGCCCGATGAGTGGACCGAGAACACGTCCGCCCCACCACCTCGGTACTGCGCCACTCGATCGGTGGCGGCGTTCGCTCGGGTGGGTGACCGGCGTCCCGGGGCCGGTACCGTCGCGAGGTGATGCACCCCGTCGAGCGCCTCCGTCACGTGGCCCGCGCCTCCGGCGCCCCGCAGTCGTCGATCGTCGAGGAGACGGCTCGGGCGTTGGCCTCCTTCAGCCACGACCCGCAGGGGCTGGTCACCGCCTGCCGGCGCATGGTGTCGCGCCAGCCCCGCTCGGGGGCCCTCATCTGGCTGTGCGCCCGGGTGCTCACTGCGGGCGATCCCCGCGCCGAGATCCGTGCCGTCGTCGACGAGATCGAGGGCGACCGCACGCCGGTGGAGCTGAGCCATGGGCTTCCCGACGATGCCTCGGTGGTCGTGCTCGGCTGGCCCGAGGTGATCGCCGAGGCGCTGCCCCGTCGCGGTGACGTGGAGGTCATGGTCGTCGACGCCCTCTCCGAGGGTTCGGGCCTCGTGCGGCGACTGACCCATTTCGAGGTCGACGCCGTCGACGTTCCGTTGGCTGGTCTCGGCGCGGCCGTGGCCAACGCCGATCTCGTGCTCCTGGAGGCGTCGATGGTGGCACCGAAGGAGTTCCTGGCGGTCAGCGGTTCGCTGGCGGCGGCGGCGGTGGGTCGGGCCTGTGGGGTGCCGGTGTGGCTGGTGGCCGGCGTGGGGCGCCTGCTGCCCCAACGGATGTGGGAGCCGGCCCGGGCCCGGATCCTCGTCGACGACCCGTGGGACGACGACGACGAGGTCGTCCCGCTGCACCTGGTCGATCGCATCGTGGGTCCCACCGGTCCGCTCGAGGTACCGGCCGCCCTGCGCCGCACCGACTGCCCCGTCGCCCCCGAGCTGTTCAAGGGCAACATCATGTGAGTCCCGCTGGGCTCTCTGCCGGACCGGCGAGGTCCGCGGGCACACCGCTAGGGTCCAGCGCCATGGGTGAACTCGTCTCCTTCCCGAGCAACGGCCACGACGCATCGGGCTACCTGGCGGTGCCCGGCCCGGGTGTCGGTCCCGGGGTCGTGGTGATTCAGGAGTGGTGGGGGCTGGTGCCCCACATCACCGACGTGTGCGACCGGTTCGCGGCCGAAGGGTTCGTGGCCCTGGCGCCCGATCTGTACCACGGGCAGGTGACCACCGAACCCGACGAAGCCGGCAAGCTGATGATGGCGCTCAACATCGACGAAGCGACCCGTGAGATGGGCGGCGCCGCCAACCACCTCGTGGGCCTCGACGCCGTCACGTCGGAACAGGTGGGCGTGGTCGGCTTCTGTATGGGTGGCGGGCTGGCCCTCGCCCTGGCCTGCGCCCGACCCGAGCTGGTCGGGGCGTGCGTGCCCTACTACGGCATCATGCCGTGGCCGAACCTCGAACCCGACTGGTCGAGGCTCGACGCCCCGATCCTCGGCCACTTCGCCGAGAACGACGCCTTCTTCGGCCCGGCCCAGGTGGCCGAGCTGTCCGACCGTCTGCGGGCCGAGGGGAAGGAGGTGGACTTCATCATCCACCCTGGTGTCGAGCACGCCTTCTTCAACGACACCCGACCCGAGGTCCACGACCCCGCCCTGTCGGCGCGCACCTGGTCCGACACCCTCGCCTTTCTGCGTCGCAACCTCGGGTGACCGGCGTGTCCATCGTCGACCGCTACCTCGAGCTGGGCCTGCGTCTCGGTCGCCACGTCGACGGTTTCGTCGACGCCTACTACGGGCCGCCGGAGCTGGCCGAGCGGGTGGCCGCCGAACCGTTGCCTTCGCCGGCCGCCGTGGCCGGCGAGGCGGCGCGACTGCTCGCCGCGCTCGACGCCGGCGAAGGCGAGCCCGACCTCGACGCCGGCCGCCGCCGCTGGTTGCGGGCCCAGGTGGTGGGGCTGCACACCAGCGCCCGGAAGTTGGCCGGCGAAGCAATCGGCTACGCCGACGAGGTGGAGTGGTGCTACGGCGTGCGCCCCACGCTACTCGACGAGGAGGTCTTCGTCGCCGCCCATCACCGGCTCGACGAGGTGTTGCCCGGCTCGGGCCCGCTCCCGGAGCGTTACATCGCATGGCGAGAGGCTCAGGCCGTCCCCGTCGATCGTCTCCCGGACGCGTTGCACTCGCTGGCCGCCGACTTCCGCGAGCGCACGCAGCAGACGTTTGGCCTCCCCGAGGGTGAACACGTCGACTGGGAGCTGGCCACCGACCAGCCGTGGTCGGGGTTCAACTACTACCTGGGCGGCCTGCGCAGTCGGGTGGCCATCAACGTCGACCTGCCCGTACTCTCGCCGTCGTTGGCCCATCTCGTGGCCCACGAGGCCTACCCCGGGCACCACACCGAGCACTCGCGCAAGGAGGCCGGGCTGGTGCGACGCCGGGGGTGGCAGGAGGAGACGATCTTCCTGGTCGGAACCCCGCAGTGCCTGCTGGCCGAGGGCCTGGCCGATCTGGCTCTCGAGGTGATCGCCGGCGACCGCCCGGAGACGCTGGTGGCCGAGCACCTGCGTCCTCTCGGCATCCCCTACGACGCCGAGGTCGTGGCCGCCGTCAGCGTGGCCGGCGAGGCCCTCAACGCGGTGCGGGCCAACGTGGCCTGGAAGCTCCACGAGGACGGGGTGACGGTCGACGAGGCCGTGGCCTACGCCGAGCGCTGGGCCCTGCTGCCGAAGGCCCGAGCCGAGAAGGCGGTGGAGTTCCTCACCTCGCCCACCTGGCGGGCCTACATCTCGTGTTATGTGGAAGGGCTGCCGTTGTGCCGGGCGTTCGTGGCCGGTGACCCGACCCGTTTCGCCACGTTGCTCACCGAGCAACTGGTGCCGGCCGACCTCGCCGCCTGACACCGGCGCCGGCGGAGCGCCACTTCGGCGGTCGGTCGTTTCGGTGCCGACGGTTACCCGGCGGTAGTTTCGCAGCCATGCGCAACCCCAAGGACTTCTTCCGGCCCCTCGCCCTCGGAGCCCCCGAGCCGCTCCGCGAGATCCCGGTGAAGCCGTCGCGGATGATCCACTTCTTCCCGCCGTCGAACCCGAAGATGGTGGCCAAGGTGCCCGACATCGCCCCGACGGTCGACGTGCTGCTGGCCAACCTCGAGGACGGGGTCCCCGCCGCCGACAAGGAGGCGGCGCGTGCCGGTCTGGTCGAGGTCGGCCTGAACAACGACTTCGGACGCACCCAGTTCTGGACCCGGGTGAACTCCCTCGACTCGCCGTGGTGCCTCGACGACCTCACCACCGCCGTCACCGAGGTGGGCCACAAGCTCGACGTGATCATGATCCCCAAGGTCGAGGGGCCCGAGGACATCCACTACGTCGATCGCCTCCTGGCCCAGCTCGAGGCCAAGGCGGGGCTGGATCGCCCGATCCTGGTGCACGCCATCCTCGAGACCGCCCGGGGCGTGGCCAACGTCGAGGAGATCTGCGGGGCCAGCCCCCGCATGCAGGGCCTGTCGCTCGGCCCGGCCGACCTGGCCGCGAACCGGCGCATGAAGACCACACGGGTGGGCGGCGGCCACCCCGGCTACCTGGTGCGCGAGGACCCAGTGGACGGCGATGTCGAAGGCGCCCGCACGATCTTCCAGCAGGACCTCTGGCACTACACGATCGCCCGCATGGTCGATGCCTGCGTGGCCAACGGGATTCTCCCGTACTACGGCCCCTTCGGCGACATCAAGGACACCGTGGCCTGCGAGGACCAGTTCCGAAACGCCTTCCTGCTCGGCTGCGTCGGGGCCTGGAGCCTGCACCCCGTGCAGATCGCCATCGCCAAGAAGGTCTTCAGCCCCGATCCGGCCGATGTGGCCCACGCCCGTCGGGTGATCGAGGCCATGGGCGACGGCACCGGCGCCATCATGCTCGACGGCAAGATGGAGGACGACGCCTCGGTGAAGCAGTGCCGGGTCATGGTCGAGCTGGCCTCCTCGCTCGCCGTCGACGACCCCGAGTTGGCTGCGACTTACGGTTTGTAGCCCCGCCTCGAAAGAACTTCGCCGGCTCACGGTCGGCCATCTCGACCCAGGAGATCCCGAATGACCGCCGATCTGCGCCCCCGCCGCTCCGTGCTCTACATGCCCGGCGCCAATGAACGTGCCCTCGAGAAGGCCAAGGGACTCGCCGCTGATGCCCTGATCCTCGACCTCGAGGATGCGGTCGCGCCCGACGTCAAGGCCGAGGCCCGCGGCCGGGTGTGCGCGGCGGTGCGGTCGGGGGAGTACGGCACCAAGGAGCTCACCATCCGCATCAATGGGCTGGGCACGGAGTGGCACGACGCCGACCTGGCCGCGGTGGCCGCCGCTGGTCCCCACGGCGTGGTGGTGCCCAAGGTCAATTCGGCCGACGAGGTGCGCGCTCTCGTCGACGCCCTCGTCGCCGCCGGGGCACCCACTCACACCGCCCTGTGGGCCATGCTCGAGACGCCGGTGGCCATGCTGCACGCCGAGGAGATCGCCTCGGCCTCGGACCGGCTCACCGTGCTCATCATGGGCACCAATGACCTCGCCAAGGAACTGCACGCGCAGCACGTGCCGGGGCGGGCGCCACTCCAGTTCGGGTTGCAGGCCTGCCTGATGGCGGCCCGGCTCGCCGGCAAGGTGATCCTCGACGGCGTCTACAACGACATCAAGGACGACGAGGGCTTCCGGGCCGAGTGCCTCCAGGGCCGCCAGTTCGGGTTCGACGGCAAGACGCTGATCCACCCCAGCCAGGTGGGCCCGTGCAACGAGGTCTTCGCCCCCAGCGAAGCCGAGATCGCGTCGAGCGGCGAGATCATTGCCGCCTTCGACGAGGCCACCGCCGACGGGCGGGGAGTCGTTACCGTCAACGGGCGCATGATCGAGAACCTCCACGTCGACGACGCCCGCCGCGTCCTGGCCCAGGCCGCCGCCATCACCGCCCTCGAGGCCTGACGCTTCTGGCGCCCTACGCTCGGTGGAACAGCTGCCGGGGGGCGGGCGACAGGGGGCACGATGGCCGACACCCGTGATGCGGAGCGAGCGCTCGATGGGGGTGTGCCGGGCCACCTCCTGCACCAGTTCGCGATCCGCTCGATCGACGAGCCGGCGGCGAGCGGGCACGACCGATGAGCTCGATCCCGGAAGTTCCCGAGGCGAGCGACGCGACGCCAGCCATCGGCGAGTACGGCCAGGGCGACGTGGCCGCCAGTGTGGTGTCGATGTCGCGACGCCACGCCGAGGGCCACGACGCCGAGTACCTCGAGTGGCACATGCTCGACCACCTGCCCGAGCAGTACCGGCTCCCGGGTCTCCGCCTGGGGCAGCGATGGGTGTCGACGCCGGCGTGTCGGCAGGCCCGCCTCGTGTCCGAGGCCCCCTACGCCGACGTCGACCATGTCGTGCAGCACCTCTTCGCCGAGCCCGTCGACGTCGGCCTCGACCGCTTGGTGGACGTGCCCGGTGTGGCCGGAGCGTGGTGCTGGGCCGGAGCGACACCCCGCCACGAGCGCCTCGATGCCACCGAAGGGCTCGGGCTGACCGTCTGCTACCTCGATGCCCCCGCGGTCGAGGTCGCCCCCGCCCTCGAGCCGGTCCTGGCCCGGCGTTGGGCCGAGGGCACGCTCGTGCCGCTCCTCGCCGCTCCGCTCGAGCTGGTCACGCCCGGTCAATGGGATCGGCACCGGCCATGAGGATCAACCGGGGGGTGCGGTCATGGCGGTGAGCGTGCCGTTGCTGGCGCCGCGGTCGAGTGACGAGCACGACCCGCAACCGAAGCGTCCCGTCGACCGCCGGGTCGAAGAACTGGTGACCACCGTCGGAGTCGGGGCTGCGTCCCGGCTCGGGATCGAACTTGCCGCCTACCTCAGCGGACAGATGGGGACGGCGGCCACGTTGCTGGCCCTCAACGAGGCCCACGGCGACGTGTACTTCGACGTCCCCTCCGAGGCCGCCGTCGATCCTGCCGCCGCCGAGGCGACCTTCCGGAGCCGGGCTGCGGTGATCGACGTGCAGACTCATCCGGTGCGCACGAGCCGGGCCACCACCCGGGGCGCCGAGGCCCTCTTCGGGTTCCTCATGCTGCGCCGCCCGAGCGAGGCCGCGCACGTGCTGGGCAAGTTGCTGCTCGCGGTCGGCCCCGCCCTGATCCTGTGGGGCACCGATTCGGTCTGGTACGGCCCTCCGCCAGCGCTCATCGACGCCTTCCGCTCCTTCGTCATCCCCGAGCCCATGCAGGAGCGTTACGGCTACCCGGCGCTCACGCCCGAGATGAAGGCCGCCATCCTCGGGGGCAACGCCGCCGGGCTCTATGGGGTCGACACCGCCCCGTCGCCGATAGACCCCGCCCAGCTGGCCGAAGCGCGCGCCGAGTTGGCCCGCCGCCTCCCGTAGGCGGCCGTGACGTCGAGAGCCGGCTACTTGGCGTTGTCGAACATGCGGCGGGCGATGACCTTGAGGCACAGGGTCTCGTCGGCGCCCTCGAAGATCGACAGCACCCGCGCGTCCACGAAGTAGCGACTCACCGGGTACTCCTCGGCGTAGCCGAAGCCCCCGTGGATCTGCATGGCCTCCCGGGTCACCCACTCGGCGGCCTTGCACACGTAGGCCTTCACCATCGAGGCCTCGAGTTGCCCCTGGCCCTTGGCCATGAGTCGGGCCACCTCGTAGCCGAACTGCCGGCCGGCCTGGATCAGCACGACCATGCGGCCCAGCTTGGCCCGGGTGAGTTGGTACTCGGCGATGGGCTGACCGAACACGACGCGGTCGAGGGCGTACTGGTGGGCGTCCTCGTAGGCGGCCTGCATCACGCCCACGGCGCGGGCCGCGGTCTGGAGCCGGCCGTTCTCGAAGCCGGCCATCTGGTAGTAGAAGCCCTTGCCCAGGCCGTCGTCGCCGCCGACCTGGTTCTCGGCCGCCACGAACCAGTCGTCGAGGGCGATCTCGTAGGAGTGCATGCCCCGGTAGCCGATGGTGTCGATGGCCCGGCCCTCCATCTTCCCGCCCCCCGCGGCGCCACCGGCGTCCCCCGCTTCCTGCACGAACTCGAAGCCGTGGCCCTCGCCGCGCGGCTTGGGGACCACGAACATGGTCAGGCCCCGGTGGGTCTTGGTGCGATCAGGGTCGGTGCGGGCCAGGAACATGAGGGCATCGGCGCGGGCGCCGAACGTGCACCATGTCTTGACGCCGTTGAGGAGCCATCCGCCCTCGGTGGGGGTGGCCGCGCACATCACCCCGGCCACGTCGGAGCCGTAGTCGGGCTCGGTGACGGCGACGGCGACCATGACTTCGGCCGACGCCAGCTTGGGCAACCAGTGGGCTTTTTGTTCCTCGGTGCCCCCGGCCAACAGGGCCCGGGTGAGGATCTCGGGTCGGGTGATGAGTGACCCACCGGCGCTGAGCGACGCCTTCGACAGCTCCTCGGTGGCCACGACCATGCCGATGTACTCGCTCTCGCCCCCCTCGCTGAACCCGTCGTACTCGACGGGCACACTGAGCCCGAAGCCACCCATCTCGGCCAGTCCCGAGATGAGGTCCTCGGGGATGTCGGCGTTGTGGCGGTGGATGTGCTCGGCGACCGGGGCGATCTTTTCGCGGGCGAAGCGGCGGAACGTGTCCTGCACCAGTTCGAAGTCACTGTCGAGGTGGCGGGGGCCGGGCGTGTCGGCCAGCGCGGCCAGGAACTCCGGGGCGCGATAGGTGGCCACGAAGGCGCGGGTCGGGTCGAGGGCACCGGCCTCGACCCCCCAGTCGGCCTCCTGCCCGAAGAGCTTGGGGGTCAGCTCGGCCACGGCGTCGGCGACGTACGCGCAGGCGATACGGGCCTCGAGGTCGCCCTTGGCGCCGTAGGCGAGCATGGCCTGGCCCGTCTCCACGGCCGAGGCGGCGTGGGCCAGGTCGTAGGTGACGACCTGGTGGGCGTCGGGGTCACCGAGCTCGGCCAGGCGGGAGGTGCAGGCGGTGACGATGGCGACGGCGGTGTCGATGACGTCCGCCGCGGCCGCGAGATCCGGTTCGTTCACGGTCATGGGCCGAGGTTACTCACGGGTAGCTTGGGCGACGAGATCGAGCCCCAGCCTCGACGACGAGTTGTTCAGGAGAGACCCGTGACCGTGATCGATCGCCCCTTCGGCCGCCACTTCGAGGACTTCGAGGTCGGCGACGTCTACCGCCACTGGCCCGGCAAGACCATCACCGAGGCCGATGACCACCTCTTCTGCATGATCACCATGAACCACCACCCGACCCACACCAACAACTGGTACGCCGAGCACGAGTCGCCGATGGGTCAGGCGTTGGTGGTCGGAAACCTGGTGTATTCGCTGGTGCTGGGCATGAGCGTGCCCGACGTGAGCGGCGCGGCCATCGCCAACCTCGAGGTCGAGAGCCTCAAGCACGCCAAGCCCACGTTCCACGGCGACACCATCTACGCCGTCACCAAGGTGTTGGCCAAGAAGGAGACCTCCGATGGCAAGCGGGGCATCGTCACCGTCGAGAGCAAGGGCATCAACCAGCGCCGTGAAGAGGTGTGCGAGTTCCGCCGCCGGGTGATGGTGTGGCGGCGCGAGTTCGCTCCGGCCCGAGGCCTGCCCTACGGCGACGACGTGTTCGCCGACGAGTAGCGCGGCCCGGGGCGGGCCGCTGCAGGGCATGACACACTCGGCCCATGGGTGACCCGCGCATCCCGGCGGCAGCCGCCGCCGGTTTCCAGCAGGGATCACAGGCCTACGAGCGGCCCGCCCCTACGACTCCATCACAACGTCGACCATCCGGCCCTCGTGGCCGACGCCGGCGCGTTCGGGCCCTGTTCTGGTTCCCGTACACGACCCGGGTGTTCTGGTGCCGTCGGGTCTGAACGCGTCGGCCGGACCTCCGCCCATGGTGGGCCACGACCTGCTGGATTGGTGGGAGGTCACCCGACGCGACCTCCCCTGGCGCCACACCCGCGACCCGTGGGCGGTGCTGGTGAGCGAGGTCATGTTGCAGCAGACCCAGGTCGAACGGGTGGTGCCGCGCTGGCATCGGTTCCTCGATCGTTTCCCCGACGTCGATGCGGGTGCTGGCGCCGGGGTGGGCGCGATGGTGCAGGAGTGGGCCGGTCTCGGCTACAACCGCCGGGCGGTGAGCCTTCATGGGTGTGCGGTCGCCGTGGTCGAGCGCCACGACGGACGCTTCCCCGACGATCTCGATGCCCTGTTGGCCCTGCCCGGCATCGGTGCCTACACGGCCCGGGCCGTGTTGGCCTTCGCCTTCGAGCGCGACGTGGCCGTCGTCGACACCAACGTGGGGCGCATCCTGGCCCGAACCGCCGGGCGTCCCTTCGGGGGCCGGGAGGCCCAGGGCGCGGCCGACGACCTGGTGCCGGCGGGCAAGGGGTGGGCCTGGAACCAGGCCGTGCTCGATCTCGGCGCCACGGTGTGCGTCCGGCGGTCCCCTCGTTGTGAGCGGTGCCCCGTGGTCGCAGGTTGCGCGTGGGGGAGCAGTGGTCGCGCCGACCCCGACCCGGCGGTCGGGTCCCATGCGGTCAGCCGGGGCCAGAGCCGGTTCGAGGGGTCGTTCCGGCAGGGCCGGGCGTGCCTGCTCGATGCCCTGCGCACCGGTTCACGTCTGGCCCCCGTCGCGTGGCTCGGCGCCTGCGGTTGGGCCACCGGTACCACGACGCAGTGGGATGAGGCCGACGCCCGCCGGGCCGCCGAGGGCCTGGTGCGTGACGGCCTGGCCGTCCTTGCCGGCGACGGCTTCCTCGTCCTGGCGAGCTGACGGACTCGAGCCGAGTCAGGACCCGGTGAGGGCCTTCACGATGTCGTCGATTGCGGCGTCGGCCAGGGCCCGCATCTCGTCGTCGGTGCGGTCCTGGATGGGGTGGGGGATGAACACGCGAGCGGGGTCGGCGCCCAGCGCGGCTGCCTGGGTGGCGGCGGCGTCGATGAACTCGGTGGAGGCCACGAACATGCCCACGACGCCTCGTGACTCGAGATCCACGATGTCGTGCACACTGCACGACGTGCAGCTTCCTCAGTCGGCGAGGGCCTCGATGACCACCTCGCACTGCATGGCGATCTCCTGGCGCAGGTCCACCGGCGCCGGCTTGGTGAACGTGGGCTTGGCGTAGCGGGTCACCAACGCGCCGCGCCGCACGAGGTGCTGCTCGAGCTGGTCGAGGAACACGTCGCCCCGGGCCTTGGTGATGTCGAGCAGGGCCACGCGGCGACCGGAGAGAGTGTCGAGCCGCGGCAGCCGCTCGCGCATCGCCACCGACCGCTCTCCGGTGGGGTCGAGCACGGTGAGGCCGGCGTCGGGCATCGGGGCTTGACTCACGAACGCACCTCCACGGTGACGGGCTGGCTGCCGATGGGGCCGGACGCCCAGGACCCGATGATCGCACTGAACATGCCGGCCTTGCCGCCGGCGTAGGTGATGAGCAGGCCACCGTCGCGAAACTTGGGCAGCTTGTGCCCCGCCCACTTGGGGTCGAGGCCCATGTCGAGGCCGCCCACCCCGGCCAGCAACGGGTCGGTGTCGAGCAGCAGCAACTCGGCCAGCTCGGCGTGCAGGCGCGCCTTGTCCCATCCCGCTTCGGCGAACACGCGGCCATGCTCGGGGCACACCACGAGCATGGCGTCGAAGGCGATCACCGTGCGGGGGTGGGTCACCGACGCCAGGCAGGCGGCGAACGAGCGGGCCAACGACTCGGGGGTGCGCGACGTCTGGTCGGCCATCCCCCTCACCCCTTCGGCCGCGAACAAGGTGACTGCGGAGGCCCCCTCGGCCATGCCCCGCTCGGTGGCGAGGGAGGTCCAGGGGGAGCCCACCTCGTCCTCGGCGAAGCAGAAGGTGTACTTGCCGGGATTGCCGAGAGTGGCCCGATCGACTCCACCCGGGCGGCCCCCACCCACGTTGCGCACGACGAGCTGGAGCGCTCGGCCGATGGTGGCGTTGGCCCGGTTGCCCTGGCCGAGTGCGTTCACCCCGCTGTTCATGCCGATGGCCCGGGCGATCGGACCGTTGACGACGATCAGTGGTCCGGCAAACCATGTCGTGGCCAATAATCCGTGGATGTTGAAGTCGTCGGTGCACGCCGCTTCGAGCGCCGCCAGCACCACGGGCAGGTACTCGGGTTTGCAGCCGGCCATGACGGCATTGATGGCGACCTTCTCGACCGTGCACTCCACGAGGTCGGGGGGAACCACGGCCACCACCTCGGCGGGGGCGCGGGTGGTGCCCTCGAGCATCCGCAGCACCCGCACCGGCGTGGGGGGCACCACGGGCAGGCCGTCGGTGAAGCCCCGTTCGAAGAGCGATTCCATCTCGTCGTCGAGAGCGGAGATCTGGATGCGGCGGGCCGCGAGGCGCCAGCCCTCGTGGCGCACCCTCAGGCCGGAGCGAACGGCTGGGTCCTGGGTCAGCGACCCGCACCCCGGTCGCTGTTCGGGGAGCCCCGGGGCCAGGTCGGCGGTGCCCGTCAGCCGTTCCCACTGCGTGCGCGACCACCCCGCGGCTCGGTCCACCTCGACGCCACCGGAGCGGCGCATGATCGTGGGCACGGTGTCGATGTCGAGGATCCACGACAGGTCGAGATCGGTGTCCATGCGGGCTCCGGCGAGGTGGGTGAACGGCTCGAGGTCATCCTGCACGACCACGTCGAGGGGTTCGGTGCCGCCGGCCAACTGCTCGAGGGCGGGAGTGACGAGCAGGCAGGTGGGGCAGTCGCGCTTGACCACGACGACGATGCCGTCGTCGGGCATCTGGGGGGCGGCGATCGGACCGGTGCCGACCTGCGCCGGGCTGACCTCGGGCATGCGGCGCACCGTACCCGCGACGCCGAACGTGTGAGAGATGTCACTTCCTGTTCACCTTCTTCACCGGGTGGTTTACGCTGCTCCGAGCATCACGGAGTGGGGGAGTCGTCGTTGGACGTCACGTTCTACGGAGTGCGAGGGTCGACGCCGTGCTCGTGCGATGCCAATCGCCGCCACGGCGGCAATACGTCGTGCGTGGTGCTCCGCTCGCCTGGGGACGACCCGATCGTCCTCGACCTCGGCACGGGCCTGCGTTTCTTCGGGCTCGACCACCCGCACGGCCAGCCCTTGCGGGCCCATGCCCTCGTCAGCCACCTGCACTGGGATCACGTGCAGGGCCTCCCGTTCTGCCCCCCGTTGCTCTGCCCCGGTGCCGAGCTCACGGTGTACGGACCCCGCGACGGCGGTCGCCCGTTCGGTGAGGCCTTCGATCAGCTCATGGGGCCGCCGTTCTTTCCCGTGCGGGCGAGCCAGATGTCCGCCGTCATCGACTTCGTCTCGCTCACTCCCGGCCGCTACGACATCGCCGGGGCCAAGGTCAGTGCCGCGTTCGTCCCCCACACAGGGGAGACCCTCGGCTACCGCATCGAGCGCAACGGCGTCACCGTGGCCTACGTCAGCGATCACCAACAGCCCGTCGACGAACCGAGCTTCATCGAACCAGCGGTGCTGGCGCTGTGCGATGGCGCCGATCTGCTCATCCACGATGCCCAGTACACCCCCGAGGAGTTCGTGCTGCGCAGCAACTGGGGGCACTGCACGGTCGACTACGCCGTACACGTGGCCGCCGAGGCCGGGGTCAAGGCCCTCGCTCTCTTCCACCACGATCCCTCTCACGACGACGACACCATCGACTCGCTCACCCTGGCGGCGGCCGAGGCCGGCTGCGATCGCGGGCTCGACGTCGTCTTCGCAGCCTCGGAGGGGCTGAGCGTGTCGCTCCGTCCCGCCGCCGTGCGGACCTAAGCTCCGGCCCTCGTGAGCGAGCAGAGCGTCCCCTCCTTCGACTCGGCCAAGTACCGACAGGTGCTCGGTCATTTCCCGACCGGCGTCACGGTCGTCACCTCGATGCACGAGGCCGCCCCGGTCGGGATGGCGATCGGGTCGTTCGCGTCGCTGTCGCTCGATCCGCCCCAGTTGCTGTTCTGCCCGGGGATGTCGTCGAGTACCTGGCCCAAGATCGAGGCCGCGGGCGAGTTCTGCGTGAACATCCTCGCCGAGGACCAGGAGGACGTCTGTCGCGTGTTCGCTTCCAAGGCCCCCGACAAGTTCGCCGGGATCGGCTGGAAGCGCTCAGGGAACGGTTCGCCCATCATCGACGGGGTGCTGGCCTACATCGACTGCACCGTGGCCGACGTCGTCGAGTCCGGCGACCACTTCATCGTGATCGGCGCCGTTCGTGACCTCGAGGTCCGCCACGAGGGCGGTCCGCTGCTGTTCTTTCGTGGTGGCTACGGCCGCTACGCGATGTAGTCCGGTCTGTCGTGCCGATCTATGCGCTGGGTGACGTCGAGCCCCGCATCCACCCCACTGCCTTCGTGCACCCTGATGCCGTGGTCATCGGCGACGTCGAGATCGGGGCCGAGTCCAGCATCTGGCCCGGTGCGGTGTTGCGAGGCGACAACGGCAGCATCCGCATCGGCGCCCGCACGTCGATCCAGGACGGCACCGTGGTGCATTGCATCCCGATCCTGCCGACGTCGGTGGGGGACGGCTGCGTGGTCGGCCACATCGCCCACCTGGAGGGGTGCACGGTGGAGGCCGGCTCTTTGATCGGCAACGGATCGGTGGTCCTGCACCGGGTGATCGTGCGCTCGGGTGCCCTGGTCGGGGCGAACGCGGTGGTGCCCGATGGCATGGAGGTACCCACCGGGATGATGGCCCTCGGGGTGCCCGCCAGGCTGCGGGAGGGCTCGGGCAAGCTGGGCATCATCGCCCAGGCCGCGGCCGAGTACGTCAAGAAGGGCCAGCGCTACCGGGCCGAGCTGCGTCGCCTCGACTGATAGGGGCGAGGATCAACCCTTTTTGGTCCGCTCGATTCAGGACACGCCGGAGGACAGCCAGTCGAACGGGCCCCACGTCAGGTTGCGGACCACCCAGAAGACCCCGACGAGACTCACGAGCGTCCAGGTCATCCACGGCCGCCAGCGGAGCCCCGGGCCGGGCGGCTTGCGCCCGGTGGAGCGCACGGCGCCGCGGATCGCCCACCACAGCAGCACGGGCAGGGCCAGGACGAACAGCGCGTTGTGGTCGAGGGCCCGGCCGACGTCGCCGGTGAGCAGGGAGTGCACGGCGCGGGTGGTGCCACACCCCGGACAGTCGAAGCCGGTGACGGCCTTGAACGGGCACTGCGGGTAGATCGCCGAGGAGGTGCTCGGGTCGAAGAAGGCGAGGTAGGCGCAACCAGCCAACGCCACTGCACCCATGGCTCCGACCTTCAACCACGACACGCTCCTCGTGGGCGTGATCGGTGCATCGGGGGGACTCGGAAGGCCGGTCGACATTTGCGCCGGGCCCTCGGCGGGCCCACCGTGGACATCGTCGGCGACGCTCGGTGACGGAGGCGGCGCTGGAGTCACGGTCCGAGTGTAGAACGGGGGAGGTCGTGGATGAGGTCCGAGGCCGAGCGAGCTGCGGTCGGATTGCCTAGGGTCCGGCGCATGGAACTCGGACGTGTGGGAATTTGGCAGTACCAGCTCGACCTCGTGCCCTCGGCTCAGAGCCGGGAGTTCGCCGCCGAGATCGAATCGCTCGGCTACGGCACCATCTGGTTGCCCGAAGCAGTGGGGCGCGAGGCTTTCGTCAGCTCGACACTGCTGCTCTCCGGCACGGAGCGCATCGTGGTCGCCACCGGCATCGCCTCGATCTGGGCCCGCGATGCACTGTGCGCCAACTCGGCGCTGCAGACCGTCTCCGAGGCGTTCCCCGATCGCTTCCTGCTCGGGCTCGGCGTCAGCCACCAGGTGATGGTGGAGGGCGTGCGCGGCCACGACTACACCAAGCCGTACTCGACCATGAAGGCCTACCTCGACGGCATGGACGCCGGGATGTTCATGGCGGCCGCGCCCACAGCACCGGCCCGCCGGGTGCTGGCCGCGCTGGGTCCGAAGATGCTGCGCCTCGCGGCCGAGCGCACCGACGGCGCCCACCCCTACTTCGTGCCGGTCGAGCACACGGCGTTCGCCCGCGAGACCATGGGAGCGGGGCCCTGGTTGTGTGTCGAGCAGGCCGCCGTGCTCGAGACCGACCCGGTGAAGGCCCGCGACATCGCACGGGGCCACATGACCATGTACCTGACCCTCCCCAACTACACCAACAACCTGAAGCGCTTCGGCTTCACCGACGCCGACATGGCCGACGGCGGGACCGATCGGCTCGTCGACGCCATCGTGGCCTGGGGCGACGAGGCGGCCATCGCCGAACGGGTGGCGGCGCACCACGAGGCCGGTGCCGATCACGTCTGCGTACAGGTGCTCCCGAAGGAGGCCACGTCGGTGCCCATGGAGGCGTGGCGCCGCCTGGCCCCGGCCCTCCTCGACGGGCGGTGATCGGGGCGGGTCCGGAGTGACCGCGGGCGATTGCTCACCGAATGGACACTGAAGGTCCTTCTCGCCGGAGAGCGATACTGAGCGCAGGTCTCTCGTTTGCCGCGTCCTTCGGTGCCGACGGGCGAGGGGTGGTCATGCGACGACGACAGCTGCTGGCGGCGCCCGGGCTGGCGGCGGCGGTGGGCCTCGGTGGCAGTTGTGGGGGAACGGCCTGGCCGTCCAGGGCCCCGACGGCAACCTCTACGTCGCCACGGATGCCTCCCCGGGTCGGATCTTGCGCATAGAGCCCCGGTACTGAGCCGGGGCCGGTTCGGCCCTGTGCTCCCGGTCGGTCTCCCCAGTGCCCGGCGACTCGCCCGCCGAGAAAACCCGAACCGAGGCGACTCCTTCCCCACCCCGAGAGGGGTCCACTCGTGCGCTGATTCACAAGAGATCTGTTGGGTTTTCGGTTGCTGCTCGTACACATGTTTGGTAGGGTTCGGGCATGGTCTCCGGGCTCCTCGAGCGCATCGAACAGGTCGACACCGTCGCCGCTGACGGTGAGCTGATCGCCGACCTGGCCCGGGGGCACGACCGGGTGGAAGCGAAAATGGTGGCGGCGTTGGCCGGGTTCATCCGGGCCGGTCGTCACGATGTGGAGGGGTGGCCGTCGCCGGTGTCGTGGGTGAAAGCCCATCTGGCCGTCACCGACACCCAGGCCGTGGCTTTGGTGATCCGGGCCCGGCGGATGAACGCGTGGCCCACCCTGGCCGGCCTGTGGTTCGCCGGTGAGCTGTCGGGCGCCCAGGTCGACACCGTGGTGCGGGTAGTGGGACGTGATCACGTCGAACTGTTCACGGCCCACGACAGCGAGGTGAGCCCGATGCTCATCGGGCTGAGCGTGGCCGACACCCGCACGGCGATGCGGCACTGGGTGGTGCGCGCCGAGGCCTTGGACAGTCCCGACCCGGGTGAGAACGACGACGGTGTGGTCGATCCGGTGGTCGACGCCCACCTGCACCTGTCGAGGACACTGCACGACCGGGGCCGGGTGGACGCCGACCTCGACCCCGACACCACCGCTGTGGTGGAGACGGTGTTGCGGGTGTTCGAACGCGACGACCGCCCCGGTGAGTTCCGCACCCTGTCGCAACGCCGGGCCGAAGCGCTACGCGATCTGTGCCGGTTCGGGCTCGATCACCACCACCAACAGGGCCGCCCCGGGCGGCAACACCCCCACCTCGCCGCCGTCATCGACCTCCCCGACTTCTGCAAGGCCGTGCTCTGGGGCTGCGGGGTCCGCACCGAAACAGACCTCGAAGCGTTCCTTCAGTGGCGAACCGTGTCGGCGGTCGAGGAAGCGGTCATCCGCTACGCGTTCGCGCACGGCACCGGCCGAGCCCACACCATCGACGGGCACCCCCTCACCCCCGAAGCGATCACCACCATCTTCGGACCCGGCACCACCATGGAACGCCTGCTGTTGGCCGACAGTCGGGTCATCGACCACGGCC
>Ga0209491_10003146_pt1 | contig 27761 bp, 22 predicted proteins | sample BON02_FD_187213 | JGI IMG/M metagenome (GOLD analysis project Ga0209491, IMG submission 187213) | Freshwater microbial communities from Lake Bonney liftoff mats and glacier meltwater in Antarctica - BON-02 (SPAdes) (version 2) | ecosystem: Environmental > Aquatic > Freshwater > Ice > Glacier...
GAGACCGCGAAGTTGCAGAAGGGCACTGTAATCGACCTATTCCAAGCGCTATTCGGAGGAAACGCGACCAAGGCTCACGCTCAAATTTTCCCTGATCGAACGTGAGGAAAATCAGCTAAACTGTTACCAAGCATTTTGTCAAGATTTGCGCACTGGCCCCATTTTCGCTGACCCCATTTTAGCGAATTTCAGACCTGCGAGAACGGGGCGTAGGAAAATTGTGCCAATTTTACTAAAATTTCACTTGCCAACTCCGCCCACTTTACATTGAGTTTCAGTTGACCACTTCGGTGGATGGAGACCTTGAAACCTCGCAGCTAGCGGTCGGCATCGACCGCAACGATGCCGCCAAACCGACCAAACCGACCAAACGGCCGGGGAGGCGGTGGCGCATGTCCAAGCCGCCTGCCTTCGGGGAGGTGGCCAAAGGCCATCGCGGTCGTCTAGCTGCGACTTTCAAGCTCCCCGTCCACCAGGAAGGACTCATCCAGTCTTCCTATGAAACCATCATCAAGAATTGCTCCGGTTCTTTCCATCTGCCTCTGGTTCACGAGCCTGAACGCCCAGGAAATCGCCACCAAATGGGACGTTGAGATTCCCGTTCCGATCACCGACGGGACGCCCTCCGCCCCGATTCCGAAGCCTGAGCCTCTCGACCTGAAAATCCTGAGTTCCCGCACCACCCGCATGGACGTGACGGAAGCCCCGGAAATGCACGATCTTCCACCCATCACCGGCACGATCAACGTCACTGTGCAGGTCGTCGAAGATCCGAACCTCCCCGATCCACCCCCGCCGCTTCCCACGCTGCCACCTGACGATCCGGCAGTTTTGGCTAGATTGGCGGAACTGAGAGAAAAGTATCGGGGCACCGAACTCGTGTTTCTGTCCGCGACGGTCTATGACCACAACCGCACATTTCTCCGAATCTATCCGAATGGAAAAGTCGGCGATGAAGTCACCGCTTGGAGCAATCTCGACTTCAACCATTTCAGCGGCTTTTCCACCTATCGGGTGAAGGACGCCGAAGACGGCACTCTTTACGATTGCGGTCTTCTGATGGGAATCGGCGGCATCGACACCCGCCGCTGGAGGGAAATGGCCGAAGCGCGGGGCATAGAATACAAAGGGCCGAAAATCCCGAAAATCCCGGAAATGCCCGACTTTGCCGAAGGTGGCCCCGCCTTCGTCGTCGTTGATGGCGACGCAGAAAGTCCCGCGATGGATACTTTGGAGCAAATCCACGACCTCTACCGCAAGGAAGGCGCGAGAATGGAGGAAGCCTACCACGCCCGCGTAAAAGCCCGCGCCGAGCGTAAAGCCTACCTGCTGGCGAATCCTCCGAAGCCCAATGATGTCACCATCCAGTTCTGGAAAAGAAACACGCCATCGCCAAGAGGCGTGCAAGCACTTGAAGGAGGGGCGCAACCATGAAACGACAACTTTTCCGATACAGCGTCCTCATTCTCGCCGCGTCTAACATGATTGGCGCGACCCCGGAACCACAGCCACAGATGTCGTTCACCGAGGGAGCCAGTAGCACCTGGAACGCCGATTGGTCAGGCGTAACCATGCGGACATACTTCCTTCAATGGAGCCTTGATCTGGTCAGCTGGAACTACGCTCCGTTGGTAGAATTCGGAACCGGACTCAAAAGCTACGGAATCAACACCCAAGGGGAGGAGAAATTCTTTGTGAGGCTCCACTACGCTGACGACACAGGCGTCACAACCCTGCAACAGGCAAGGGACGCGGATTTCGACAACGACGGCATCCCTAACTACTACGAGGTGGAAAACCTTTTCACGAACCCGCTCGACAAGAACAGCGCGGGCGGGGATTCAAATTCTAACGGGCTTCCAGACGGCTGGGAACTCTTCCACTTCGGCGGCCTCAACATCGCCAATCCGAATGCCAGTTTACAACCGGACGGTTTGACCAACAAGGACAAGGCGGAACTCGGCCTGAACCCGAACACCGACTACTCGGCTGCAAACGCCAGCCAACCCGCCAGCTACGCCTATGATCCTGTGGGCCGACTCACCGGTGTCACCTCTCCCGTCGGAGCTGGAGACTACACACCCGACGAAGAAGGCAACCTGCTCAACGCCCAATAACCGACATCCATTTCCATGAAATATCTTTCCCTTTCCTTTGCCATTCTGTTGACGGCTGTGCTTCCGGCTCACGCCCAGAATGAAGACAACCCAGGCTGGCTCCAAGGCGGCGGCCCTCCGGAGAATGCCGCCGAATGGCTGGCACAGCCGGGAGCATCCCGTTCGGTGAATACGGACGAGCAGGAACAGGCCGAACCTTTGTCAGACCAAGAGGCGGCTGAATCGTTGAGCGAGGCGGAGGCATCGCCTCCGATTGCCTTCGCGCCCATGAGTAACACGGCTGGCGGTAACGAAGCGGACGAAGTCACGCCGGAGATTGAGGCTCTTGCTCGCGGTTTACGCAACGATCCGGTCAAAATCTTCGAATACATTCACAACTTCATTCGCTTCGAAGCGTATTTTGGATCGAAAAAGGGTGCTCATCTCACCCTGCTGGAAGGAAGCGGCAACGAACACGATCAATGCGCCTTGCTCGTATCACTTCTCCGTGCGGCGGGATTGAATCCGAGTTATAAATACGGCCCCTGCAGATTTAGCTACAACGAGATGGCGAAATGGCTCGGTATCTCCACCAGCCCTTTCTCTCATTGGACTAACGCACAATTGCTCGCTTACTATTTCCCAAGCGGCGGTGCTCCGAGTGGTTTTCCCACAGCTGCCCACAGGCAAAACCTGACCATCTACGAATTTCTGACTCCGAGAGGCTATCCCTATGTGGACGGTTTTAGTCAATCGGGTGTGAACTTTTTCAGTATCCCGCATGTCTGGGTGGAACTGAACGGAAAAAAGCTCTCACCGTCCTACAAATTCCAGACGATCCGCAGCGGCTTGGATCTTGCGACCGCCACCGGCTACACGCGCAGCCAGATTCTCACGGATGCAGGCGGCTCGGTGAATTCTGGCGACGGCGCTCGCTGGGTGAGCGGTTTGAACTATTCAGCACTCTCCAGCCGCCTCACCACCCAAACCCAGAACTTCATCCAGGCGGTGAAGGCGAACCATGACTGGCGGCATTCCGAGCGGATCACGGAATCGACCACCATCGACATGGAGAGCTACACTAATCTCGATCCATGGTCCACCAGCAACACCGGCGGCATCAAGTCGATCTATCCAGATTCCTACGCCGCTTCTCAATGGCTTCCATTCGAGACATGGTCGGCCATCCCAATAGTCCACATGTCCAAGCTCGAAATCCGGGCGGGCATCTGGAACGGCACATCATGGACCAGCACCTACTTTAATCCCACCACTCCTCTCAATCTCTCCGGCCTGCGTGGGAGGAAACTTTCACTGACATTTACGGGCAATACGGGGCGTTTTTATCTCGATGAAACTCTCGTCGGATCGACCTTCAGCATACCGTCCGGAGTCACGCAATTTGACCTTCGATTAGGTGTGACTCACAACCATTACGAGCTGGTCAAATCCGGTAGCACCTACACAGTTACCAAAGCTGGCAAGACAAATCAGTCGGAAACCAAGAAATACCTCAAGGGTGACGACTGCGCCTACGCCATCATCTACTCGTTCGGAAACCCCGACCGTCTTTCCCGCGCAAGGCAGGAACAACTCGATACCTACCGCAGGGCAGGATTGACCGACAACGATTGGCGTGTGCGCACAGAATCGCTCAATATCATGGGCCTCAACTGGCTTCACCAATGCCACCTGTCGGAACAGGTCATAACCGGCCTCATCAATACGATTCCGCTGAACCACCATCAGTTCGGCAGGGTCGGCCAAGAACGCTCATTCTCTTCCGGTTCTATAGCCTTCTACATCGACGTTGGCTTGGCTTTCTCTGCTCGCAACCACCGCACGACAAATTTCTCGGAAGCTGATAATGCTTCCCGCCTCACCACTACCTTCGCCAGTGCCATGGAACACGGCGTGCTCGAACAGATGCAGGGAACCGGACTCGGTGCCACCTCCACGGTGAAAATGGCATATCTGGCTAACCAAGCTGGCCAGCGCATCTACCGCGCCACCGGTGCCAATTGGACCACCGTTAATTCCGAACTTTCAGCGGATTGGCCCTCGGATGTTAAGACCGCAGTAGGATCCGCGCTCAACGCCAACAGCAACAGCCGCGCCCTGATGCCCCACAGCGGAAAGCTGGTTCTCAACCAATACACCGGCTTTGGCTACGCCTTGGAGGAACCGACCCGTATCAGCATGCTTATCGGCTCCAACTACGGCGGCTACAATAGTCAGCCCGGAGCCGTCTCAACATCTGAACTTCTTGCATGGCTCAAAAGCAATCCTGCTTATCTGTCTTCGACCTCGAATTTAGCGATCCCCACCACACCTCACACCACTCCCGCCCATACCTTCGGCGATCCCGTGGATGTCGCCACCGGCGCTTGGGTTTCCGATGTGACCGACTTGACCCTCGGCGGTGGTGATCCGGCGGGAATTAACTTCACCCGCTCCTACAACTCCAACGCCGCATACAACAACACCTCTGGACTCGGATTCGGCTGGACTCACAACTATGACAGCTCTGCCACCACCCGCAGCAGTGTGAAAGCAGGACTCGGTGCCACCACCTCATATCAGGCCGCACCTTTCTTTGCCGCCCTCGCCGTTGCCGCCGATCTCAGCCGAAACCACACCACTGCAAAGGAATGGGCCACTGCCGCCCTCGCTATAAACTGGGCTGTAGATCAGTTACGCTACAAAGCCGTAGCGATCACCATTGGCAACAAGACCCTCGAATTCATCGAAATGCCCAATGGAGCTTTCGTGCCGCCCGCAGGCATGAACCTAACCCTCGCCCGCAACGGCAGCGGTGCCAATGCCCACTTCACCCTCACCCAGCGGCATGGCTCTACCATGACCTTTCTTACTGATGGAAAAATCGGCAGCATTACAGACCTCTTCGGAAAGACCCAGCAATTTGCCTATTCCTCAGGAAAACTTTCCACCGTCACCGATGCTTTCGCACGAACCCTCACATTCAACTGGAGCGGCTCGAAAATTTCCTCGGTATCGGACAGCACAAGCCGCTCAGTAGGCTTCGGCTACACCGGCGAGGATCTCACATCCGTCACGGATGCGGAAGGCAAGGCCACCACCTATGGATATGATGCAGCCCACCGCGTCACCTCTGTCAAAGACCCGCAGAACCGCACCGTCGTGGAAAACGACTATGATTCCAAAGGCAGAGTCATCGTCCAGCGCAACAAAGGGGAAGCGGCCCGAACCTACAACCTCTATTACAGTGGATACTGCAACATTGAGGAAAACCCGATCGGCGGAACCATTTCCTACTACTATGATTCTCGTGGAAGATCAATCGGCTCCAAGAACGCCCTCGGACAATCCGACATCACCGAGTTTGACGGACAAGACCGCCGCACCGCTCACACCTCCCCGAAAAGCGAGCGCATCGACTGGTATTACAACGCGGATAACAACCTGATCGAAGAATGGGATGCGCGGAATTTTCACGCCTATTATTACTACGACACAGCACTTCGCCTCCAACGCATGACTGACAAGCGTGGCAAGGATACCCTCTACGCTTACACGACTCAGCATCAGCTTCAAACTGTGACCAGCCCGCTAGGGCATCTCACCAGCTACAGCTACAAGCCGAATGGATTCCCGGAAACCGTCACCGATGCAGAAAACAAAACCACCACCACCGCCTACGACGCATGGGGCAATGTAAACAAAATCACCTCTCACGACGGCACCTTCCACTCCTTCACCAACAACGCTCGTGGCGACACGCTCACTGCGACGGACGCCGAAAGCCGCACCACAACAAACACCTACAACAAGCGCCGCCAGCTGCTCACTAGCACCCTTCCAACAGTGCCAGGCGACCCCGCAGCGATCATGACCCATGCCTATGATAACAGCGGCTATCTACAAAGCACCACCGATGCCAAAGGTAACGTCACCACCCATACCTATAACGCGGAGGGCAAGCATCTTACGAGCACGCAGCCCGCTCTACCTGCCGGAACCAACGTCATCACCACAGGCTACGACCTACGCGACTGGGCGACCACGGCTAGTAATTCCTTAGGCCACACAGTAACCACCGGATATGATGCCGCCCGACGCCCCATCACCACAACAGATCCGCTCAACCGCATCACCGAGACCACCTTTGATTCCAACAGCCAGCCTACACAAGTCAAAGACCCACTCAACCGCACTACCCAATTCACATGGAATGCTCGAGGTGAGAAAACCCGCACCACCAATGCGCTGAGCCACTACTCCAACTCCACCCTCGATGGAAACGGCAATCAAACCCTCCTCCGCAACCGCCGAGCCAAGAACTACACCTTCGCGTTCGACGACTCCAGCCGCCCTACCTCCACCACCACACCTAGTGGGAAGGTCACCTCGATGGCCTATTGGAACAACAACCTTGCCAAAACCATCACCGAGCCATCCACCCAGATGACCACACTCGCCTACAACGGCAAGAACCTCGTTTCGAGTAAAACTGACCCTGCCGGAAGTATTGCCTACGGCTACGACGACAGCGGTTTATTGGAAACCGTAACCGAAGGCACCTCCGTCATCGCCCGCACCTACGATGAACGTGGTAGATTGAAAACCTACACCAATGCCGATGGCGACCTTCTCCAATACCAATACGACGCCAACAACAACCTGACCCGCATCACCTACCCGGACGGCAAGCAAGTCAACTATACCTATAACTCCCGCAACCTCCTCGAAACAGTCACCGACTGGGCCGGCCGCACCACCACCTACACCTACGACCGCCTCGGCAGGCTCACCGGCACCACCCGCCCCAACGGCACCGCAAACATCCTCGCCCATGATGCCGCCAGCCAACTGACCTCCATCAAAGAAAGCGCGGGTGGTAAACTCATCTCCTACTTGGCGTTCCAATATGACGATGCCAGCCAGATCAAGAACAAGTTCCGCGCCCCACTTGTTAATTCCGGCTGGCAACATCCAACGTTCGCGGCCACCTATGATGACGACAACCGTCTCTCAACCGCCAACGGATCCACTGTTGTTCATGACGATGATGGAAACATGACTTACGGCCCCATCAAAGGGAGCGCAGGCGTCCCGCCTGTTTTCATCAACCTCACCTATAACTCCCGCAATCAACTAACCAGTGCTGCTGGATTGAGCTACACCTACGATGCTGAGGGCACTCGCCGCAGTATCACCGATGCAAGTGGCACCACCCGCGATGCCATCGACCCTAGCGGCAGACTCCTCATACGCACCGCACCCGGCAATGTAAAAACCTACTATGTTTATGGCCTTGGCCTGCTTTATGAAGTCAATGCCGCCGGTCAAACAAAAACCTATCATTTCGATCAAGTTGGAAGCACCATTGCTCGCACCAACGATAGCGGTGTCGTGATCGGCCAAGCCGAATATTCCGCTTACGGGACTTTGTTCTGGAAAACCGGAGATATGGGAACCCCATTCCTCTACAACGGCCACGCCGGCGTCCAAACCGACTCCAACGGTCTCCTCAACATGCGGGCAAGATACTACAGCCCCTACCTCATGCGTTTCCTAAACGCCGACCCCATCGGCTTCGGCGGAGGAAGCAACTGGTATGCCTACGCAGATGGGAATCCGATCAGCCTGAGCGATCCTTTCGGACTGTTTCCGTCTGCTGTCTGGTGGGGGGGATTTTTCGATTTTGATAGAGGAACTGTTGATGCAATTGGAGTTGGCGCAATGGCCACTGCTGATGGTTTCATCCCATTTGCTGACCCATTTCAGAATTCTGGGAGTTACGACGCAAATCAAGATGGAGTTGGGTTTTCACAGGCTATGGGTGGTATCGCGCGAGATGCGGCTCTAGCAGCGGTAGTTCCTAACTTAGGCACTTGGACAAAGAACCCCATCATGTATGAACTCGGCAGCACCACTGTACCTACTTCTGTATTTAAAGGAATAAGTCACTTAACTACTGTGCAGCGAGGCGCGGCACTTGTGGAAATGAATGGGGGAGGAATCGCTGGAGGAGTTAAGACTGCGCTTGGAACATCATGGAAATATGTAGGAGAAAATCTAGGCAAAACTGTTTCAACTGGTTTGACCCCTGGTGGTTATCTCTCAATTAATGCCGGTATTCATGTTGCAGACAAGATTTCCGCTAAAGCATCAACAAGAAAATGAAATTTTTTTTAGAAAGGTTGGTTGTATGCTTCTTCATTTCGATAGGCATTTTGACAAGTATCTACTTGGGTAGTAGATATGGATTCAAAGGTTATTTCTTGGGTTCTTTATTAGGATTTGGAGGATGTGTTGTTCTTGCAAATGCTACCAGTATCTTGATCTCCAAAGTTAAAAGATCAGGTTCGACTAATAAACAAATTATGGGGTATCACATCAGAATTATTAGAGGTTCTAGAGATGAAGATTCGATTATTTCCAATCATGATTTCAGACGTGCCTGCGACACAATGAAGGGATTCTCGCTCAATGAGGTTGGAAATATAGCTCAATACACCGATTCTAAACATGGACAGTTTTGCGTATTTTGGAAGAACGGAGATATTTGGATCAAAAATCCTGAAGAGTGGGCGATGCCAATCATTGCCTCCCTTGCAGATAGCCTGAATGGACGCGCTCGAGGTGATGAGTTGGAGTCTTATAAAAACAGTGGTGATTCTTACATACATGATGACGACAAAGAGTGTTACGATTTATGGGAAGTGAGACGAATTCGTCTTATCAGAAAGAATAAATTTTGGTACTATTTTAGAATAGTTACCATAATTTTAATTGTAATAGTAATCTTATTCCGCGCCTTTTCCCGATAGGTTGATTACCAATCTGTTCCACTTTAGAGATGAATGTTATAGCAAGAAAGTTCATACCTTTAATCGCCACCGTCACCGATTGGAACAACCGCGTCACCACCTACCAATACGACCGTCTCGGCAGACTCATCGGCATCACCCGCCCGAACGGCACCACTGCCGCCTTGGCACGAGATGCAGCAGATCAACTTAACTCAATTCGTGAAACCTCAGGCGAGAAACTCATTTCCTACCTGCGTTTCGATTTTGATGCAGCCAGTCAGATCGACCGCCGCTTCCGCGCTCCCCTCGTGCAAAGCGGTTGGCAACATCCCACCTTCACAGGCACTTACGATGACGACAATCGCCTCGCCACCGTCAACGGCCAAGCCGTCACCCACGATGCCGACGGGAATATGACCAACGGCCCGATCCGCCAAGACTCCGGCCACCTCAACCTCACCTACAACTCCCGCAACCAACTCACCAGTGCAGACGGCCTGAGCTACACTTATGGCGCCGAAGGAGTGCGCCGCACCACCACCACTTCCACCACCACTTCCAGCGGAACTACCCGGGACGTGACAGATCCAAACTCGGCGATGAGTCGCTTACTCGTCAGGCATCACCCAGACGGCAGTAAAACCTACTACGTTTACGGCCTCGGCTTGCTTTACGAAGTGGACCAAGCCGAACAAACCAAAACATATCACTACGACCAAGTCGGCAGCACCATCGTCCGCACCAACGATAGCGGCGCAGTGATCGGAAAAGCTGAGTATTCCGCCTACGGGATCTGCTTCTGGAAGCAGGGCGACATGGCCACCCCATTCCAATATAACGGGCAATGGGGCATCCAAACGGATGCGAATGGGCTGCTCAACATGCGCGCCCGCTACTACAGTCCATATCTAATGCGCTTCCTGAATGCCGATCCGATTGGCTTCAGCGGTGGATCGAACTGGTTCGCCTACGCAAACGGGAACCCGATTTCTAATAACGATCCATTTGGATTGTGGAGTTGGAATCAGACGTGGGGAGTTGTGAAGGCGCTAGGAGGGATTGCGGAGGTTGCTGTGGGAGTTTCAATAGGAGCTGCAACTTCGTGGACTGGAGTCGGTGCCGTCGCTGGGGGAGCCGTGGCACTACATGGTATTGATACAATCCAAGCAGGGTTCAGACAGGCCATAACTGGAAACGAGGTTGACTCCCTCACATCACAGGCGATTCAGTCAACAGGTGTTTCAAGAAGCACTTCGAACCTTGTTGATGCAGGGCTTGGTCTTGCCTCAGGTGTTGGAGGAATAGCAAATGGAGCTTCAAGAATACCTCAGATGTTGAATACGGGAAGGGCGGCTGGGGTCACCAATCCGCTAAGAACTGCTTATTACTACGAAAAAGGCTCCTCTGCACTTCTGACTGATGATTTTATTGCATTAGGGGGAAGAAACACCTCAGCAGTTGAAAAAGGAATCTCTCTTTCGAATGGTTTTGAAACTTCAACAAACATGCTTCAAGGCTTGGGAAAAGGCTTCACGCTGTTTCCTAAGCCTGCTTCCGCCGGAGGGGGTCTAACTCCTTTGGGAGATATTTTCTTTGGAGGTGCAGCTGCTGCGTCTCGTTACAAATAAATCGAACTACATTTTGCTGACCATGAATAAGAATGTCATGACTTGGGTATTCAAACCTTCTCGATTACAACGATTAACAAATCCGGGGAGCGCTGTCGCTGGGATATTTATTATTTTTATTTCAACTATCGTTTTTTTATTAGGAATTACTAATTCAATTGATACGATTGGTGCTTTATTGTTTTCAATCATGGCATGTATTTTGGGATTTTCGCTCGTGGTTTCCAACTTTCGTTATTGGCTGTCACTTACCAACTTTCCTCCATGTGGATACAAAGAAGGTGACGAAATTAAGATCACCATTGATGAAAATACAATTCGTTACGGAGTAAACACATTGGCTGACTTTGCCTTACCAAAAGGCCGGATTTGGAAGATTCGGAAAGGTTATTTTGGTTGCTTTACTTTACTCACCGTTGAACCGTTCTACCTAATTATTCCTCGGAACGTTTTTGATGACATCAGATTTCAGTCATGGCTTAAAGATAAATCGTGAAAGGCTCGTCTCAAATTTCCCTAACGTTTTTGTTTTGCCTTCTTGCTTTGGTTTCACGCGCGGAGGGCAAACATCGCACCAGCACGCAGCCCGCTCTACCTGCCGGAACCAACGTCATCACCACAGGCTACGACCTACGCGACTGGGCGACCACGGCTAGTAATTCCTTAGGCCACACAGTAACCACCGGATATGATGCCGCCCGACGCCCCATCACCACAACAGATCCGCTCAACCGCATCACCGAGACCACCTTTGATTCCAACAGCCAGCCTACACAAGTCAAAGACCCACTCAACCGCACTACCCAATTCACATGGAATGCTCGAGGTGAGAAAACCCGCACCACCAATGCGCTGAGCCACTACTCCAACTCCACCCTCGATGGAAACGGCAATCAAACCCTCCTCCGCAACCGCCGAGCCAAGAACTACACCTTCGCGTTCGACGACTCCAGCCGCCCTACCTCCACCACCACACCTAGTGCCAAGGTCACCTCGATGGCCTATTGGAACAACAACCTTGCCAAAACCATCACCGAGCCATCACTCCAAACAACCACGCTCGCCTACAACAGCAAGAACCTCGTTTCGAGTAAAGCTGATCCCACCGGAACCATCACCTACGGCTACGATACCAGCGGGCTACTAAAAATCGTCACCGAGGGCAGTGCCATCATTACCCGCACCTACGATGAGCGTGGTAGATTGAAGACTTACACCAATGCGGACGGCGACCTTCTTCAATACCAATACAACGCCAACAACGACCTCACCCGCATAACCTATCCGGACGGCAAGCAAGTCAACTACACCTACAATGCCCGCAACCTGCTCGCCACCGTCACCGATTGGAACGGCCGTGTCACCACCTACCAATACGACCGTCTCGGCAGACTCATAGGCATCACCCGCCCGAACGGCACAACTGCCGCTTTGGCACGAGATGCAGCAGATCAACTCACCTCCATCCGCGAAACCTCCGGTGGGAAACTCATTTCCTACTTGCGTTTCGATTTTGATGCAGCCAGTCAAATCGACCGCCGCTTCCGCGCTCCCCTCGTGCAAAGCGGTTGGCAACATCCCACCTTCACAGGCACTTACGATGACGACAATCGCCTCGCCACCGTCAACGGCCAAGCCGTCACCCACGATGCTGACGGGAACATGACCAACGGCCCAATCCGGCAAGACTCTGGCCACCTCAACCTCACCTACAACTCTCGCAACCAACTCACCAGTGCGGATGGCCTGAGCTACGCCTATGACGCCGAAGGAGTGCGCCGCACCACCACCACTTCCAGCGGCACTACCCGGGACGTGACAGATCCAAACTCGGCGATGAGTCGCTTACTCATCAGGCATCATCCTGACGGAACCAAAACCTACTACGTCTATGGCTTAGGTCTCCTCTACGAAGTGGACCAAGCAGAGCAAACCAAAACCTATCACTACGACCAAGTCGGCAGCACCATCGCCCGCACCAACGATAGCGGCGCAGTGATCGGAAAAGCTGAGTATTCCGCCTACGGGATCTGCTTCTGGAAGCAGGGCGATATGAATACTCCCTTCCAGTATAACGGCCAATGGGGCATCCAAACGGACGCCAACGGCCTACTCAACATGCGCGCTCGCTACTACAGCCCCTATCTCATGCGCTTCCTCAACGCTGACCCCATCGGCTTTTCAGGAGGGCTTAACTGGTTTGCCTACGCAGATGGTAATCCGATTTCTAATAGCGATCCATTCGGGCTTTGGAGCTGGAGCCAAACTTGGGGAGTTGTAAAAGCAATCGGCGGAGTTGCCGAAGTTGCGGTTGCACTCACAATTAGCACAACAGGAATTGGAGCAGTTGGGGGAGTAGTATTAGGCGCTCACGGAATAGATACTATTCAGGCAGGCATTCGGCAGGCCATGTCTGGAGAAGAGGTGGATACATTTACCTCACAAGGACTACAATCTGCTGGGATGTCTCGTAATTCTGCAAACTTGGTTGATGCTGGACTTGGTCTTGCAGCAGGCGGAGCTGGCTTAATTTCTGGCGCTAGCAAAACTTCGACTATTATCAAAGCTGCGGAAGGAACTGGCATGACAACGCGTCAGGCATTTAAAGCTTGGGAAGTTGGATCACAAGCGCTGAATAACGCTGACTTTGCAGCCCTCTCAAAATTTGCAACGAATCCCATCCAGAGAGCTATCCAAATCGAAAACGGATTCCCTCTTACGACAACAGCAGCAGAAAGAACTCTGAAGTCACTTCAACTCTGGAATACTGGACTAACACCCGCTGGGGATTTTGCGATGGGTGGGGTAAGTGTTTTGACTGCACCATCAAGATTAAAATAACTAAATGCAAATTACCAAAAGATCATCACTTTTGTGCGATTCAGTTCATAAGGAAAGCTGGGTTGCTTTCGGGCACATGCACTTTGCAATATTTGTTCTGGATGGCACAAATCTTACTTTAGAGCGCATAACCGAAGATTCAAATTACGCACGCGAACAGATGCGCCAAGTCGACCTTAAGAACCGTTTTAGGATATTCAGTAGAGCGGCATCAATTTTGATCTATTCGGCAGATCAGTTCGACCCTGAAGTTGTTGATTATGTAACGGGCGCTCGCGTCAGGAGAGGTAGGTATAGTGCTCATTTTGTGTTGTATGAGACTTGTGCTAGTAAGGTTGTGTTTAGAGAAGCGGCTCAAAACGAAACCCTACTGTATTTTTCACGGATGGATGAATGCTTTGAACTTGGAATAACCATGCTACAACAATCTAAGAAGCGATGATCCCACCTGCCACAGTCTGACCCTTCTTATCTACAAGAATTTAGGGCGTTGGTATGACGCCGAGGACAAGCTGGCTCAGCAAATTGGGGAGTGAAATGAGAGTTAAACCTTGATCGGATCGGTTGGGCTGGCAAACGTGTGACAGATGAAAATTAACCGGACCAGCAAATTTACAGGAAACGGCCAGTCCGGGCGCAAATGCGCCGTCCTCTATACCATCGTAGAAAACTGCCGTCGCCTCAAAATCGACGTGCGCAAATACCTCACCGACGTCCTGACGCGCCTTCCGGCGCTGAAAACCGGTGAAGCCGTCAGTCTGACACCAAACAGTTCCACGTTCATGGAATCCTCTGGCTGATAATGCCTGGAAGTATCAATCGGGAAAGGGATCAGCTATGGAATGGTTTGCAACAGCACCTACGCCACAAAGCGGCGGGGCTTCTGCTGCAATAGGAAGCTCTACAATTCCATCGGTTGTTGAACTTTATAGAAAGCTAAAGTAGTATAAAAACTTTCATGCAAAGAATTGAATCGCCGAAGAGTCTGATCCTTCTTAAAAGTCGATGCATCAGAGGATGCTTCCTTTTCTCAGCAATTGCATTGGTTGCTTTACTATTTGGAGGAATTGGAGTGATTGCCCCCCATTTAAGAGTATGGATTGGATTTGCTTTCTTATTAGCTGGAATGTCTTTAGTAGCTCTCCACCACGTTAGATCAAGGTATCATCTACTGGCTCATATTATGTCAATTCCAGACGTAATTTACTGGACGCAGGAGAGGCCGATCAGCAGCAGTCTCACAAGTCAGGCGCTGTCAGGGAAGCAGTCATTTAGATTACATCTCAATATCGGAGAGTATCTTGACATTGATGTGATCACTGATGATATAGAATATTTCAGGCAATGGGTGGATCAAAATAACCGCCATGTCAATTGGGCCAAACTATACAAATATACTTGGTTTAAGATAATGCCATTTACCAATAATACTCCTGTTTTAAACTGGCTGGCTATAATATTAGGGGGGGGATTAACTTCACTCGTGTTAGCTGCTGTTTTTAAAAGCAACCTACTAGGATTGATTGGCAGCTTTGGAATACCGGTCTGACCCCTACAGCAGATCTCGCTGCGGGCGGAGCAGCGCTACTAACTGCTCCTTCACGACTGAAGTAAAAATAATAAAATGAAGACCGGTGATCATTCTCCATTACTGCACAGCGCCAACTTTGAAGAAGGCTGGAAGGCATTCTCTTACACATACGCAGGAACATTTATCCTTGATGGCGAATCACTAAATTCTGAGCAGATCAATAATAATGTTAGATGGTTACTGAATCATCTGAAGAAGAAGCGGATTACAAAATTCCCAAGATTTTTGAGTCGATATGTTTTAGTGCTTGTTTATTGTTTTGACGAGGTTAACGAAGAGGTAATTGATTAACTGAAAATCACCTGCCTTGGAGGTTGGAGATGGTCGGCTCATCCGATATTATACAAAAGAAAATCGGGAATTGTTTTCAAGGAAGCTGTCCAGAATCAGACTCTTTTGATCTATAAAAATTTAGAACGATGGTTTGAATCCGGGATCAAGCAGGCTCAGCAACTTGATTCCTGAGACAAATTAAACCTTGATCAGCCGAATCGGTCTGGCAGATTTGACGGAAAATGGGGTCAGGGAAAATGGGGTCAGGGTGAAAAACTTAACAGAAATCCCCGCTCCCCTACGCTCCGTTCATGCCAAGGAGTCTCCGTATTGAATTCCCCGGTGCCTATTACCACGGAAAAATGGGGTCAGGGTGCAAATCTTGACAGAAATCCCCGCTCCCCTACGCTCCGTTTATGCCAAGGAGTCTCTGTATTGAATTCCCCGGTGCCTATTACCACGTGACGGCGCGCGGCAACCGGCGGGAGACGATTTTCCATGACGACGACGACCGCCGGTTTTTCCTCGCCACCCTGTCTGAAGCTTGCACGATGACCGGTTGGCGGGTGCACGCCTGGGTGCTGATGGGGAAAAAACTGCCTGGCATACTTTTAAGTGGAGGATCACCGTAGATGTTTGGATTGAGGTCAATCGAACCCGAAAATCTGCCCCGATGATCCGTTGGTGGGATCTATGGGGCGTGACTCGTTCACGCGAATGTGCGGAAAGTCTAAAGACCAGAAATGTGCTGTATCCAAGAGAATGGGAAGCACAAGCCGGGTGATGGGGGGAATCGTGTTTTCCGGTAATCTCGGTTGCGGGGGAGGGCTCGCGTTCTGGAGAACGCGGCTCCGTGCGGATTGTGGCGGGTGTTTGAGCGGGTCTGTGAGCGCTGAGAAAGCGAAGAAAGCGTAGGAAGAATTGTTAATTTCCAAATTCTCATCGTATGGCATTACCAAATTCATATCGGGTGATTTTTTGGAAATTTGCCTAATGGCTAAGCTAGCTTGTGCCTTCGGCAGAGGATATGCCGCCGTGGTAACGGCTTCCTGCGTTCCAGCTCTGATCGTGTTTTGTTTTCTGTGGGGTTGTGCTTTTTTGGTGATTGTTCCACGCGGAAGGATGGGATTTTCTGAGGTATGACAGAGGGATCTTTGGACGCCCGGCTGTGACTGTTAGATATGTAAGATGCACAACTTTCCCTCATCCTCATCGCGCTCTGCGTCCTCGTTCCCGAGCCGCGCGTGATCATCCAGAGTGCGCTGATCATCGCTTTTTTCTACCTCACCACCCCCATTGCAGGTCAGATTATAGCACGCGTCGCCATCATGCGCGGCGTTCCATTCTGGAAGAAATCGCTTTCCTCCCAAGAAAGCCATGTCTCGCAAAAAATGCTACAAAGCCATCCTCGAAATCCACAGTCTTCAATGGTGCGGAGGTTTTAGGCCAACCGCCCTGATTGAGGCTTGGGGTCTGCTTAGGGATTGCATGGGCGGGGTCATGGGCTTAGCTTCTGCGCCCCGGCGTGGCTGGGATCAGAATGATGAAGAAATTACCTCATGTGGCAATAGTCGGGGCGACGGGAGCCGTCGGTGTCGAGATGCTCCTGTGTCTGGAGCAAAGAAATTTCCCGTTGGGCGAGCTGACCTTGCTGGCTTCGGCGCGTTCGGTCGGGAAGACGGCAACGTTTCGTGGTGAGGAGATTGTCATCAAGGAACTGACGCATGATTCTTTTGTAGGAGTTGATATCGCGCTGTTCAGTGCGGGAGGTGGAATTTCTGAGGAGTTCGCGCCTTCAGCGGCGGCGGCGGGTGCGGTGGTGATTGATAATTCATCGGCTTTCCGTATGGACGAGGGGGTGCCTTTGGTGGTTCCCGAGATTAATCCCGAGGCTGCGAAAGACAGGCCGAAAGGGATTATCGCGAATCCCAACTGCACGACGATTATTTCGCTCATGGCGCTTGCGCCATTGCATGAGAAGTTCGGCTTGGAGAGTGTGATCGCTTCGAGTTACCAAGCAGTTTCCGGCTCCGGAGCGCAGGGGATTAGGGAGCTTGAGGAGCAAGTTAAAGCGATCGCCAATGGCCAGGATTTTAATCCGCGAGTTTATCCGCGCCAGATTGCGTTTAACGTCATTCCGCAGGTCGATACTTTCACTGATAACGGATATACCAAAGAGGAGATGAAAATGGCCAACGAGGGCCGAAAGATTCTCGGTCATTCCACTTTGAAAGTTTCGTGCACCTGTGTGCGGGTTCCTGTCTATCGATCGCATTCCGTCTCGATTACCGCGCAGTTTTCCAAGGAGCCTTCGGTGGAAGCCGCGCGGAGTGCGTTCGATGGTAAGCCGGGAGTGATGGTGGTGGACGATCCTGCCAACAATGTCTTCCCTGTGCCGCTTGATACGACCGGCAAGGATGATTGTCTGGTGGGACGGATCCGCAAAAGTCTGGTTTTAGAAAACGCCTTGGATATCTGGGTGGTTGGTGACCAAGTCAGGAAAGGTGCGGCGCTCAATGCTGTGCAGATTGCGGAGATTCTTTGAGGGCGCTTTTGGGCTCCGCGTAATAAATCTCTGGGTGCGTAGGAGCTCTGCGAGACGCCTCTCTTTAGGAAAAGGCTTTCCAAGCAGGGTGAGGCGATAGATTTTCAGGTCATGGAGTTGGCGAATTATTTAAATGAAGTGGTTGCGGATGTGGACGCGGCGATGGATGGGTTTCTGCCTGCTTCGGATGAGCGGCCGGGTTCGATTCATGAAGCGATGCGGTATTGTGTTTTCGCAGGTGGCAAGCGTCTGAGACCGGTGCTTTGTATCGCGGCAGCGGAGGCGTGCGGAGGGAGGCGGGAGGATGCCTTCGCGGCGGCGTGCGCGGTGGAGTTGATGCATACCTACTCGTTGGTGCACGACGATCTGCCGTGCATGGACGATGATGATTTACGGCGTGGGCGGGCGACCTGTCATAAGGTTTATGGCGAGGGGATGGCGGTGCTTTGTGGTGATGCATTGCTGACGGAGGCTTTCGCGGTGGTTGCGAAATCGGGAGGGAGCGAGCGTTTTACGGCTGCGGAAATGATCTCGGAACTTGCTCTTGCGGGTGGTAGCAGGAAGCTGATCGGGGGGCAGGTGTTGGATCTGGAGGGTGAGGGGAAAAAACTGTCAAAAGAGGAGCTGGTGAGGATTCACGAGGCCAAGACTGCGGCGTTGTTGGTCACTTCGTTACGGCTCGGTGCGATGTCGGCAAACGCGGAGCCGGAGGTGATAGAGGCGCTGACGGAGTATGGCTATTCGCTGGGTTTGGCGTTTCAGGTGATCGACGATATTCTCGACGTCACCCAAAGTTCCGAAGGGCTTGGTAAAACGGCTGGCAAGGACGAGGCGGTGAACAAGGCGACGTATCCTTCCGTGGTGGGATTGGACGAGTCGCGGATTGAGGCAGCGCGCCTGACCAAATCGGCGCTTGGTGCTCTTGAGGTGTTTGGCGAGGCGGGCGTAAGACTTCGCGAAATTGCCGAGTGGATGCTTTTAAGAAAATACTGAAAGCAGATTCGGGGCTTCTTCCAAGAACGGAGTTGATTCTATGGGCGGGATGGGGCTAGGTCTGCCTATCAAAAAGCGATCTTTCAGTTTTATGTTGGCGAGGCGGTATCTGAATCCGCGTCGTGCGGTGCTTTCCTCGTTCACATTGATCTCGTTGATCGGGGTGATGCTCGGAGTGCTGGTGCTGGTGGTGGTGATGGCGGTCTATGCCGGATTGGAAAGGGATGTGAAGGGCAGATTACTCGGGTTTACGCCGCACATCCTGGTGAAATCTCCGTTGCTCAACGTTCCAGAAGATGGGGAGAACCTCGATGCTCCGCCCTGGCAGGATCTCGCTAAGGAGGCTGCGAAGATCAAAGGGGTGGCTGCGGCCACGGCGTTTGTGGCTGATAATGTGATTTTGGATGTCGGTTCTTGGCAAAGGCCGGTTGCGTTCCGGGGTATCGATACCAGTGACTCGGCGCAGGTCAAGGGTGTTGAGGACATGCTGGATCTTGAGAAGTTTCCCGGCTCCAGCGCGGATCTTGGTTTGGACGACAGGGCAGTGATTTCCTCGATCGTCGCCGAGCAATTCAAATTGCGGATAGGGGACAAAATGCGGCTGTATTCGACTAGGAATTTCGAGAGCGTGATGGAGGCTTACAAGGCGACTGAGAAGCCGGTGATGCGCGAAGCTTATCCAGCTGAATGGGCGCTCGCGAAAAAGACCTTCGGGCGGCAGTGGGAAAAAGAAGGTGAGTTTTTCACTGTGCCAAGTGATGAGCTGATCGACGTCTATAATGGACTGGAATTCGTTTACAACGAAGGGATACGCACACCTGAAAAAGAGCTGACTGAAGATCTTTTGCGGGCGATGGGGGAACGGGTGCGCGAAGAGAACGAACCGGAGGATCTGGAGGTCTTTCGGTTCTCCGCCGAGAAAAAGGCAGTGGTCGATGAGGCGTTCAAGGCGCTAGGCGAAACCGATGCAGAAAAGATGGATGGAGAGATTCTCAAAGGTTTGAAGAGTCTGGTGCTGCCCAAGGAGGCGGAAGTGATCGGGATTTATTCCGCATCGCAGATGGCGGTGACGCCGGATCTCTTCGTGCCGTTGCCGTTGGCACAGGATCTTGCGGGCTTGGGTGATGAGGTGCAGGGGATCGCGCTGCGGCTCGATGATCCCTATGAGGCCGAAGAGATCGCTGTAAATGCGAAAAAAGAACTAGGTCCTGACCACTACATTCAAACATGGGGCGACCAGTATCAGGCGTTCTTCGCGCTAATTAACCAGCAGCGGGTGATGATGTATTTCGCGCTATCGTTTATCGTTTTGATTTCGGCGTTCTCGATGATGGCGGTGATGTTCACGGTGACGATTCAGAAGCGTCGTGAGATCGGGGTGATGAAGGCGCTTGGAGCTGCGCCAGGCCAGATCGTAAGGGTTTTTCTTTATCAGGGGATGTTGCTTGGGGTATTAGGAGCCGCGCTGGGGGTGGGGCTTGGACGGCTGGTGATTCATTTCCGTGGTGGCGTGCAGGAGGGGATGAGGGCGATTCGCTTCGACCCGTTTTCCGAGCAACTCACAGGTTTCGGTGTTCTTCCTGCCTTCAACGATCCGGTGGAGCAGGCGGTTATCGGTCTGATGGCGTTCGTCCTATGTTCGGTTGCCGCTCTGGTCCCGGCGTTCTTCGCAGCCCGCAGTGACGCTGCGAAATCCCTGAGGAATCTTTGATTATGGAAGTTTGGCTGATTAGAAACGGGAAGAAATCGGGGCCGTATCATGACTACGATGTGCGGTCGAAAATAGGCGACGGCGACCTCGGGCCGGATGATTCTGTATGGCACGAGGGACTGTCGGAATGGACGAAGCTGGGTGAGATCGATCTTTTCCGGGGTGAATTCAAGGATACGGAGGCTGTGGGAGAAGTGGCGATACCGCCCGAGCTGCCGGAGAAATTTTTAAAAAGAGCAGCCAATGCCACGGAGGAGAAGCCTAAGAGATATTTGGCGCGGCGTTTCTGGGGGAGGTGGTTGGACCTGGTGATGTATAGCGCGGTCTGGTGGCTGGGGATGTATTTGGTGGGGCGTGATATCGAAGCGGTGCTCAGGAATCCTTGGCTTCAGCTAACCATCTATGTGCCGTGGTTCGTGATCGAGGCGTGGTTGATCCATCGCTTCGGGTCCACGCCTGGAAAGTGGCTGATGGGACTGGGAGTTAGGAACGAGGATGGCTCTAAGCTTGAGCTCAAGCCGTCGATCTGGCGCGCCTTACGAGTCTTGGTTACGGGAATTGGGTTCGGCTGGGCAGTGCTCTCGCTGTTGTGCCAAGGATTGAGCTGGTTTACCACAAGGAGGTTGGGTAAGCCGATCTGGGATCAATTGGGCGGGCACAAGCTTGTGGCGGTGCGACTGAATCCGATAAGAATCGTGGCACTCGTTATTCTGTTTATTGCGGCAGCGCAACTTCAGATGGCTGTCCGTGGTCCCCACGAGGAGAAGATCCTGAGTGAGGATTATCCTCAGTTCAAGGAATTCTTCGATGACAGACCCAAGTGGTATTTGCCTGTCAAAAACTGAAGTAGGAGCGGGTGCTCGATTTATTACGACGAACTGGCGCAAGAGACGATCAGGGCTGTGAAAACGCCTTGGAGAAGTGGAAAAGTGACCGGGGATGAGGAGTCCCGAAATTAAATACACAAAAGAAGTCGTGCTTTAATAGACGCGAAACAAATCGCGTATTTTGATCTCAAATGTCCGATGGCGGAAAATCTGGCCCGTTTGGATTCCTGGGCATGCTTGTCGAGGTCTTCTTTCCAAGGAAAGCAGACACAGGACTTTGATGACGCTCTTGAAGAGGTGATTTCTGCCTTGGAAGGTGCTGTAGGTTCCGGCCAAAGCGTTGCTGTTTTCAGCCGTTGGGGGGAGTATCCGCTAGTATTGCCTTTGATCATGGAAGTTGCCACCGAGTATCATCGGGCGGATCAGTTGATCCTTTCAGCCGATCTGCCGACTGCGGAGCGTGAGAAGCTAATACGCTTGGCAACCCGCCAGGATCTGCCTGTGGAAACGGTTCGCGATAGTGAAACTCTGGCAAGAAACGGCGGGGTCGGATGTCTGCTCCGTTATGCGTCGAAATTCGATGGGCAAGGGCTCAAGACCGCTGGTTTAAAAACACATTTCCCCGACGGGAGTAAACTTTTTGCAGCTGCCGGGGACTGCGGGCTTCTTATTTTTTCCAAATCGGGATCCCACGAATGATGGCGGCGCGTCCTATCATCTGGCCTGCGATGGGGGTGGTGAGATAGAAGAAAGTTACGATTATGATGCTCTGGATGATGACCCGTGGCTCCATGATGAGGAAGCAAATCCCGATGAGGATGAGGGAGAGGCCGAAGGCTCCGGCTTTGGTGGCGGCGTGCATGCGGCAGTAGAGATCCGGCATGCGGACGACGCCGAGTGCGGCGATGAGGCTAAAAAGTGCACCGGCGAGGATGTGAATACAGGCGAGTATGATCATAGTGGGGCGTCTTTGTTTTCGAGATAACGGGCGAAGGCGATGGTAGCGAGGAAGGTGATGATCGCAATGGCGGTGGCGACATCCAGGTAGGAAACGAAACCGCTGTCCACGACACTCAGTGCGACTTGTCCCATGATGAGTGCGGCCAGAAGATCGAGAGCGACGACGCGGTCCTGGACGGATGGTCCTTTCCAAATCCGCCAACCGGCGAGAGCCATGGAGAGGGCGAGGATGGAGTGGGCGGCGGTCAGGACCCAGTCGGGGATGGATTGGAATTCGGCGAACATCGATTCAGAAGACGCGGCGGATGCGCGGGAGGTAGGAGGTTTCGATTCCTTTGACGGTGGAGTCGTCGGCGTACATGCAGTGGACCTTGAGGTGGGTGCGTTCCTCGTTCACATCGAGGCTGAGGGTGCCGGGAGTCATGGTGATGAGGTTTGCAGCGGCGAGCAGCTGCCTGTCGGTCAGTGCGGTGATATTTACCTCGATTATATCCGGATACATGTGATGGGTGGGGGTTAGGACGTCATAGGCGACACGGAAGTTGCTGATGATGACTTCGTAGAGGTAGAAGCCGAGTAGCTCGATGGCGTAGAGGATTCGCATGGCGGTTCTATGGCTTGGGGTTGAGGACGGTCTCGATGTATGCGGCTGGATTGAGGAGTTGGTCGCTGGCGGTTTTTGCGAGGATGAAGAGAGGGTTGCTGAACAGGCCGAGGGCGACGGTCATCGCGGCGAGGGCGATGCAGGGCGCGGTCATGGAGAGGGGCAGTTTCTCCGAGGAGTATGGATCGGTTTCGGCTTCCGTCTGTTCTTTGTTTTTCCAGAACGCCTCCGCCCAGATTTTAGTCATGGAGAACAGGGTTAGGACGCTGACGAGGAGTGCGACGGTGACGAGGATGTAGTGCTGGGCTTCAAGACCCGCACGAATGACGGCAAATTTAGCCCAGAATCCAGAGAGCGGTGGGATGCCGCCGAGGGAGAACGCGGGGATGAAAAACAGGAGGGAGAGGCCGGGGGCCCATTTGTAGAGGCCGCCAATTTTTTTGAGATCCGCGGTGCCGCATTTCCGGATGACGAGGCCGGCGATGAGGAATAGGTTGGCCTTAACGATGATGTGGTGGATCGTATAGAAAATGGCGCCGGCGATGGCGAGCGAGCTGCCGATGGCGAGGCCCATGATCATATAGCCGATCTGGGAAATGATGTGGAAGGAGAGGATTTTCCGGATCTCATATTGGGCTGCGGCGCCGAGCACCCCGGTGACCATGGTGGCCCCCGCGAGGAAGAGGAGGATTTCCTGCACCACATCGAACTGGGTGTTGAAAAATAGTGTGTAGGCGCGGATGAGGGCATAGACGCCGACCTTGGTGAGGAGGCCTGCGAAGAGCGCGGAGATGGCGACGTTCGGCGTGTGGTAGGAGGCGGGGAGCCAGAAAAAGAATGGGAAGATGGCCGCTTTTACCCCGAAGGCGGCTAGCAGGAGCATGGCGGAGGAATTGATCAGGAACGCGTCATCTGTCTGGGAAAGCCGCAGAGCGATGTCCGCCATGTTGAGCGTGCCGAGCTTTCCGTAGATCAGGCCGATGCCGGAGAGGAAAAGGATGGAGGAGAAGAGGTTGATGACGAGGTATTTGACGCCGCCCTCAAGCTGGTCGCGCTTGCCGCCCATGGTGATGAGGACGAAGGAGGAGAGGAGCATGATCTCGAACCACACGTAGAGGTTGAAGAGATCGCCGGTGATGAAGGCTCCGTTGACCCCCATGATGAGGAAATGGAAGAGCGCGAAGTAGTGCTTCCGGACAAGGTTTTCCGGGATTTCGCGGAGGGAGTAGATCGCGCATGCGAGGGCGACCACACCTGTGATGCAGAACATGGTTGCGCTAAAGACATCTGCGATGAGGGTGATCCCGAAAGGTGCGGCCCAATTTCCCACCTGAATGACGATGAAGCCACTGGCGAGGGTTTCTTTAAGAAGTAGAGCGGAGGTAAGCAGCAAGAGGGCGGCACCCGTTACTCCTGCGATCCGTGAGATGCCGGGACGGTTGCCGTTTGCCAGGCAGACCAGTGCGGTGACGAAGGGGATGATGATGGAGGCGAGAAGCAGGATCATGAAATGCGGTCCGTCTGGTTGAAGGAGTTGATGTCATCGGATTTCACGGCGCGGTGGGCTTTGAGAAGCAGCGCGATAGAGAAAATAACGAGGCCGAAGCCGATGACGATGGCGGTGAGGACCAGCGCCTGCGGAATGGGGTCGGCGTGGCCGGCGGGGGCGTTGCCGGTTATGGAATTTGCAAAGACAGGCACGGAGGCGGTGAGTCCGGCGGAGGTGAAGACCAGCAGGTTTGCGGCCTGCGAGAGCAGCATGATGCCGATGATGACTTTCATGATACTGCGACGGAGGAGGCAGTAGATCCCGGCAGCGAAGAGCGTGCCGATTAGTATGGCGATGAGGAGTTCCATGATGGGTTCAGGCGGATTCTTCTTCTTCTTCGGTGTCAAAGCCGAGCGAGATGGCGGATTTTAGGGTGAAACCGATAACGGCGAGATAGACGCCGATGTCAAAGAGCAGAGGTGTGCCGAGCTTGAGTTTCCCTAGCACGGGGATCTGCCACGTCGGTCCCCAGACGGAGGTCATAAAGGGGTTCCCGAGGAAAATGGAGGGAAGGCCGCTGAGCATGGCAATGGCGAGACCGACGGCGATGAGTGTCATGGGCCGGACACGGATGTTTTCCTCCGTCTTTGGCCAACCTTGAGCGAGGGCGCGAAGGAGGATGGCGGAGGCGGCGATCAGGCCGCCGATGAAGCCGCCACCGGGATAGTTGTGGCCTCGGTAGAGGGCGACAAGCGAGAGCGCGATCAGGATGGGCCCGAGGTAGCGGTTTGCGATGATGAGGATGGAGGAGTGCATTTCAGTGGAGGGATTTTGAGGGACGTTTCCCCAGGAGGGACCAGACTCCGATGGAGGCGATGGCGAGCACGCAGATTTCGCCCCATGTATCGAGGGCGCGGAAATCCACGAGGATGACATTCACGACGTTCGCGCCGTGGGCGAGGGGGTAGGACATTTCCGTGAGGGTCTCCGACATGCGCGGGCCTAGGGTGACAGATTTCGATACCAGGATGAGAATGGTGACGACGATGCCGGAGAGCGCTGCGAGGGTGAAGTCGAACATTTTCGAGCGGCGTGAGGAGAGCGCACGGTAGGCGGGCAGCTTGTGGACGACCCATGCGAAGAGCACCACGGTAAGGGTCTCGACGAGGATCTGGGTGATCGCGAGATCGGGGGCGCTGAACATGGAAAAAATGAGGGCGACTCCGTAGCCGACGGTTCCGAGGGCGATGATGGCGGTGAGGCGGGACTTCGCAATGACTGCGAGTATGGTTGCCCCAATCATCAGGCTGACAAGGATCACACCGCTGAGGCTGAGGTCGCCGGAGACGGATATTTCCGCCAGATTTCCGAAGCGGGCGAGTTGCGAGATGATCAGTGCACCGGTGCCTATGATGATGATGATGAGGTAGTTCCGTAGATAGCCGGACTGGAGCATGCGGGTCTGCCAATTGGCGAAGGAGAGGGTGGATTTGAAGATAGCGTCGTAGGCAGCCTCCGCTCCGGGTGGGGTGAGCTTTTTCTGGAGGGATGCGAACTGGGTGCGGAAACAGAAGATGAGAAGCCCGACAACCAGGGTAATGCCGCTGAGGAGGAGGGGGAGATTGAAGCCAGCCCAGAGTTTCACTACGGGATCGATTGGGTAGCCGATGATGGTGGTGCAGGCTTTAGAAATGAGGGGTGAAAAAAGGAAGGGCATGATGCCAGCGACCAGTCCGATGATGCCAAGAATCAGCGGGCCGATGAGCATGGAAGGCGGGGCTTCGTGGGGATGCTTGGGGAGGGAGGCGGTGGAAGCTTTTTTCCAAAACGGGAGGATGCCGGTCCGGAGGGCGAGGGCGAGTATGATGGCGCTGCCAACGAGAAGGGTGGTGGTGAGGGCGATCTCCGAGCCGGAGTGGAGTGCGGACTTATAGGCGTATTCCTTTCCTAGAAATCCGTAAAGAGGCGGGAGTCCCATTTTCGAGAGGGCGGCGAGGGCTGCTGCTGCTGCGGTGAAAGGCATGGCTTTGCGCAGGCCGCCAAGGGCGCGGGTGTCGCGGGTGCCGGTTTCGTGATCGACGGAGCCGGCGACCATGAAGAGAGTCGCCTTGTAGAGTGCGTGGCCGAGGAGGACGAGGACGGCGGCAAGGACGGACTTTTCCGTGCCGATCCCGAGCAGGAGGGTGATCATGCCGAGCACGGCGAGTGTGGTGCCGGCGAGGATTTTCTTCAGATCCGTCTGCCTCATGCCAAAGAGGCCGCCGATCATGAGGGTGATCCCCCCTGCGATGGTAAGGGTGAGCGTCCACGCCTGTGTGCCGCCGAGGACGGGGAGCATGAGACCCATGAGAAAGATCCCGGCTTTCACCATGGTGGCGGAGTGGAGGTAGGCGGAAACGGGGGTCGGGGCGGCCATCGCGTTGGGCAGCCAGAAGTGGAATGGGAACTGCGCGGACTTGGTGAAAGCTCCTGTCAGGACAAGTGCGAGGATGGCAGGGTAGAGCGGGGAGGCGATGATTTCCGGGCTTTTCGCGGCGAGCTCCGAGATGAACCAGGTGCCTGCGGTATCCGCCATGAGGATGACACCGGCGAGCAGCGCCATCCCGCCGAGGCCGGTGACGAGTAGTGCCTGGAGAGCACTTTTCCTGGCCCCGGGATCGCCGTGGTTGAATCCGATCAGGAGATAGGAGGTGATGCTGGTGAGTTCCCAGAAAACAAAGAACAGCAGTAAGTGATCGGCCATGGCGAGGCCGGCCATCGCGAACATGAACGCATAGAGAAAGGCATAAAGCCTCACGGCCTGCGGATGACTGCCCATGTAGCCGGTCGCGTAAATAAGGATGAGCGCGCCGATGCCGGTCACGAGCAGGGCGAGAAGCAGGCCCCATCCGGTGAGCTGAAGGGCGAAGGTGAGCTCGATGGTCGGAACCCAATCGGCGACGAATGACGGCGGATTTCCGGCGAATACGGATGGCCCTGCGCCCAACGCGAGCAAGAAAAATACAGCCAGTGCGGGAACCGGTAGAAGGAAGACGTGACGGCTTACGGCTGCGTGGCGGAGCAAGGGCGCGGCGGCGCTCGCTGCCAGCAGGATGGCTAGTGAAATAACAAGAAACATTAAGGAATGGGCGGTGTTTAGCCGGATAGCAGGGCATCAAGCAGATTGCGGCCCGTTCCTTTCACTTTCGCAGCAATAACCGGAACAGGAGGTCGCTCTGACAGTGATTCGGCATTACGGCCAAGTAGCCAAGAAAAAATTGCGTTTTTCCCCCTGCAACTCACGGCGGATTTTTGCAAACCACCAATCTTTTGAGTGTCAGGCTCTAGAGCGAAATCGCTGGACATTTCCCGCCCGTCCCGGCAGAACGGGGCATGGCCAACTCCCGCTTCCGCATTCCCGTCGTCT
>Ga0209491_10003150_pt1 | contig 27734 bp, 26 predicted proteins | sample BON02_FD_187213 | JGI IMG/M metagenome (GOLD analysis project Ga0209491, IMG submission 187213) | Freshwater microbial communities from Lake Bonney liftoff mats and glacier meltwater in Antarctica - BON-02 (SPAdes) (version 2) | ecosystem: Environmental > Aquatic > Freshwater > Ice > Glacier...
GCTCTTTAGGGCTAACCTTAGAGGCGTATCTGATACTGACTTTTTCCTCTTTAGACTAAGTAAGCTTTTTGCCTAGCTCCCCATAAAATACAGCTGACCCCTTTATATGTATCTATCTAGCGACCTCTAAAGATTTTTTTACAGATTTGAAGGGCGTTTAATTGTATTTTTTTTCTGTCGTTTGGGATATGTAATTTAGTATTCATAGTTGAGGTGTGATAAGCTGATAAAGCACGGTTTTAGTATTACCCAAAGGTGCTCCGCTTTATGATTCTGATAATTGAAGTAGAGCTCTTGTAATTAACCAAATAAGATCTGTATACGTGGATTCGGCCTCAGGTCTTTGTAATGTTCAGTCTTTTTATTTGCTTAATTTCAATATTCTAAATGCACCCTGTATTACCAAAACAAAAACTAGTGTTCCTATAATCAAATCGGGCTTATTAGAACTTAACCAATTCACTAAAATACCTGCGATTATTACACCTAAATTTATAATCACGTCGTTCGAAGTGAAAATCATGCTGGCTTTCATATTTGCATCATCTTTGCTCTTTGATTTTTGTAATATATAAAGGCAAATTCCGTTTGCGAGAAGTGCAAAAATGGAAACGATAATCATGGTAGAAAAGTCGGGAAGTTTTTCTGCTCCAAAAAACCGTCTTAACACTTCTAAGAATCCGATAATGGCAAGGGTGATTTGAAAATAACCAGCCAGTTTTGCAATCCGCTTTTTCTTAATTAGTGTTCCTCCTACAGCTAATAAACTAATGCCGTACACGAAACTGTCTGCAAGCATATCTAAACTATCTGCGACAAGTCCCATAGATTTAGAAATCAGTCCTGTTGTCATTTCTATTAGGAAAAAGGCAAAATTGATGGCTAGTGCAGCCCAAAGAAGCTTTTTTTGGTTTGTGTTTTCTTCAAAATCCGTTTGGTCTGTTTCTTGAGTAGAGATTTTCTTCCCGCCTAAGTTCAGGGCTATTACGGACTCTTCTATTGGGTCTATCTCCCCGCTATGAAAAACGGTCAATCTTCGGTTTGGAATGTCAAAGTCCAAATGGGCAATACTTGAAATCTCGTCCAACTTCATTCGGATGAGGTTTTCCTCCGATGGGCAGTCCATTTTGGCAATTTCAAATAGGGTCTTTCTCACTTGTTTTTCTTTTTTGTTTGATTGTTTTTAGCCTTTTCCTCGCGTAAGTATAGACGTATGCTTCGTGTCAGTCAAATATACGTTTTTCAGAAATGAAATTTTTCAAAATAATCTTAAGATGCAGGGAGTTAGATACTGCTATTGGTTTGTAAATATTTGTACTTAATTTTTAGATAACAGTTCGTATTTACACCATGTGCAGATAAGTTGCAACCCCGCTTAGAAAAGGTCGTCGTCGGGTATTTTTGCACCTTCCATTGGGTCTTTACCGCCTTCGCCGCTTTGGTAGTTGCCACAGTCTATATCTATGGTCATTTCTATATCTGGTTTTAGGAAATAGCCTCGGCCAAAGTTGCTCTTGGGGTCGGCATACACTTTTTGCATATACTCTCCAAAAATAGGTAGGGCCATATTAGCTCCTTGTCCGTATGCAGTATTTCTGAAATGTACATTTCGCTCCTCGGCACCTACCCAGCAACCGCTTACTAGATTAGGAGTAATACCCATAAACCAGCCGTCTGAGTTGTTTTGAGTTGTACCTGTCTTGCCGCCTATAGATACGTTGTCTGGCAGATTATAGTTTCGTCTTAGTCTAGCCCCAGTACCACCGCTCATAGTTACTCGCTCCAGCATTTTACAGATTATAAAAGCACTTTGCTTGCGAATAGCTTCTTCTTTTTTAGGAGTAAATTCTTCTAAAATATTCCCGTTTTTGTCTTCTATTCGTGTTACGAAAATGGGCTCTACGAAAGTTCCTCCATTGACAAAAGTGCCGTATGCTCCTACCATTTCAAATACGGAAATATCCATAGTGCCTAAGCAGATAGAGGGATAAGGCTCAAATTTAGAATCGTCTATACCCATACGTCCTGCAGTTTGTTTTACTACCTCCGCACTATTGGGGCCTAGGCGTTTCATCACCCGAGCGGTGATGGTATTTATAGATTGCTGTAGGCCTTGGTAGAAGGTTACTTCTGCTGGTACTTCACCAGAGTTTTGAGGCATCCACTGTTGGCCATTGCCATACTCTACTATTACTGGGCCAGTACTTTCTTTTTCGCACGGCTGTATTTTGTCATCATCTAGACCTCTAGCATATACGAGTGGTTTAAATGTCGAGCCTACCTGTCGAGTCGATTTCTTATTTACGTGGTCATACTGAAAATGGGAGTGATTGATACCCCCAACCCAAGCTTTGATATGGCCAGTCTGCGGCTCAAAACTCATAAATCCAGTATGCAGAATTTGCTTCGTGTACTTAAGTGAATCCATAGGACTTAGTATGGTATCTATATCTCCTTTCCAGCTGAAGAGTTTCATACTCACTGGTTTATTTAAGTAGTATTCTATGGAATCTTTATTGGATTTGAACTGCTTTTTAAGATGCCTGTATCGTTCTGTACCCTTTATCATTCTATTAGGATACTCGGGATCATAGACCATATCACCACTTTCGTCTTCGCTATACCATGGGTCTCTATTTCTACCTTTGGTTTCATTCCAAAACTGATCTTGAAGCTTAGCCATATGCTTGGCTACGGCTAGTTCAGCATACTCTTGTAGTTTAGAGTCTATTGTAGTATATATTTTGAGTCCATCGTCGTATATGTTGTATTTTACTCCAGTTTCGGCCTCATATTTTCTGGTCCAGGCCTTCATCCAAGTAGTGAGGTACGAGCGGAAGTAGGTAGCCATGCCTGTATTATGGTCTACAAAATTAGGGTTAGTTACCAGCGGCAGTACCCTCAAACTATCATATGCTTGTTGGGTTATAAAATCATTTTTTACCATTTGTTTGAGCACCACACTGCGTCGTAAAATAGCATTTTCTGGGTTACGTATAGGGTTGTAATAGGTGTTTGCTTTGAGCATTCCCACTAAGACAGCTGCTTCTTCTATTTTAAGGTCTTTGGTCTTTTTATTAAAATAGGTTTTAGCAGCAGATTTTATTCCGAAACTGTTGCCGTAAGGCACTGTATTAAAATACATTAAAATAATTTCGTCTTTGGTATACCTTTTTTCAATCTCTGATGCTAAAATCCATTCTTTAAGTTTCTGTATAAGACGATTGCTTGTATTTACCTCCTCTCGGTGAAAAAGATTTTTTGCTAGTTGCTGAGTAACGGTACTACCTCCTCCATCTTTGCCTAGTTTAGCAATAGCCCTTGCAAGTGCTCTAGCATCTATTCCGCTGTGCTGGTAGAAACGTTCGTCTTCTGTTGCTATCAAAGCGTCTTTAAGATGTTGCGGTATGTCGGCATACGCACTATTGGTTCTATCCTCTTGATAGAACATCTTCCCAAGAACTTTGGAGTCACTAGAATATACTTCAGATGCTAGCTTAGTTTTCGGGTTTTCTAATTCCATAGTATCAGGCAATTTTCCCCATAGACCAAATTTAATACTGGCTAAAAATAGTACAGTAAATAAAAAGGAATACACAAAACCCTTCCAAAGTCTTCTGGTCCATATGCTGGCAGTAGTGTCACTCATATTAAGTTTTGACATCTTTAGTTTTTTTGATTGTTAAAAAAAGATAAGTATTGCTTTTCGTCCTTGGTCTTTACCAATATTTTAAAGTTGGATTCAGAAATAGCGTATACGTTTATATCTGTAAGACCTACACTTTTTAAGAATTCAATGCTAGAGTTCAAATCGTTATGATATTCTAGAGCTTCTTTCTGAGTACTAAATTGTTTGATATAAAACATCTGACGGGTACCTAGTAATAATGAGCTAGATTTTAAGTTTTTAGAGCTGTACAAGTTTTGGTTATAGTCATCTAGTTGTATCTGTACTTTATTCTCATCCTTAGTTAGACCTGTTATCACTTGGTAGTATGTTGACGCTTTTTCCTCACTGTAGATGCTAGGTGTAGTAGCATCTACTTGCTCTACCTGTTCTACTTGTAAGAGTCTAAGGGTGAATGCAGCCATTTTGCCTATTTCTGTGCCAGAATAGGCCTCTTTTAAAATTTCTAGTTCTTCTATGTAGGCTTCTTTACCTTTCGTTTTACCTATTGTTAAGGCAAATAGATAATCTATCTTAGCCTGTATAGAGTTCCCTACATATTCTTGGTCTATTTTCTTCTTAAATGCTAGCACTTCATTGTATTTGTCTTCAGAGTAAGCAGTATACATATCCGTGTATATTTTAACTACTTCTTTATCGCTATCGTCTTCTTGTATCTCTTTGGCATTAAGCACTCCATTGTAAACAGATTCAGGAAACTCCTCGGCTACTTGTTTAGCATACTTTGCAGCCTCTTCACTGTTGCCTAGTTCTGTTGCACTTTTAGAAAGATAAAATAGAGCTTCTGGCTTATGAATAGTGGTAGGGTATTTTACTAGCAGAGCACTCAGGTTTTCTTTGGTTTTGAGATATTCTTTCAGATCATCAAAGTAGACTTTGCCTATTCCTAAATAAGCAGCTTGTATCGTTCTTTTCGCTACTAGCTGTGCTGTTGCACTAAAAGGAATATCCTTGTAATACTTGACCTTACTCTTGTCTATATTCTCTAGTACCTTGCTCTGCTCATCGTCTTGCGAGCTTACGTAGGTGTCTGGGTCAGTGTCAGGATCTTCATCTGTCTTTTTTTCGTCACTACTTATTGCATCCTCCATCACACTCTTGTTCACAAAACGCCAGAAATCACTCAATTGCCTTTTGCCCCATGTTCGTACAAAATCATTGTTACCTCTGGCTACTGCTGCAGTATTGTAAAAATAGAAGGTGCCTCCAGCACTAGCGGGAGCATTTATGGGAACACCTCTGGCATTGGTTTGGTTTAGTTTATCTTGTTCTTTTCGTATTTCCACTTCCTCTATGGCTAAACGCTCTCGTTCCTCTTCTATTTCTATGTATTTGTTTATTTTCTTATCCAGCACATCTCTATCTAACTGGCTGAGGAATAGCAAACTATCCTGAGTGCGAATAGTTTCAATATTTTCTATGAGCTTAGAAAGTACACTGTGTTTTGCTTTTATTTTATCTACATTTTTAAACTTTGCAGGAATGACGGCGACTGTACTATCATAGTATGCTTGTGCTTTTGTATAATCTCGCTTGCCAAAAAAATAATCAGCTAAAAACAGATAAGTTCTAGTCTGTTGCTCGGAGTTGTTAGAAGCACTAGCAGCAGATTTTTTCATGTACTCGAGCCCTAGTTTTTCATTGTTATTATTAAACTCAAGTTTAGCTAGTTCAAAATAGATTTGATCAAAATACTCTAGGTTTTTATCATCATCGAGCATTCGTTTCAGAAACTTGGCAGTCTTCTGCGATCCTTGTCCGCCGCTTTCGGCCGTAGACTTTGCCATACCCAGATTTGCCTGAAACACGTATTCATATGGAGCATTTAACCTAAGCACTTTAATGAAATTTTCATTTGCCTTGGCATACTCTTTTTCTTCTAGGTAGAGTTGCCCTAAAATAAAGTGTGTTCTATATTTTAATGTTCTATTCTTTAAATCATTTAATCCTATTGTGAGTAGTTTTATAGCTAAAGCATTTTTATTCTGCTTCACCATAAGGTCGCCAGCCGCTAAGTTAAGGTGGGTTCTAAAGTCTTTTCCGTAGTATTTGTTTTTTTGCAATAAACCAAATATAGCCTCAGCATCGTCATATTTATTCTGCTGTATGTATGTTTTCATCACCCATAGTTGACTCATAGCCCTTATCTTAGGGTCAATATATCTGGCATTTATAAATTGAAATGTTTCCCTTGCCGCAAAATAGTCGCCACTAAAAAACTGAGTTTGGCCTATTATAAAATAAGAGTCGTCTACCCACTTACTACGCGGTTTTTTCTGGATTACCTTAGATGCCTTTCCCATGGTTTCTTCCATTGCAGGCCGAGTAGCCTTTGCATCTTCTGCAGTACCATAAGGGAAGAGATCTATTACTTCGTTGAAGTTATCCTTTTGCTTGCTTGCAAGATTATTTTCTGCGGTAAGTAGTTTTTGGGTGGCGTTAAAGTAGATATTAAAACGAGCGACCATATCGTTCCAATTTCGTTTCATCCATTTATCTTCATTTTTCTGTGCAGAGACTTGTGTAGTGCAGCTCAGCAGTAAAATTATTGCTATATATTTTGTTGTCTTCAATCTGATATTCGCATTAAATTTGCACTCTTCTAACTTCAATAGGAACAAAAATATTTCAATTAGGCCGTAATCATTTATAAAAGTTGGGGAGTTTCATAAAAAACATATCAACCAAGTTTAAAAATCGCTATAGATTAATAATTAGACAAGATGAAAATCTAGAGGAAAAGGTGTCTATCGTCTTGACTCCTTGGAACTTACTGATAGGATTATCTGTGGGTTTATTTTTGTTTGGGATTATCATCTATTTGTTGCTAGCCTATACACCCTTAAATTATATTTTCCCTACCAAGAGTGCTAAGTATAGTAGTATAGAGCAGTATGAAATGATACAAAAGATTGATTCATTAGAAAATGGGATGAAACAGATTCGTTTGCAGTCAGAGGTGCTAGGTAAAGTTTTAGCGGGCGAAGACATAACTGTTTCGATAGCAGAAGACTCGCCGGAAGTAATAATTGACGATCCTTCGGCACCGGAGGTTTCAAATGGGCAAACGAATAATAGTGGGACTGTAGCACTGAAGCGTGTAGGATCCAGTCCTGATAACTATAATTTTTTCGTTCCTATCAAGGGAGTGGTCAGCGATACTTTTAATGTAGACAGAAAACATCTAGCTGTGGATATAGTAGCTCCAAGCGGGTCAGTAATTAAATCTATACAAAAGGGAACGGTTATTTTTAGCTCGTGGACCCCAGGAGGAGGCCAAACACTTATAATACAACACCCGAACGATTTTTTATCGGTATATAAGCACAACGCAGCACTTCTTAAAAAAGTAGGTACATTTGTACAAGCAGGAGACGCAGTAGCTTTAGTAGGGAGTACTGGTGAACTTACATCTGGGCCGCACCTTCATTTCGAACTTTGGAAGAATGGAGTGGCTGTTAACCCCTTGAATTATGTAAGTTTTTGATAAAAAATAGTCAAAAATTAAAAGTATAAAATGATTGGTAAAAAAGAAAAAACAACTGGTAACGGAATAGGAGCTATCAATGTACTGGGAGAAGGAACCATAGTTACTGGAGACCTTTCTTCTAATGGGGATCTTCGTATAGACGGTACAGTAAATGGAAATGTAAAAACAGAATGCAAATTTGTACTGGGTATCACTGGGAGAATAATGGGCAATATAGCTGCTAAATCCTGTGATATAAGTGGTATTGTGGAAGGCGACGTAAAAGTTAGTGACTTATTACTGATAAAAAGTACGGGTAAAATACGAGGAGATATTAATACGTCAAAGATAGTGGTAGAAAATGGCAGTGAGTTCAATGGCTCTTGTACCATGGGCAATTCCGTCTCAATCTCTAAAGATGTAAATTTAGGAAATGCCTCATCGGCTACCGCATAATAATCCATTGAAGTACGCAGGCATAGGCTTTCAGCTAATTGCAATGACTGTTGGGCTTATATTGGTAGGCCTAGGGTTAGATTCGTATCTTCAAACCGAGAATTTATATCTATTGATAAGCATTTTTATAGCTGTATTTAGCACCATATATCTCCTCATAACAAAACTGAAATAAACAATGAAATTTTTCTTAAAATTGACCTTGCTTACGAGCTTACTATCGTTAGTCACAGCAGTTTACTTATATTTTTTTGAGCCAGGAGAGGATATGTGGTTTTGGGCTTCACTTAGTTATTATTTTATTTTAGGAATCGGAATAGGGTGGAAGACACAAAAGGCGGTGATAAGTAAGTCTAATTCTCAATTTTTTGCAGGGGTTATGGGAGGTACTGGTATAAGAATGTTATTATCTATTTTATTCCTTGCTATTTATCTGATAATAAGCGATATAAAGTCTATGGAATTCATAGTTTATTACCTATTCTTATATTTATTGTTCACAATATTTGAAATATACCAATTAGTATCTAAATTGCGACCCGAAAAAGAGACCAAAGTTGATAACGCAACACCTTAATATTCAGATGATTATAAAAAATATCCAGACTGCATTTTTTGTCCTGATTGCACTTCTTACGACAACTTTTTCTGCATTTGCTGGTCATGGGTCAGAAAATGGAGAAGAAAAAGAGGCTTTTAATGCAGGTGAAATGATAATGCATCACGTAATGGATAATCACGAAATTCATATTGGGCCACTTCATATTCCATTGCCAATCATCTTATATTCAAGTGAGAAAGGTCTAGATGTTTTTAGTTCATCCAATCTATCTCATGGGGAGCCATATTTGGGTTATATAATGGAGCACGAAAAAATATATTTTGTTGAAGAAGGTGGAGACGTGGTTCGCGATGAAAAAGGTCATATTAATGCAGCAAAACCTTTTGATTTCTCAATTACTAAAACTGTGTTTGGGTTGTTTATTACTATTGGTTTAATGCTATTCTTATTCATTACTGCCGCAAAGGGTTACAAGAAAAGAGAAATGCAAGCTCCGAAAGGAGTTCAAGCAGTTATGGAGCCGCTTATCATTTTTGTAAGAGATGAGATAGCTAAACCGTCGATTGGAAAGAAGTATGAGAAGTTCCTGCCTTATCTATTGACTATATTCTTTTTTATATGGATTGGTAACATGTTAGGTCTTATTCCATTCATAGGAGGTTTTAACGTTACAGGTAATATAGCAGTGGCCTTGGTAATGGCATTGTTTAGCTTTGGAATTACTATTGCTAAAGGGAATAAAGATTATTGGATGCATATTTTATGGACTCCAGGTGTACCTTGGTGGCTAAAGTTCCCGATTCCTTTGATGTTCTTTATTGAGTTTTTAGGATTTATTTCTAAGCCAGTTGTTTTAACGCTTCGTTTGTTCGCTAATATAACAGCAGGGCACATTATCATTCTGTCATTCGTAAGTTTGATATTTATTTTTAATAATTTATTCGGAGCAGGTGGAGGATACGGTGTATCTATACTATCTGTTGCATTTTCAATATTTATGTTTGCAATTGAATTATTAGTGGCTTTCTTGCAAGCTTATGTTTTTACGCTTCTTTCTGCTCTTTACTTCGGTTCAGCTGTAGAAGAACATGACCACGCACATTGATACGTTTATAATCGAAATACACACATATAAAAACAAATAACAATTAAGAAATGGAACTATTAACAATTTTATTAGACATGGCAAATGCTTATGGTGGTGCAGGAATTGGAGCAGGTCTTGCAGCTGTTGGTGCAGGTATCGGTATCGGGAGAATCGGTGGTTCTGCTTTGGAGTCAATGGCTCGTCAGCCTGAATCTTTAGGAGACATTAGAACAAACATGATCGTTGCAGCAGCACTTGTAGAGGGTGCAGCATTCTTCGGTATCATTGTTTGTCTATTAGTGGTTTTACTTAAGTAATAACAAGATAAATTGAGTAGCATTGATTTTCAATGCTACTCTTAATAATTAATTATTATGAATCCGTTATTACCAGAATTAGGCTTAGTACTTTGGATGTCAGTAGCATTCCTTGTGATTCTTTTCTTATTGAAAAAATTTGCTTGGAAGGGGATCTTAGATGCCTTAAAGGATCGTGAAGAGTTCATTGAGCGTTCACTGAAATCTGCTGAAGAAGCAAAGGCTCAAATGAGTGAGCTCAAAGCAGATAATGAAAAACTTCTTGCTGATGCACGTTTAGAGCGTGAGCAGATTTTGAAAGAGGCTAAAGAGATGAAAGAAAAAATTTTGGCTGACGCTAAATTGATAGCAACTGACGAAGGCAATAGACTTATAGCTACTGCTAGAGGAGAAATAGAGAAGGAGAAAAACCAAGCACTATCAGCAATCAAAAAACAAGTAGGTGAAATTTCGCTAGAAATAGCTGAAAGAGTTATTAAAAAAGAACTTAGCGACAAAGGTGCACAAGAAGCACTAGTAGCTGAACACTTGAAACAAGCTTTAATCAACTAGATTTTATTTATGTCAACTAGCAGAATCGCATCACGATATTCAAAATCACTCATAGATATGGCTACCACCAGTGGTAAGCTAGATGTTATAAAGGGAGATATGGAAACTGTAGCAGCTATCTGTTCAGTGTCAAAGGATTTACGTAATCTTCTTAAAAATCCAATAGTTAAGTCAAAAGACAAAATAGCCGTATTAAACAGAGTGTTTTCTGATACAGATACAACTACTCAAGAGTTTATTGCTTACTTAACTGATAAAAGAAGAGAGAGTGAGTTGCCAAACGTTGCCAGCCAATACATATCTACGTATAATGAGATAAAAGGTATAGCTAATGCGACAGTAGTTTCGGCTACTCCACTGTCTGAAGATGCTATGAGTAAAATGAAAACATACGTGAGTAGTTTACTTAGCATTAAAGACATAGAGCTTAACAACGTTGTAGATCCTTCTATAATAGGAGGAGTGATAGTTAAGCACGAAGACAGACTTTTAGATAAAAGTGTGTCAAAAGAACTTAGAGAAATTAGAAAACAATTAATTTATAATTAAACAAGAAAATGGCTGCAATAAGACCAGACGAAGTTTCTAGTATAATAAAGGAGCAACTAGCAGGTGTTAAAACCGATGCTCAATTAGAAGAAGTAGGCACAGTACTCCAAGTGGGTGACGGTATAGCTCGTATTTATGGACTTACACAAGTAAAGTCAGGTGAGCTTATCGAATTTGACAATGGTGTACAAGGTATCGTTCTAAATCTTGAAGAAGATAATGTAGGAGCGGTACTATTAGGTAGTTCTGTTGGTATCAGTGAAGGCGATACAGTAAAACGTACTAACCGTATAGCATCTATCAATGTAGGTGAAGGTATGTTAGGTAGAGTAGTAAATACCTTAGGACAACCTATAGATGGTAAAGGACCAATAGCTGGAGAGACATATGAAATGCCACTTGAGCGTAAGGCTCCAGGGGTAATTTTCAGAGAGCCAGTTACTGAACCATTGCAAACAGGTATCAAAGCGATAGACGCTATGATTCCCGTAGGTCGTGGACAGAGAGAGTTAGTAATTGGGGACAGACAAACGGGTAAAACTGCGGTTTGTATTGATACTATCATCAATCAAAAAGAATTTTATGATGCTGGCGAGCCAGTATTTTGTATATACGTGGCTTGTGGTCAGAAAGCAAGTACTGTAAAGCAAGTAGTAAATACACTAGAGGCTAAAGGTGCTATGGCCTACACAGTGGTAGTAGCAGCTACAGCAGCTGATCCTGCTCCTATGCAGTTTTATGCTCCAATGGCAGGTGCTGCGATTGGCGAGTTTTTCCGTGATACAGGTCGTCCTGCACTTATAGTATTTGATGATTTGTCTAAACAAGCAGTAGCTTACCGTGAAGTTTCTCTTCTTTTGAAAAGACCTCCAGGGCGTGAAGCATATCCAGGAGATGTGTTTTATTTACACTCTCGTTTATTAGAGAGAGCGGCTAAGGTGAATGCCAATGATGACATAGCTCAAGGTATGAATGATTTGCCAGAGTCTATTAAACATCTTGTAAAAGGTGGAGGCTCACTTACTGCACTACCGATTATTGAAACACAAGCAGGAGACGTTTCTGCATATATTCCTACTAACGTAATTTCGATTACAGATGGTCAAATATTTCTAGAGTCAGATTTATTTAACTCGGGTGTACGTCCAGCTATTAATGTTGGTATATCTGTATCGCGTGTAGGGGGTAATGCACAGACCAAGTCTATGAAAAAAACTTCAGGGACACTAAAGCTAGACCAAGCACAATATAGAGAGCTAGAAGCTTTTGCTAAATTTGGGTCTGACCTAGATGCAGCAACTAAAGGTATATTAGATAAAGGAGCAAGAAACGTGGAGATACTAAAACAACCACAGTTTTCGCCTCTATCCGTAGGTAAGCAAGTAGCGATAATCTACTTAGGAACCAAAGGATTGCTTAAAGCAGTTCCTGTTAATAAAGTTAGAAAGTTTGAAGAAGACTTCCTTATGAAAATGTCTGCAGATCATCAAGATGTGTTAGATTCACTTTCTGCTGGGAAATACACTCCAGAACTTACTGATGTATTAGAAAGAGTAGGTGCAGAAGTTTCTAAAAACTACAAAGCCTAAAAATAATGGCGAATCTTAAAGAAGTAAGAACCCGTATAGCTAGTACCCAGTCTACTCAACAAATAACCAAAGCCATGAAAATGGTGTCGGCCACCAAGTTGCGTAAGGCACAGCAGGCTATTACCCAAATGAGACCGTATGCCGATAAATTAAATGGCATATTGATGAATTTGGCTGATTCTGCTAAAGATGAGCAAGAACTTCAGGGGTATTTTGAGCATAGAGAATTAAAAAATGTACTTCTTATTGTAAACTCTAGTGATAGAGGTTTATGTGGAGGCTTTAATTCTAACGTTATTAAAGAGGTGAAAAACCTAGTTAGTAATAAATATGGCGATGCCAATGTAGAGTTGAAGTTTTTAGGAAAGAAAGCGTACGAGTATTACAAACGTGCAGACTTCACAATGGATACTGCAGATATGGGGGCTTTCTTAGAGTTGAACGCAGATGATGTATTCAAGATAGGAGATTCTGTAATCAATGATTTCTTAGCAGGAAAGTACGATGAGGTTAGAGTGGTGTATAATAAATTTAAAAATGCCGCCACTCAAATAGTGACTGCTGAAAAAATTCTTCCAGTGGAACTAGAGTCTTTTGAAGCAAATGATAAGGAAGAAAGCAAATATGTAGCTGATTTCACATTTGAGCCTAATAAGAAGGACTTACTCTTTACTATAATACCAAGAGCAGTTAATACTCAACTGTACCGAACTATGTTAGATTCTCAAGCATCTGAACACGGTAGCCGAATGGTTGCAATGGATAAGGCTACAGAGAATGCAGGAGATATCATCTATAATCTAAAATTACAGTATAACCAAGCTCGTCAAGCGGCTATCACTACAGAAATACTAGAGATAGTAGGTGGTGCAGCTGCTCTAGAAGGATAGGATTATATTTAAATAAAAGCGTAAATAAGCCTTATCTGATTTCTCAGATAAGGCTTATTAGTTATATAAGTAACGCTTAATTTACTCAAACAGGCTTTTCGTGAATAAAAATCTCATACTCAAAATATTTGTAATTGATTTTACGTAATATTGCCATCCAAGATAGACGAACAGTTTCCATGAAATACGTTATAAGAACAGTACTATTAATCCTAATCGCAGTTTTAGCCTATTTTACATATGAGTCTATAGCTGCTCCTATAAGATATGCTAAGGAGGTTACAAAAAAAGAAGCTAAGGTTATTGCTAAACTTAAGGTTCTTAGGGATGGACAGCTAGCATATAAAGATGAGAATGGCAAATTTGCTGGCAACTTTGAAGATTTGCTCAACTTTATGGAGAATGGGATTATGACTGTCACTATTCAAACGGGTAGTAAAGATGATTCTACAACCGTATTTGAGTCAAAAAAAATGGAGGTTAGTGTTAAAGATTCATTGTTTAAGGATGTTGATATTCGCAATCTAAGATATGTGCCTGGTTATGATACAATAGAATTTAAGATTGCAGCTGGTGATTTAAAAAAGAATAATGTGATAGTGCCTGTTTTCGAAATAAAGGATCCCAAACCGTTTAGCAAAGAGCGTGAAGCAAAAAATGATCCTCTAAAAGTGGGTTCTATCTACGACGTAAACTATAACGGAAACTGGAAGTAATCCTTCCGACAGGTGATATGGAGTCCTATCACAATGCTGTAAGTGACAAGCTTACAGTTGTATTGTTCGAAAATCTCACGATTTATCAAGTGTTTAAGAAAGATAATCTTCTTAAATGGAAGACCGTGGTACACGGACAACAGCTTCCCGAGCAGCTAAAAGATGCCATTTTTACAAGTACCACTCTTATATCTTGTAATGAAAATTTTACTTTAGCTCCTTTGCAGTTAGAAAATTATTCTAATTTCTATTCTCTCAGCTTTCAGGATAGTTCACCTATTAAATGTTTTGATACGGAGGAATTTGTCGTTGTGGCAAAAGAGAGTAGCAGTGTGAAAGAGGTGGCTAAAAACCTCGTAGGAGTACAAGAAAATATAGATGTTACACTTGTTTTTGCGTATGCTGCAGATAAGGCCAAAACGGACTCAATCTATTTTTATAAACAAGCAGACAGATTAACTGTATTAGCTTGGAAGGAAGGAAAATTTATGCTAGCCAATAGATATCCTTCGGAAAATCTAGATGAAGTATTTTATTATGTCATGTTAGTGGTAGAACAATTAGAATTGCAAGCAGCAGAAATATACTTCGAGACTATTTGTACAAAGGGACAATATGAAAGTTATTATTCCTTATTCAAAAATTATTTGGCTCCCTTACACATAAGTCCAGATGTATTGACATATCAGACTAGTGCCACTGAAGAAGATACCGAAGCTAGTTATTTAGCCCATTTTTTTGCTCAATGCGTATTGTAGGTGGAGTACATAAGGGATTTCGCTTTCCAAAAAAAGAAAATGCTTCACGCAGTACCTGCGATAGATAGAGCTAAAGACCCGTTATTCAACATCCTGTGATTATAGAAAAAATAGAAAATGGTCAGAGTACATTTTCTTTCTGTAAATTTGAATCTAAGCAATGAGTAAAAAAGCAATATTCCCCGGCACTTTTGACCCGTTTACCAATGGGCACTTCGATATTGTACATAGAGGTTTAAAGATCTTTGACGAGATAGTAGTTGCGATAGGTGTCAATAGTGGGAAGCGTCATCTTTTCACGTTAGAACAACGCACAGTATGGTTAGAGGAGCTATTTTCAGACGACCCAAGAGTCAGTGTAATCCATTATGAAGGTTTGACAGCCACTTTTGCAGAGTCTATAGGGGCTCAGTTTATATTAAGAGGATTACGAACCACTCAAGATTTCACGTACGAGCAGCAAATTGCTTATGTAAACGAGGATTTGACAGAAGCTATACAAAGTGTCTTCGTAATTAGTGACCAAAAGAATGCCTCTGTAAGTTCTACTATTGTTCGAGATCTAATTCGTTATAAAGGGGCTTTTCGTAAGTACTTGCCGCCTGCCATTTATATGGCAATAGAAGCTAATTCCTAAATTAAGCGTTGAGCTTATTCTTATAGAGTTTTAGCAATTTTTTAATAGCGGGGTAGGTGTCAAGTTTAGAAACTTTTATTCCTGAAGAATCCATCCAAATGACTTCTTCAATATCTTCTTCTGTTTCAGGAACTAATTCCTTGTCATTCTTACAGTTCACTATGTACCAATGGGTGTGTTTTATAATCCATTTCTCATTGCGATAGTAAGTGTGGTATGTTTCTGCAAATGAAGAAACGATACTCAGCTCCTTTGCCCCAGTCTCTTCTTCTATCTCTCGCAAGGCACATTCTTCTATAGTCTCGCCTTTATCTAGCTTACCTTTTGGCAAATCCCACTTGCCTAGTCGTTTCATTAGTAGAATTTTACCTTCACTGTTTTCTACTATTCCACCAGCAGCTAGTTTGTATTTAAACTCTTGTATTACTCGCTTTAATATTTTATCAGGATTGCCTAGAAGCAGTATTCTAAGGGGTTTTGTGGCTTTTTGGGCCACCCTTAGAGCTTCTTTTATTTGCTCTTCTTTAGGTTTTTTAAAAATAAAGTCAGGTTTATATCTTGTTATATCTTCCTCATCTTTGGATAGATAAATACGGTGTTTGCCGTGAAAAATTCGATACATTTGCCTGAGTTATATGGTAAATACAGAAGCAAAAATCGCCAAAATTCTTTTAGAAACAAGGGCAATTAAATTATCTCCAGATAATCCTTTTAAATGGAGTAGCGGATGGAATAGTCCTATCTATTGTGACAACCGCACAGTGCTCTCTCATGCTACGAACAGAAAGGAAATTAAAGAGATGCTTTCGGCTAAAATAAAACAAGAATTTATAGGGGTAGACACTATAGTAGGAGTAGCTACTGCAGGTATCGCCATGGGTGCTTTAGTAGCCGATGAATTGGGTTTAAGCTATGCGTACTGCAGACCAGAGCCAAAAGCACATGGCTTGAAACGACAGCTAGAAGGTAGAGTAGCGAGGGGTGCAAACATAGTAGTACTAGAAGACTTGATAAGTACCGGTGGTAGTAGTCTAAAGGTGGTGGACTACATGAGAGCCGAGGGCTATACTATAATGGGAATGGCAGCTATCTTTACATATGGTTTTCAAGTGGCTGATGATAATTTTAATAATGCAAATTGTAAGTGCATCACCCTAGGAAACTACGCTAGTATGATAGAAGAAGCTGTAGCCAGTGGCTACGTGAAAGAAGCTGATTTAAAAAGTTTAGCCGAGTGGAGAGAAAATCCGGCTGCTTGGGGTTAGTAAAGTACCTTAGCTAAAGTCACTAGAAATATAAAAGTCCATACTGCAGTGCGGTACCAGTTAGTGCGTACAAGTCTCTGCAGTAAATCAGTAGAAGCAGATCCTCCTTGAATTTTTTCGTGAATAGGTATGAATATGCTAATGGTCAGGAGCCACATACTTATCACAAGTGCAGCGTAGAGTTTAGAATATGCTGTCAATCCCTGAAAGAGTCCGAATACAGGCAAGCCAAACTGAGCAAACATAAGAGGTGCTACTATTTTTGTAATGCGAGGTGTGTATTCAGTGTGCCAAGTGATTAGTTCGGTATCTTTATAATATAGGAAGCTTGGATATACGATTAACTGTACCATCCAGATAAGGATGACTAAACCGAAATCAATAATTAACCGAGCGGTATCAAAATTCATAACACTTTAACGACTAGCACTCTTTTTTGTTAGAAACGAGCTTGGAATACTATCCCAAAATGCTCAGTAGAAATTTGAGGAAGTAGTGCAGCAGTAGTATTTCTTTTGGTGAGCACTTTTCTTTTCATCCAAGGATGAATCCAGTAAGCTACTTGTGTGCTGAGGATACCTAATCCAGCACCAGCTGCTACATCAGTCATCCAGTGTTTATTATTGTACATACGCAGCCCGGCAGTGGCCGTAGCTACAGTGTAGCCCGCTATCCCATACCAAGGACTTTTATGTTTGTACTCTTGTCTTAGAAATTCTGCACTAGCAAAGGCATAGGCAGTATGCCCTGACGGAAAGGAAGTATACTCTGATCCGTCTGGTCTAAGAATACTAGTTATCTCTTTAGTTCCTAAGATTACAGGAAGTAGCGTAATGTATGAAGTTCCTAGGAGGATTGTACGGTCTTTGAAATTGTGTTTCCCTTCTACTCCGAAAATAGTAAGCCCGTATACAACCGCTGCGGGTCCTAAAACTAGATAATCATCTACATAGGTTTTGTTTCCCGGGGTATGAAGTACAGATTGAAAATAGCGATTGCCCTGTTTCCCTACTTCGGTGTATGTACCTGCTGCTCCGTATGCTATTAGAACACTTGGCGCTATGAGGTTTCGGTAATTTATTCTGTTACTGTCCTGTTGAGCTAAGACGAGGTAAGGAGTAATTAGTACGAAAAGAAAGGGTAGAAATCTCACTGAATTTATTCTTTCTCTTCTAGTCTATCCATCAGCTTTGTTTCTGTCACTTTGACTTTTTTATCAGATTCTAATCTTTTAGATACTGCATCATATGGTCCTACTATTACTTCATCGCCCACTTTTAGTCCTTCGAGTATCTCTATATATCTACTATCTTGAATACCGGTTTTTACAATATTTAAAATCGCCTTGTTTTTACTAATGCTAAAAACCACCTCGTCTAATTCGTCTTCGCTACTTGTGTTGGTACTATCCTTTTTCACTCGGGTGCCTATAGCCTCTATCGGCAAGCAAGGAATGTTATTTTTCACTAGTGTTTGTATTTCTACATTGGCACTCATGCCAGGTAAGAATGGAGCGGTATTCACCTCTAGTAAATCGTCGTAGCTGCTTTTTAGCAAACGTATTTTCACTTCAAAATTAGTGACCTGGTCAGTGCTCATTTGAACACCAGAAGAGTTTGAGGACTTACTTATGTCAGTTACTATTCCCTTAAATTTACGATCACTATATGCGTCTACCTCTACTAAGGCCGTATCTCCTTTTTTGACTTGTAGAATATCGTTTTCATTTACATCTACAATTACCTCCATATTATTAAAATTTGAGATGACCATTATCTCTGTTCCAGCCATTTGAGCTGTCCCTACCACTCGTTCCCCTTTTTCATTATTAAGAGCACTTACCACTCCATTGCTTGGGGCATAGATGCTAGTTCTGCCCAAAGTTTTATTCGCTTCGGTAAGTGTAGCTTGTGAATTTTGGATACCAAATCTGGCTGCAGATATACGTTCTTGTGCGGCTTTCACCTCACTTTGAGCTATTGCGTACGCACTCTTAGCGGCGTCATATTCTGCTTGGCTTAGCACTTTATCATTGTACAGTTGCTTGTTTCTACTATATGCTGCCTCTTGCTCAGTTAGCCTAGCTTGTGCTTGGGTTAGTTGAGCTTGGCTGGTCTTTAGATTACTCTGCGAACTACTTACCCCAGCTCTGGCTCTATCTCTAGATGTAACGTATAAATCTGGGTTTATCTTTAAGAGTAGTTGACCTTCTTTTACAGTATCACCTTCTGCTACATATAGCTCGGTAATCTCCCCGCTTACATCCGCACTTATTTTTACTTCGGCCTCTGGTCGTATTTTACCATTGGCACTTACAGTACTTATTATGGTTCTGTTTTCCACCTTGCCTACATTCACTTCTAGCTCACCACGGCTACGGTTTTTGCCTATATATATTAATACGGATACAAGGATTAAACCACCGATGGCGATTAGTATATTTCTTTTACTCATTATAGTTTTATTTGGTTGCCTTTATAAAAATCGATAATTAATACTCTGAACACATATTCGTACTTCGCATTTAGTGCCTGCACTTGTGCTTGATTCCAAAGGTTTTTAGCAGTGAGTAGGTCTACACTATTCATTACTCCGGCATCAAATCTCTTTTGACTAAAGTCAAAACTTAGTTGCTGTGCCTCTACGCTCAGCAGTGCTGCTTCATATCTACTTTTAGCCGCTTTTAGATTCGTATAGGCAGTGGTTACGTCATTGCGTAGCTGATTCTTGGTGTTTTCTAAACCAAGTTCACTGATTTTGGTATTTATTTTAGCATTTTCTACAGCCGTTTTGTTTCTGTAGCCATTAAATATGGGTACAGATAGAGATACTCCTACTTGCTGACCAAGGTTGTCATTAAGTTGGTTTGCAAATGCTTTGTCATTGATATTATTGATCTCAACTGGCCTTACTACCACATCGCCTGTGTTTTGCGTAATACCGATAGGGACAATATCGAAATTACCAGTTCCTTCTATGGTCTTTCCACTTTGAGAGTATACCGTATTTACATTGCCATAGGCAGAGAGAGTAGGCTGAAGTCCGGCTCCTGCTATTTTTTCTCCTAGGGCACTTTGCCGTATTTGTAGTTCTGCTTGTTCTATCTCTGGGAGGTTACTCAGAGCGAGCTCGTAGATGTCTGCTACACTCTCAGTAGGTGCTTCTGGGAGAGATGAGATATCCATCAGAGCTATCTCTATAGACTGGTCCAGCGGGAGCTGCATCAGATTTATGAGTGTATTGTAGGCTATCTGAATGGCGTTTTCAGCATTTACTATTGTTACTTGATCACTGGCTGACTGTGCTTTCAGTATCAGTGTATTACTTTGATTAGTAGCTCCGCTTTTTTCTAAAAGTTGTGCTCTTTCTAATTGGATTTTAGTAAGCTGTTGCTGAGCGTCTGCTACTTTTAGGTTTTCTTCTGCTTGTATTATTTGTAGGTAGGTAGTAGCTACAGATAGTGCTATCTGATTACGGATTACGTCTGTACTTTTATCATTAACATCGCTAGCTACTTCGCTTTGTTTTATGCGATTATTTATTTGACTTCCTCCGTATAGCAAAACCCCACTGCTTAGAGAGAAGCTATTACTCTGTATAGTAGTGTTGTTAAATGTGTTGGTGAATGGGTCAATAGTTCTTCCAATATTATAATTGTGATTTCCACTGCCATTTAGAGTCGGAATTCGGCTAAGTTTTGTTTGATTAAGATTGTTGGCTAAAATATCACCTTGTAGTTCATTTTGTTGAATGCTGGTGTTGTGCTCTAATGCGTAGTCTACGCACTTTTGCAAAGACCATTTTTCTGCGGTTTGAGCAGAAAGGCTAAATGAAAAAAACAAGAAAAATGTAAAGATGACTTTGTGCATATTAGGTTAGCTAAGAATTAAAAGTCAAATGTAGGGTAGGAGTAAGGTTTAAAATATGGCATTCGATGAAGCTTTGGTATTGGTCGTTTTAATGGAGAGATTGAGTTGTTAACTGATTATAAAAATCTCAATGTTTTTTCAATATTATAAAGTTTGCAATACCATTCCTATTTTTATTAAAAATTTGTTTTTTCATTTTGTTTTTTTGTTTAAACCGTTTTGTTTTCTTCAGAGTATTAAAATCTCTGCTAGAGTTGATTGAATTCTTGCAGTTTTTCAATGCTGGTTTCAATCCTTTTCCAGAGCTACATTCGTTTACAAGCGAATGGTTCGGTCTGCTAAAATACCGTTTTTTGGCGGATTTAGCTAGCCTACTTTTCTTTCTTTAGGTTACGGTTTGCAGCTAAAAGAAGTTGGCGATTTCGAAGCACAAAACTGTCTGCCACCACGAAACTTGATACGAAGCACAAAGCTTCATTTAACCACTGAATCGCCAATTTTTTGTAGGTGCTGTTATGGGCTGGTTTTATTCCTTAATCACTTTAAATGTCTGATTAAAATTATTATCTCCAATACGAAGCAAATAAATACCACCTGACAAATTCCCTAATTCAATAACTGTGTTTTCTGAATCTATTCTACCAGATAATATAGATTTCCCCGTGTTGTCATAAACAAAGTATATCGAACCTAACAATTTGGGGTCTGTTTTTATATTTATCTGATTTGTCGTTGGATTTGGATAAATGGCGATAGTATTTTTAATTATATCATCAATTCCAGTGGATAAATTTAAATTAGCAAGTGCAAAACGAAATACTCCTTGTGTATTTGTAGCGGTAATTATATAGCTATCATTAAGTTCTAAATCAAAAATTGTTAAGTCGGTTAAACCTGAATTTATAACAGTCCAATTATCTCCATTATCTGTAGAGTAAAAAACGCCACCACCAAATGATCCTGCTACAATTAATTGAGAATTACTTGCAAAACCTCTATATGAACCTGATGCTAGTCCACCTGAAAGTAAAATCCAATTCGAACCAAAATCTAATGAGCGAAAAACTCCTGTTCCTGTTGGTCCGGCAGCAAAGAGTGTATTCCCTTTACTTTCAATGGCTCTAAAATTTGTAGCACTACCTAAACCATTATTTACACTAACCCAGTTTACGCCCCAATCGACACTTTTATAAATTCCAGCTCCATTTGTACCAACAAATAAGGTGTCATTAATAGCCGCAATGCTTCTTATATCAGTTGTAGAAAGACCTGCTGTGCTCCAATTGTCTGCATTATCAGATGATTTAAAAACCCCTGTTGGTCCTACAACAAATAAATTTGATCCGACTTTAATAATTCCACTCGTCAATAAATTTGTTAACCCTGAACTTTTTGAAATCCAAGTCGCACCATTATCTGAACTTCTGAAGACTCCTTGACTTGTACAAGTATATACATAGTTATTGTCTTTTGTAAAGCCGCGTGTAGGACCAACAGCATCGTTCCCACTATTTGAAGATACATAATTTGCTGAGCTATCAGTTGAAAGGTATGCTCCTGTGGCACCGCCAGCGAAATTATAAATGCCATTGGTCAATAAGGACTGCATATTTAAGCCAGCTGTCCCTGCACATTGTTGCCATTGAGCAAAAGAGGAATAGCTAATACTGAGCAGTAAGACAATTCCAATTAAATTCTTTTTCATCTGTTTTGTTAATTTACCTCAAATTTACACGAACGTTTCAGGGTATTAACGTTTAATCGGTGAAGACAAAAAATGTATCGGAGTTTACTGTTTTTTTGAAGAATAAAAAACATCTACTCTTTCCTTGTAGCTAGATCCTATAGGTATAGTTATCTCTTTTAAAAAGAGTGTTTTACCTCTTTTAGAGGATATTTTTGAAACGGAAACTGCATAGGACCTATGCACTCTCAAAAACTCTTCCTTGGGTAATTTTTCTACTATTTTATTCATACTCATCAACGTAAGTATGGTCTTATTTTCTGAAGTGTGAATTTTGATGTAATCGTCCATCGTTTCTAAATACTGAATCGTATCGTATGGAATTTTTATGAGAGCGTACTCTGAACGGACATATAAAGAGTCCTCTATTTCAGATTTACCCAAAAGGCGAATTGAATTAGAGTATTCAAAAAAATCTTTTGCCTTTGAACAAGCAGTATTAAATCGCTCTAATTCAATAGGTTTTAATAAATAATCAATAGCATTAATATTAAATCCTTGCACAGCATAATTACTATAGGCAGTTATAAATATGACCATTGTTTTTTGATTTATAGACTTATAAAAATCAAAGCCATTACAATCTGGCATTTCAATGTCTAAAAAAATTAAATCAACGGGGAATCTTCTAATGTGTTTTTGTGCTAATGAGACTTGAGTAAAGGTGTGTGATAAGTTAATATAGGGTAGGTTATCACAAAAAGATTGTATGACCACTAGAGCCAAAGGCTCATCATCTAATGCAATGCATTGTATCATTTCAGTTGTATTTTTAGTATTATCTGATGCTCTTTGTCCGTGTTGGTAATCTCAAGGCTGTACTTGTTTTCATAAATTAAATCTAATCTTCTTTTCGTATTCTTTAAACCTATGCCACAGGATTCTTCATTATTATTAGTATTAGTATTCAGTTGATCATTTTTTACGGTAAGTGAGATGGCATTATTTTCTGTAACGATGTGAATTTTTATAGTTGATTCTACCTCATTACTAACGCCATATTTGAAAGCATTTTCAATAAAACTTATAAAAAGTATGGGAGATATTTCCTGATCTAGGAAAGTGCCTTCAATGGTAAAGTTGACTTTTGTTTTTTTCGTTAAGCGAAGTTTCTGAAACGCTATATAATCACTTATGTATTTTATTTCATTTATCAAGGGCACTTTTTCAGCCGTTGTTTCGGTTAGTACATATCGCATCATCGATGCTAATTTTGATATACTATCTGCAGTTTTATTAGAATTTGTAAGTGCCAACCCATAAATCCCGTTAAGCGTATTGAACAGGAAGTGTGGATTTATTTGTGCTTTAAGTGAAATCAGCTCAGCGTTTAATTTTTCTGTTTCGATTTGCTTCATTTTTTGAAATAGACGCACTCCAAATGCTATAGCAAAAACAACTAAAAAACGACCTAAGAAATTGACAAGTAATTTGGGCTTAGACGAACTAATAAGTCCATGTTCAAAATATAACGAAGTAATTATAAACTTGGTACTCAAAATAGAGAGTAGGATAAAACCGAAGAATAAACCAAAAAAATGAAAGTACTCGCGTTTGAATAAAAAGCGTGGTATAATGAAGTGGTAATTGAAATAATAGAACCCAATCGTTAGGCAACCTATACTGAAATAAATAACTAATTGTAGTTGGTCGTTTTCTAAAAACGAAGCAGGCTTTGGCAGTACAAGTACAGGAAATAGCAGAAAAATACACCAAATAAGTATATGAAAAAGGACTATTAATTTTCTGTCTTTGAACATATACAGTCAAAAGTATATATTTTGAAACAGTTTAAAAATTTTATCGCTACATATAGCAAATGAGTCGGAGTTTAAACTAGTAGGCCTAAACTATACTGAGTAAGAACCTATTGGTTCAACGTCTCCTGTAAGGGACGTTGAGGTTAAATAAACTCGTCCCACGTCAACGTCCCTTACAGGAGACGTTGTTGGAGTTGAAAGAGAAGGTGGACGTGATAAACCTCTTTTGGTTGCTACATTTGTAGATCAAAATACCAATGTATTGACTATAAACTTGAAGGCAACGGAAGATACTAATGAAGATGAGATAGAAGCTGTATATAGTCTGTACAGTCTAGATGGGAAGCTAATAAATGAAATTAGTAGCTCAAGCAATTCAGTGAAAATGCTTAATATTCGGTCAGGAATATATATATTAACCGCGACAAAAAGCTGGTCAAGTAGGCTCTCAGAAAGTCTATGTGCACTAAAAGTATGCTAATATCTAACCTAGTAATAGAATTAAAGAGAACCTGCAAACATTCTTTGTGGGTTCTTTCTAGTTTCATTTTTACAGTTGTCAATGGGCAACAGATTGTGAATGGAGGCTTTGACCTGCACCCGGACTTTACAGAGAATGAGAATAATGTGTCCTGTTTTTTTTACTCTCAAGAATACATGGATAATGTTAGACAGGGAGATCCTACGGGTAGATGCTTTGATATTGGAAATTGGCTATCACAGGGTGCACCAAACTTATATACCGAAAAAATTGCCGGTTTTGATTCGCTAAACTTTGATCACCAAGGAGGTGGTTGTTCATTTTTGCCTAGAGCTTTGAACTATACACGTTTCAGAAGGGAGCTACATCTGCGTGCAGGTATGAATCTGGATACCATGAAGAACTTTGGGTGGAGTATGGAATTGACGGAGCCATTAGATCCCGACAGAGCCTATTCCCTAGCTGTTTCTATGAATAGAGAAGTCGGTGGACGTTTTAGTATACCCTACGATTCTTTAGATTTTTTTCAACCTATCTTAAAGTGGTATCTCCGTATAGGAATAAGTGAGAGTCCATATATAGAAGGAGATAGTATAGGTGTGCTAACCAAGGACAATTACATAGGTACTTTAGACTCATATTTTAGATATGGGCCTGATGTGCCTGAGTGGGAGGAATATGAACAATACGAAAGACACAGGAGATTTAAATGTAATCTATTGAACAGAGGAACATCAGGTAAATATTTAACATTTAGATTTGTAAGTGAACCTGTCATTGGAGATTATATCACCGAGCCAAGGAGTACCTTTACGTGTGAAAAAGCAATTCAATATACAATTGATCTTATGAATTTGGATAATTTTAAGATAGAAGTAGATACCCGCATAAAGGTGTCAAAAACTGATACATGCACAGGAGATTCCATGATTTATACTTTGTCCACCAATAATCCAAACTCTAAACACCTTTGGAGCACCGGTGATACAACCAATGAAATAGGTGTTTCAGAATCAGGAACATATTGGGTGCAAATTTTGAATGGAATTGATGTCAGTACAGATACTATCACAGTAGAAATAGAAAAGCCTGAGATAAATATAGTGGATAAGCACGTGTATGATTTATGTGAAGGGTCGACTTATGTCTTAGAAGCTAATTATGAAAATACCAATTGGTTTATAGGTGATACTCTACTTCACATAGGTAAGAGACTGGCGTATGTTCCTACACACTCTAAATCTATACTTGTAAAACTAGATAATGGATGTTTATATGAAGATACACTTTGGATAGAGACAGGGCCTTGTGGTAAACTCTATTTGCCCAATGCTTTCTCACCAAATAGTGATGGCCTTAATGAATTGTTTAGGCCCATCACCTTAGGAATAGAGGAGTATACTATGCAAATCTATAATCGCTATGGTCAGCAGATAGCAGACTTAGACCAGACCAGTGAGGGTTGGGACGCTGCGGATGCCCCACAAGAAGCTTATATGGTCATCCTCCGAGCTAAAGGTACTAACAATGAGTGGTATAATGTGAAGAGCACGGTTACTGTGGTGAGGTAAGGAGTTTAAGAGTTAATTAGTTAAATGGTTGATTAGTTAAATGGGTAGAGTGCTAAAGTGTTGGGTTGATTAGTTAAATGGGGTCTGGCTTTCAAAGGGTAGGTTGAAACTGCCTTGAACTATCTTACCTTCGTACTCTTGAATTTTTGGTACTTCATAGGAAAAACATTTCTGCCTAAACTAACTTGGCGTAGAGAAGTGACGGAGAAGGTGGTGTATCTCACTTTTGATGATGGCCCACATCCTACTATTACTCCTTGGGTGATGAATGAGCTAGACAAGGTAGGAGCAAAGGGGACATTTTTTGTAGTAGGAGAAAATGCGGAAAGATACCCGGAGACTATCTCAGACCTGCGAGATAAAGGTCACGTAGTGGCTAATCATACTCAACACCATATAAAGGGCTGGATAAACTCTAAAGAAGTCTACTTAAAGGACATAGAAGATTGTGCTAAAGTACTTGGGAATAAGCGACTATTTAGACCGCCTTTTGGTCAGATAAATTTCAAAGCTATAGATGAATTAAAAGGCTCTTATGAGCTGATAATGTGGGATGTGCTGACTAAAGATTATTTAAGGTCCTTAAATACAAAAAGAGCTCAACCGCGAATACAGAAGGCTACAAATTCTGGTAGTATAATAGTATTTCATGATAGTGAAAATGCAGAAAAGAACCTAAAAGCATTACTCCCCGAGTACTTACAGTTTTTAAAATCAGAAGGGTATAAAATGGAGGTCTTATGATTTGGGTAGCAGCAGTTATACTCGTCGTTTTCTTTCTGGTACAGGTGTTTTCTTTGGTGTCTATAATGCCGCATACGGATAAGAAGATAGAGAAACGTACAGCGTATCCTAAGATCAGTATATTATTAGCGGCCCGCAATGAAGAGGAGCTAATCATTAGAAACTTGACAGCTATAGAAGCCCTTAATTATCCTAAGGACAAGCTACAAGTTCTCATAGGAAATGATGATAGTTCAGATAACACTGCGGCTCTAATTAGTGATTTTATAGAAGATAAACCTCATTTTCAACTTTTTCATATAGATATAACGGTAGGAAAGGGTAGAGGTAAGGCTAATGTGCTCGGGCAACTCGCTCATAAAGCTTCAGGAGAATTTTATTTCATCACAGATGTAGATGTGAAGCTACCACAGAATTGGCTCTTGGCATTATTACAAGAATTTACTGAAGGTGTAGGGCTAGTAAGTGGCACTACTAAGTGTGAACGAGGTAGTCTGTTCGCTACTTTGCAAAGTATAGATTGGCTACATTTTATGGGATATATTAAGGCATTTGCTAATGCAGGAATAGGATGTACCAGTGTAGGTAATAATATGGCTGTACGAGCAGAAGCATACTGGCAGACGGGTGGATATGAGGAGATAGATTTTAGTATTACAGAAGATTATAAACTTTTTCAAGAAGTGACGCTTAGAGGCTGGGAGTGGCGTACGCTTCTAGGTCCAGATTCGTTGGGGTTAGCTTGGTATATACCCAGTGTACGAGAAATGCTACATCAGCGTAAACGCTGGCTTATAGGGGCACGTGATCTTCCTCTTAACTGGAAGGGAATGATTATTCTTTATGGTCTGTTTCTTCCAGTACTACTTCTTGTATTTTGGTTTAACCCTCGCTTAGCTTTATCTATTTGGTTTGCTAAGTTTTTAGTCCAATCCATTTTTATCATATTTTTAAGTTTAGCGGCAGAGCGGAGACCCTTTAGCTTTTTGTATCTTATTCTATATGAGTTTTATGTGATACTCAATACTGC
>Ga0209491_10003151_pt1 | contig 27721 bp, 32 predicted proteins | sample BON02_FD_187213 | JGI IMG/M metagenome (GOLD analysis project Ga0209491, IMG submission 187213) | Freshwater microbial communities from Lake Bonney liftoff mats and glacier meltwater in Antarctica - BON-02 (SPAdes) (version 2) | ecosystem: Environmental > Aquatic > Freshwater > Ice > Glacier...
CGATCGGCTCCCCCGTCCCGGTGGCCAGAACCACCGTCGAACTGAACCAGACCCGGCCATCGCTCGCTTCGACCCGCCAGCGACGGGTGTCGCCGGCCAGACGCTCCACCTGCCCCCGCACCACCGTCAGTCCGGGCGTTCGGGCCAGCGCCTTCAGGGCCGGAGCCACCTCGATGCGCCAGTCGTCCGCCGTCGTCAGTCCGCCCGGGCTCGGGCGGGCGTCAAAGCCCAGGGCCAGGAGGCGGGCGACGGCCGCCCCGGCCTCGGGTCCGCGCCAGTCCGCGCCTTCACGCAACAGCGTCAGGCCGTGGACCTCGGCGAACGCGGGCCAGAGGTCACGGGCGCGCTTCAACAGCGCCGCGCGGTCGTCAGATACCTCTTCCAACAGGCATTCCAGCGCCGGCGCGATCATGCCCGCCGCGATGGACGAGGCGTTCGCTCCGCCCGGGTCGATCACGGTCACAACATGGCCGCGCACGGCCAGTTCAGCTGCGGTGCAGAGGCCGAGCACGCCGGCACCGATGATGATCACATCCGGAGAAGAAGCCACGGACGACCAGATCGACCGCCCGGGCTCTTATTGCAAGCCGCTATCGCGAACGACGCGACCGCTCGCTGCTTGAGCGAGGTTGCTACTCGGCGGCGATAGCGGCGGCGCGGGCCCCGCCGATACGGGCGGTGAGGGCGGCGTGCTGGTCCCACAGGGCCGCGGGCAGGCGGTCGCCGAACTGGGCATAGAACTCAGGAATCAGCGCGGCCTCTTCGGCCCAGACCTCGGCATCGACATCCAGAAGCGTCGACAGATCCACGTCCGACAGGCTCAGGCCCGACAGGTCCAGCGCCTCGCGCGTCGGCACCCGTCCGACCGGTGTATCCAGGGCCTCGGCCTCGCCATCCAGACGCTCAGAAATCCACTTCAGCACACGGGCATTGTCGCCAAAGCCCGGCCAGACGAATTGGCCTGCGTCATTCTTGCGGAACCAGTTGACGAAATACAGGCGCGGCAGTTTGGTCGCTTCGGTACGTCCGCCCATCGACAGCCAGTGGGCGAAATAGTCCCCCATATTATAGCCGCAGAACGGCAGCATGGCGAAGGGATCGCGGCGCAGGGTGCCGATGGCGTTCTCGGCCGCAGCGGTGCCTTCCGAGGCGACCGACGAGCCCATGAACACGCCATGCTCCCAGTCAAAAGCTTCCGTCACCAGCGGCACCGCCGAGGCCCGACGACCGCCGAACAGGATGGCGTCGATCGGCACCCCCCTGGGGTCTTCCCATTCCGGCGCGATGGTCGGGCATTGCGCGGCCGGGGCGGCGAAACGGGCGTTGGGATGGGCGGCAGGCTCGCCTGAGGCGGGGTCGTGAGCAACCCCCTTCCAGTTGGTCAGGCCTTCCGGCGCTTCTTCCGACAGACCTTCCCACCAGACGTCATTGTCGGCGGTCAGGGCCGTATTGGTGAAGACGGTGTTGGAGCCCATCGTCGCGAGGGCGTTGCCGTTGGTGTTGCGGCTGGTGCCCGGGGCGACGCCGAAGAAACCGGCTTCCGGGTTCACCGCATAGAGGCGACCGTCGTCGCCGAACCGCATCCAGGCGATGTCGTCGCCGATGGTCTCGGCGGTCCAGCCAGGGATGGTCGGCTGAAGCATGGCCAGATTGGTCTTGCCGCAGGCCGACGGGAAGGCGGCGGCGACGTATTTGGCGCGGCCCTTGGGATCGGTCAGTTTGAGGATCAGCATATGCTCGGCCAGCCAGCCCTCGTCGCGGGCCATGATCGAAGCGATCCGCAGGGCGTAGCATTTCTTGCCCAGCAGGGCGTTGCCGCCATAGCCCGATCCATAAGACCAGATCTCGCGGGTTTCGGGGAAGTGGACGATCCATTTGTCGGCGTTGCAGGGCCACGGCACATCGGCCTGACCCTCGGCCAGCGGTGCACCGAGCGTATGGACGGCGGGCACGAAGACGCCGTCCTCGCCCATCAGGTCCAGCACCGGCTGGCCCATACGGGTCATGATGCCCATCGAAACGGCGACATAGCCGCTGTCGGTGATCTCGACGCCGAGGGCGCTGAGGTCAGAGCCGAGCGGCCCCATCGAGAACGGCACCACATACATCGTTCGCCCGGCCATACAGCCGTCGAACAGGCCGTTCAGACGGGCGCGCATCTCGACCGGATCGGCCCAGTTGTTGGTCGGGCCGGCGTCGATCTCATCCGCCGGGCAGATGAAGGTGCGGCTTTCGACCCGGGCCACATCCCTGGGGTCAGATGCGGCATAATAGCAGCCGGGGCGTTTGGTCTGGTCCAGCGCGCGCAGTGTGCCCTTGCCGATCAGGTCAGCGACGATGGCAGCCTTCTCGGCCTCAGAGCCGTCGCACCAGTGGACCCGCGCCGGCCGGGTCAGGGCGGCGATCTGCTCGACCCAGGCCAAGAGACCGCCGTGGCGGGTGGGGGCCGGATGCAGGCCGGGAATCGAGCCGGTAATTGCGGAAGCCGTCACTGTCACTCTCCTGAACGTCACCCGGCAATCTGACGTCGCCGTGGCCTGCCTGCGCGAGCCCATCACACAATGTTTCAGCGGGAATGACACCGTTGCGGACGCGGCGTCAACCGATGCACGTTTCAACCTCTCGCGAGCGGCCTCCCCGACGAGGCCTGCATATTTCCGGTCGCGGCGCGGCGCGGCGCGGGGTATCGGGGCGGTCATGCAGACGATGGACCCGAACGCCGCGATTCCTGGAGGGGCCCTCGCCTCACCCGCTGTCGCGCGCAATACAGGGCCGATCCTCGCGGTTCTCAAGGCCCATATGCCGGGCCGGGGGCGGGTACTGGAGATCGCCGCGGGCTCCGGCGAGCACGCCGTGGCCTTTGCATCCGCCCTGCCTGGCCTCGACTGGACGCCCAGCGATCAGTCAGCCGAAGCCCGCGCCAGCATCACCGCCTGGGCCACGACGGCGGACCTGCCGAACCTGCAGCCGCCGCTGGCGCTGAATGTGCTGGACCCGGCGACCTGGCTCGAAGAACCGCTCCAGGCCCTGGTCTGTATCAACATGATCCATATCAGCCACTGGACGGCGACCGAGGGGCTGATGACGCTGGCCGGTTCCCGGCTGGCCAGCGGTGGCCTGCTGGTCCTCTACGGCCCCTTTCGCGAACTGGAGACCCCGCTGGCCCCGTCGAACGCCGCCTTCGACGACAGCCTGAGGGCCCGCGATCCGGGCTGGGGCCTGCGCGACCGGGACACGGTGGTGGCGACGGCCAGGGCACAGGGACTGGCGCTGACCCGGCGGATCGAGATGCCGGCCCATAATCTCATGCTTCTGTTCCGGCGGACCCGATGAGCTTTTCGCGTACCTATGACGGCGACGAGCCGGTCCGGATCAACAAATGGCTGGGCCAGACCGGGGTCTGTTCGCGGCGCGAGGCCGACGCCCTGATCGCCGACGGCCTAGTCTCGGTCGAGGGCGAGGTGGTCACCGACGCGGGCCGCAAACTGGAACACGGCCAGACCCTGACCCTCAGCGATCGAGCCACCGCGGCCCTGGCCGAGGGCGTGACCATCGTCATGCACAAGCCGCTCGGCTATGTCTCGGGCCAGCCGGAGCCGGACAAGCTTCCGGCGGTACGGCTGGTCACCGAGGGCAACCGGGTCGGCCCGGGCACGGTCCCGGCTGACGACCACTCCCTGCCCCCGATCGGCAGGCTGGACGAGGATTCGCGCGGCCTGCTGCTGCTGTCCTCGGACGGAGTGGTGGCCAAGGCGGTGATCGGGCCCCAGTCCGATCTGGACAAGGAATATCTGGTCCGGGTCGCCGGTGACATCACCGAGAAGAAGCTGAAAATCCTGCGCCACGGCCTGATGCTGGACGGCCGCCAGCTGCGCCCCGCCTACGTCAGCCGGATGGAATCCTTCCGACTGAAATTCATCCTGCGCGAGGGCCGCAACCGTCAGATCCGGCGCATGTGCGACATGGTCGAGCTCGAGGTCATCGACTTGATCCGTGTACGGATCGGGCCGCTGAAGCTGGACAATCTGCCCGAGGGCCGATGGCGGTTTCTGAACGCCGAAGAGCGGGCGGCGCTGGTCAACGCCTGACACGGAAACGCTGGCGCGCCCCTGTGGGCGGCCGGCGTTTCGGATCTCAAATCTTTCAGGTGGGCGTCAGTGCACCCGACCGGCGGCGGCGGCGACGGCGGCGATGTCCGGCAGGCGTTCGATGGTCGAACCGGTGACCAGCACCGCCGGGGTCTCGGCATAGGGCTCCGGATCATGACCCAGGGCGGTCAGGGTCGCGGCCACGCCTTCGCCGAACGCGAACACCGGCATGCCCTTGGTACAGGCGCGGGTGATGACATCTGTCAGGGCGTCGGCGGCGTCCGGATCGGCGGCACCGGCCGGCACCACCAGGGCCTTGAGCGCGCCGCTGTCCAGATCAGAGGCCTCGGCCGTCGCCAGCACGCTGGTCCCGCTCACCGTCATTCCGGCGTCGCCCACCGACATGGGGGCCAGTGACAGGCCGTTGGCTCGGAGCACCGATTCAGCGTCCGGCATGTCACCGAAGGTCATGGCGCGGCGCATGGCCAGGCCGATGCGGGCGCGGATCGGCGCGGGGCGATAGCCATAGCGCGAACCAGGGCTGGAACTGGGGGCGAACGGGGCTTTGCGTTGTGCGTACAAGACGTCTCCTTCGGGGGTTTTCGAGGTCTCGAAGTCCAGCGACAAATACGAAACACCCGCCTCCGCGCAGGGCGCGGGCAGGAGGACGTCTGGATTTCAGGATGTGGCCACCGTAACAGAAAGCTGAGATTTTTCAACCGTTGATCGGGAGAGGTCCGGATTCATGAGCGGGAACCCGGCTGTTTCGGGGGAAACGAAGCGCGTCCTTTTCCTTCTCCCCTTGAGGGAGAAGGTGGCCCGGAGGGCCGGATGAGGGGTGAAACACCCAGGCCAGGCCTGTGTCCAGATCATCGATACACCGTGGTCGGCGGATCGCCGGACAGGCCGATGTCTCACCCCTCATCCGCCCCCTGCGGGGGCACCTTCTCCCTCAGGGGGAGAAGGGATGGAAAGGCGGTCTCGACGCCGGGCCGGCCGGCGAACACCCGCTCGGCCGTGGGGGAGCGGAGGCGGTTGCGGGCGCAGAGGAAGAGGAGGTTGGTGCGTCTCAGCGTTCAGACTTCTCGGCGATCAAGGCATTCGCAAATCCGCGGAACAAGTTCGACGACCGAATTGACCAGCGCTTGGATATCAAATTCCTCGCCCCGGAATAGGTACACTGCTTCGTTGGGGACAAAGTGGCGGAGAATGTCTCGAGGCTCGACTCCTCCGATGGAATTCCTCGGGCCGAGGATGTGATCAACGAAAATGCGGTTGGGTGACTCGGCGACCCATGCGTCTAGTCGCTCGTCAAAGTGCTCAAGGTGGTGTCTCAGGGTCGCGTCACTGAGCGGATTTTCGACCGTAACGCCGAGTTCATCTCTAAGAGCCTGACTGAAAAAGAAGTTGGGTGATTTCAGTCCGTTGTGAATCTGTCGGAGTTGCGAAGCTTCGATGGAGACCACGATGGCCTGGACCGAAACCACCCGCGGCCAGTATCGGCGCGTGGGCCTGCGTTATGCAAGCGATCTGACCGACGCGGAGTGGGCGCTGATCGAGCCGTTGATGCCGGCTCCGGCGTCACGCGGTCGGCCGCGCGAAGTCAGGCTGCGCCGGGTGGTGGAAGCGATCCTCTACATGGCCTCGAACGGTTGCCAGTGGCGACAGCTTCCCCGCGAGTTCGCGCCTTGCTCGACCGTTCAGGGCTATTTCTACGGCTGGTCCAGGGATGGAACCTTCGCCCAGATCAACCATGTGCTGGTCATGGCCGCGCGCGAACGGGTTGGGCGCGAGGCCAGCCCGTCAGCGGGGGTGATCGACAGCCAGTCGGTCAAGACCGTCGAGGCCGGTGGCCCCCGTGGGTATGACGCGGGCAAGAAGATCAAAGGCCGTAAACGCCACATCGTCACCGACACCGAAGGTCATATGGTGGGTCTGGTGGTCCACCCCGCCGACATCCAGGATCGCGACGGGGCGGTCGATGTCCTGGCCTCGATACGGGGCCTGTGCCCGTGGTTGCGTCACGTCTTCGCCGACGGCGGCTACGCGGGCGACAAGCTGCGCGACGCCCTGGCCCGGATCGGGGAGTGGACCCTCCAGATCGTCAAGCGATCCGACAAGGCCAAGGGGTTCGTGCTGCTGCCCCGCCGCTGGGTGGTCGAACGCACCTTCGCCTGGCTCGGCCGTTGCCGCAGGCTGGCCAAGGACTTCGAAGCCACCATCGCCTCAGCCACCGCCTGGGTCTTCGTCGCCCACATCCGACTGCTCAGCCGCAGACTAGCAAGAGCCTGATATCCATCAGAATCATTATGAGTCAGATGGGGTGGTTGCCGCCCTCCCCAGACGACGGCATCGCAATGTGCCAGGAAGGTGGTGTTTACAGCCACTGAGCGGAAAGGACGGCAACCATGACGAATGATGTAATGATTGGGGTAGATCTGGCAAAGAATGTTTTCCAGCTGCATGCAGCGTCGATGGCGGGCCAGCCACAGTTCCGCAAGAAGCTTTCGCGGCAGAGTTTTGGCAAGTTCATGGCGCAGCAGCCTCCAGCGGTGGTGGTGATGGAAGCCTGTGGCAGCGCGCATTACTGGGCGCGCGAGATGATCCGGCTTGGTCATGTGGTGAAGCTGATTGCACCGCAGTACGTGAAGCCGTTTGTGAAGCGTCAGAAGAACGATGCGGCAGACGCCGAGGCCATCGTGATTGCGGCTCAGCGGCCTGAGATGCGTTTCGTCGAGCCGAAGACTGCCGAGCAACAAAGCAGGGCAATTTTGTTTCGCGCCCGAGAACGGCTCGTCCACCAGCGAACCGAAATGGTCAACGCACTCAGGGCCTGCCTCTATGAATATGGTCATGCTGTTCCGCAGGGGATTCACCAGATCAAGCGGATTGCAGAGATACTGGATGCGCCGAACAGCGATTTGCCCGATTTGATGCGCGAAGAATGCAGGGATTTGCTGGAACAGATTGCCGAGAAGACGGTCCGCATCAATGCTCGGACTGGCAAGATCAAGGCGCTGGCGGCTGAGGCTGACACGGCGCGGCGATTGCAGACAATCCCAGGGGTTGGCCCATTGACCGCTCTGGCAGTCGAAGCCTTTGCACCGCCGATGGAGAACTTTCGGTGTGGTCGCGACTTTGCCGCCTGGCTCGGCCTCGTTCCACGCCAATTCTCATCAGGCGGCAAAGAGCGGCTCGGGCGCATTTCGAAGGCAGGGCAGGCTGATATCCGCAGGCTGCTGATTATCGGTGCGATGTCGCGCCTGAACTGGCTGGGCCGCAAATCTATCCCGGAAGGTTCATGGCTGGCGCGCATCGCAGCGCGAAAGCCGAGGATGCTCGTGGCAATCGCGCTGGCCAACAAGATGGCGCGGACGATCTGGGCGTTGATGACAAAAAATGAGGATTATCGAGATCCGGCGCAGGCTGCGGCGGCATGATTGGCATGCCGCAAAATCTACCTGACGCCAGATAATGGGGGTGTGAGAAGGCGACGACCCGAATGGGCAAATTGATCGAACAGATCTGGATCAGGAAAACCAGTTTAGAGTCGTGAGCATTGCAGCTCGAGAGTCAGATTTGGACCTGATCCGCAGATCACCATACCGGCCAGCGGCTTCTCGAAAATGCCGCATTCAAAGGCCTGACAGAAGACCGCACTCGATCACATGCGCATCGGATCAGAGACCTCTTGCATCACGGGCGGCAACCACAGAAGACTCTAAGAGCCTTTCCGCGCTCCATCGCGGCCTTCTTGGTTGGCCACAGCATGGGCCGGATCCGTGCAGCGTCGCCGAGAAAATTATCCAACGCCCTGAGAATACCCGAGACCCGCTCGGCTGCGCCCAAGTCCGGCGCGGCCAGAAGCACGTTAACTTCACCTATCGAGGCGATGGCATTCTCCGCCTGCCTCAAGAGCTCGCCGAGATAGACTTTTCGGACAAAATCTTCCACTTGTGCGCCCCTACAGCGGAATATTATCGTGCTTCTTCCACGGGTTCGCCTGCTGCTTGTTCTTCAACGTCCGTAGCGCCCGGATCAGTCGCCGCCTTGTCCCGTGCGGCATGATCACGTCGTCGATATAGCCCAGCCCGGCCGCCACGAACGGGTTGGCGAACCGTTCCCGGTACTCCGCCTCGCGCGCGGCCAGGGCCTCGGGGTCGCCGGCCTCCTTGCGGAAGATGATCTCGACCGCGCCCTTGGCGCCCATGACGGCGATCTCGGCCGAGGGCCAGGCGTAGTTGACGTCGCCGCGCAGGTGTTTGGAGCTCATCACGTCATAGGCACCGCCATAGGCCTTGCGGGTGATGACGGTCAGTTTGGGCACGGTGGCCTCGGCATAGGCGAACAGCAACTTTGCGCCATGTTTGATCAGGCCGCCATATTCCTGGCGCGTGCCGGGCATGAAGCCGGGCACATCGACGAAGGTCACCAGCGCGATGTCGAAGGCGTCGCAGAAGCGCACGAACCGCGCGGCCTTGCGCGATGAATCGATGTCCAGCACCCCCGCCAGCACCTGCGGCTGGTTGGCGACAATGCCGACGGATTGCCCGTCAAGCCGGCCGAAACCGCAGACGATGTTCCTGGCGAAATCCGCCCCGATCTCGAAGAATTCGGCCTCGTCGATCGTCTTGAGGATCAGTTCCTTGATGTCATAGGGCTGGTTCGGATTGGCCGGGACCAGGGTGTCGAGCGACGCCTCATCGCGCTCCGGGTCGTCATAGCTGTCACGCACCGGCGACTTTTCGCGGTTCGACAGGGGCAGGAAGCCGATCAGGCGGCGGACCTCGGACAGGGCTTCCAGATCGTTCTCGAACGCCCCGTCGGCAACGCCGGACTTTTGCGAATGGACCCGCGCCCCGCCCAGATCCTCGTGCGTCACGACCTCATTGGTGACGGTCTTCACCACGTCGGGGCCGGTGACGTACATATAGCTCGTGTCCTTCACCATGAAGATGAAGTCGGTGATGGCGGGCGAATAGACGTCGCCCCCCGCGCACGGGCCCATGATCACGCTGATCTGGGGAATGACGCCACTGGCCAGTGTGTTCTGGAGGAAGATGTCGGCATAGCCGGCCAGCGATTCCACCCCCTCCTGAATGCGCGCACCACCGGCGTCGAACAGGCCGATAATCGGCGCGCTATTGGTCAAGGCCATGGTCTGGATCTTGACGATCTTGGCCGCATGGGCACCCGACAACGAGCCGCCGAACACGGTGAAATCCTTGGAGAAGACATAGACCAGACGGCCGCCGATGGTGCCGCGCCCAGTCACGACGCCGTCGCCGGGGACGCGCTGGGTCTCCATGCCGAAATCGTGCGAGCGATGCTCGACGAACATGTCGGTCTCCTCGAACGAGCCCTCGTCCAGCAGCACATCGATGCGTTCGCGCGCGGTCAGCTTGCCCTTGGCGTGCTGGCTGGCGATGCGTTTTTCGCCGCCACCGAGGCGGGCACCGGCGCGGCGCTGTTCCAGCTGGTCGAGGATGGTGTTCATGCGGCGTCTCCCTGAGCGGGAGGCTTAAGGAGACGCGGGGGTGGTGGCAAGCTCCCCCTCCACCATGGTTCGGCGGTGGGGTGGCCTGACCCGAAAACCCCTGCTCCATGACCGAAGGGTGTTAGACCACCGCCCTGAACCACCGATCCAGCAGCCCGGCCTCAGCCCGGCGGGCGGCGGTGCGGGCGGCATTGTCGGCGTCGACACCCCAGTGTTCCTCCTGGAAGGCCTCTTCCAGCCGGCTGAGGTCAAAGGCGGCCTCGCCGGTCAGGGCACCGCGCTGGAGCGCCAGTCCCAGCACCGCGCTGCCCAGCAGGGGCACGGCGGTGGCAAGGCCGGTCAGGGCGAAATCGTCGAGCGACAGGGCGTGGGCCTTCACGCGGGCGATGGCGGCGGGGTCCTGCGCGCAGTGGACGATGCCTTCCGCCGCCGCCAGCACCACGCCGAGGTCCGCCGCCGCCCAGTCGCGCCAGGGCCCCCAGGCCGCGGCCTGTCGCGTCACCAGCGAGGTCGGATGTTCGGCGAGGTAGCAGAGGGCGTCCGACCCGGCATAGGCGGCGATCTCGTCGGCGACGGCCTCGCGCACCTGGCTGACCCGGTCGATGGCTGTCGAGGCCAGACGGGTGGCGGGCATGGTGCCCGGGTCGATGAACACGCCCTGCGCCGCCCATTCCTCGGCCACCAGCCGCGTGGCGGCCTCGGTCGGCAGACACAGCAAGGCATGGGCCGGTGTCTTCGGCGTGCGACCGTCGAGAGTGACCGCCCAGCCGCCCTCGCCTTCCGCGACATCGACGACCTTCCAGAACCGCTTCAGCCGCTCCTCGGACTCGCGGAAGCCCTTGCGGGCGGCGACATTGGGATCGAGGGGTGGAATATGGCTCATGGCGGTGCCTATAACGCGCGCCCGCGCGCTGCGCAGCCCTGTACCGACCGGAACGGAACGCCGTCGCCAACGGTTAGGACGGGCATGAGCGACGACACACAGGATCGGACCGGGCTGGCGGAGGACCGCACCGATCTGGCCGAGGATAGGACGGCGCTCGCCAATGAGCGGACCTTTGCGGGCTGGGCGCGCACGGCCATGGCCGCCATCGGCATCGGCCTGGGCTTCAAGGCCCTGTTCGGAGCGATGCAGCCCAGTTGGGTGGCCAAGGCCATCGCCACCCTGTTCATCGCCCTCGGCATCTTTCTGGTCATCATGGCCGAACGCCGGGCCTGCGCCATTGCGGCGCGGCTGGACACCCATTCGGTCGAGGACATGGCGCAGATGAACCTGCGCATCATCGCAATCGGCATCGGCCTCGGCGCGGCCAGCCTGATCACGGGCCTCTGGCTGCTGGTCTGACGCTCAGGCGGCGCGGGTCAAGGCGGAGAAACCGTCCAGCACCAGGCTCAGTTCGGAAAAGGACCGGGCGACGTGGCGGGCCCCGGCGGCCTGCTGTTCCTCGACCGTGTGAAAGCCCCAGGCCACACCCAGCGGCAGGACCCCGGCACTGACCGCCATTGCGATGTCATGGGCCGTGTCGCCGATCATCACCGTCTGGCAGGGCTCGGCGTCGCAGGCGGCCATGGCGGCGTGCAGCATGGCCGGATGGGGCTTGCCCGGCCCGTCCTCGGCGCAGTGGGACGAAATAAACAGATCGGCCCAGCCCTCGCGGGCCAGGTTGCGGGCCACGCCGCGGCGGTTCTGGCCCGTGGCCAGGGCCAGACGCCAGCCGTCGCGGTGCAGCCGCCGCAGGGTGGTCATGGCCTCGGGATAGAGGGGCTCCTCGTGACCGGCGTCGAACATCCGGCCGAAACTGGCACGGAAACCGGCGATGAACCGGGCCAGATCCTGCGGGTTCAGTCCCGGCTCCAGCACCGCCATCCCGTGCTCCAGCGTCAGGCCGACGATCCGGCGCACGCGATCATAGTCGGGTTCCGGCAGGCCGACCTCGCGCGCGGCCTCACAAGCAGCGCGATGGATCGAGGCGCGGCTGTCGACGAGGGTGCCGTCGATGTCGAAGATGGCGAGGGGTCTCAATACACAAAGTTCCGCTCATCACCGCGAAAGCGGGGACCCAGTGTTTTGGGTGATGCGACGCGGAAAGCGGCGTCCGAACGATTATCCTGAAACGCCGGCGTCACGCTGGACAGGACCGGGTCCCCGCTTTCGCGGTGATGAGCGGAAATCAGAACGCTCATCGCTGCCGCCTCACCCCCTCGAAAGGATCGCTCTCATTGCCCTCGCTCTCCTCAAAGCCGAAATGGGCGAAACCGGCGCGCATCTCGGGCGACAGCGGGGCCGTGACCTTCAGTATGCCGCCGCGCGGATGCTCCAGTTCGATGCGGCGGGCATGGAGTTGCAGCTTCAGCCCGGTCGACAGTTCCTTCGACTTTTCGTCCCCGTATTTGAGATCACCGAGGATCGGGTGACCGATCCCGGCCATATGGGCGCGCAGCTGATGGGTCCGGCCGGTGAAGGGTCGCAACGCCATCCACGAGGCCCGGTGCGCGGCACGGCTGATGGTGGCGAAGGCGGTCTCGGCCGGTTCGCCGCGCGGGTCCTTGCGGTCGGCGGGGCGCATCATCTCGAAATCGTTGATGCCGGTCTTCTTCAGCGGCATGTCGATCTGACCGGCGGCGGGCTTGGGATTGCCGATGACGATGGCCCAATAGGTCTTCTTGGCCTGACGGCGAGCAAAGGCCCCGGCCAGACGTTTGGCCGCCTCCGGCCCCTTGCCCAGTAGCAGGACGCCCGAGGTGTCGCGGTCCAGCCGGTGGACCAGTCGCGGCCGGTCCATCCCCTCCCCCCAGGCCGACAGCAGGCGGTCGACGTGGCGGCTGGTCTTGGTGCCACCCTGCACGGCCAAGCCGTGCGGCTTGTTGATGGCGATGACCATGTCGTCCTCATAGAGGACCAGCGACTTGGCGAACTTTATATCCTGGGCCGACAGGCTGTGGACGTCGCCGGCCTGGCGCGAGGTGTCGTCCGGGATCGGCGGCACGCGCACGGCGGCCCCGGCGGTCAGACGGCCTTCGGGCTTGATCCGGGCCCCGTCGACGCGGATCTGGCCGCTGCGGGCCATCTTCTGCACCTGGATGTTGGACAGGTGCGGCCAGCGCCGCCGGAACCAGCGGTCGAGACGAATGCCGTCCTCGGCTTCGGCGACATAGATGGTCAGCACCTCGCGTTTGGGCGCGGGTTCTAATTCCTGAATGGGTTCGTCGGTCAAGAGGCGGCTCCGAAGGCGCGGCGGGCGACCATCAGGCCGATAGACAGGGCGATCACCGAAAGCGCGACCGAGGCGGCGACGTAACCGCCCGCCAAGGCGAATTCACGGCGCTCGATCATCAGGGCCGTCTCCAGCGAAAAGGCTGAAAAGGTCGTGAAGCCGCCCAGCAAGCCAACGGCGGCGAACAGGCGGATGGACTCGCCATTCACCCCGCCCCGGAACGCCAGCCATCCGGCCAGCAACCCCATCAGCAGCCCGCCGACGCCATTGACCGTCAGCGTCATCCACGGCCAGCCGGTCGCGGGCAGCAGCCGTCCGACGCCGTAACGGGCCACGGCACCAAGGGCCCCTCCGGCGGCAACGATGAGAAAACTTGTCATGGTGCGGCGCTTATACTGGACTTGGCGACGAAGCGAAGGCGTGTCCGGCACGGGCGGGGCGATCAGTCTTACTGAAACTTCACTTGCCCCACGCGCCGGTTAACGGTGATACCTGAGCAGAGGCGCGGCTTCGCGCCCAAGGAGAACGTCGCGCGCCCGGCGGCGCGATCTGCCATACTGCCGGGCTGAAGTTTCAAGGGACCGCCGAAAGCGCCATGTCGCACGACGATCAAAACCACGGACACGACGCCCACAGCCCTGAGCTGGACGGCGGTCATGGCGGACACGGCGGGGACGCCCGCCTGCACGTCGCCCCGCCGCCCGGAGCCGCCCAACTCGAGAATCGCGTCGTACCATCAGCGACACCCGCGCCCCGCAGTGGACCGTTTCGCGATCCAGACGGCATCCTGACCCCGATCCAGGACAGCAGTTATTTCTCGGAAGACCCGGCAGAGACCGATCGCGTCTCGGCCCATATCGACGAATATTTCAACCAGCCGATGGACATCTTCCCGTTCTGGGAATCAGAGGGCAAGCCCGACCGTTTCCACGTGCTGTATGCGCGCCAGATCGAGGAGCGGTTCCCGGTCGATTCCGACCTCAGATCCGGCATCTACAGCTATGGCCGCCGGGTGTTCGACGCCCTGCGCATCCACGTGATCGTCAAACGGGCCAATCAGGCTCTGGCCATGGCGGCCTTCGCCGTCCTGGCGCTGCTGGGACCGACCTGGTTCAGCCAGTGGACCGGAACCGACGCCGCCGGTGCCGCCGTCGCCGCAGGGGCCATGCTGGTGGTGCTGGGCCTCTACTGGGGCATCCAGCAGATCCTGTTCATCCAGTACCGCTTCCGGCTGGAGAACGACTCCTACCAGCTGTCGCGTGAGATCGTTCAGCGGACGCGCGAACTGCAGAACCTGTTTACCAGTGGCCGCGCCATGGCCGACCAGGCCGAGACCCGCTACCAGCAGGACGGCAAGGCCTGGGGCCAGCGCGCCATGTATCTGACCCGGCTGACCATGTGGCTGGGCGCGCGCATGGAATACCTCGAGAAATATGTTCAGATGGAACTGTGGCGCGTGCGCCGCGAGCGCTACTGGATGCGCTGGTTGTCACGAATTCTGACACCCCTCGTATTCATCGGCGGCGTGGCCCTCTACACCCTCCAGCCCGGACTGGTCGGCCACGAAGTCGCGCTGCGGAGCCTTCAGGGGCTGGCCGTGGTCCTGTCGGCGATCGTCGGCCTGTTGTCCTATTTCCGCTGGCAGACGCCGACCTCGGCGGTGCAGGACAAGCTCGGCATCGAGAACTGGGTCCGCTACGCCTCGCTGGACGTCGACAACGCCGTCGCCGACCAGGTCCGGCGCGACAAGGAGCGGCTGGTCGAATACCGCGCCCTGACTCGCGGAGGGCGCTGATCAACGCCGCAGGCTGTCCTGAACCGCACGGGCGTCATAGGCGTTCGACCGGTCAGGCCGCGAACCCTCGCCCATCACCACCTCCAGCATGGTCGATGTCGGTGACGGGCCGCTGAGGTCGAGACCCACGCCCACGCCGACACCCGAGGTCGAGTACCGGCCATAGCGGCCGGATCCTGCGCCGATCGAGACACTGGGGCGGACGCCGCCGGCGCTGTCAGGCCGACCGTCGGTCCAGCGCTGGGTCACCTCGAACCAGTCATAGCCCTGGGCCATGGTCAGTTCGGCCGCGCGCAGCAGGGCCATATCCATGACCGGGCCCGGCGCGCCAACGCCGTTGTAGGTGACGCGGAAACGGTTGGATTCGATCCGCTGCTCGACATAGCCCTGCTCGCCTGGTCCCATCTGGGGGCCATAGGGGGCAAGGCTGGCGCAGGCCGACAGGGTCAGGCCAACGAAGGCGATCAAGGGCAGGGTCAGGCGGCTCATGACGGGTCTCCGGGCGCTCATGTGGAAAGCGTAAAGAACCGGCTGGGGTTCCGGCACCTTATAACCCCGCCGCAGCCTTCAGCACCTCAAAATCGTCCGGCGGAGGGGCCTCGACGGTGCGGTAGCCGCCTTCAGGATGCGGAAAGACCAGTCTGGCAGCATGCAGCATCAGGCGTGGCGCGGCACGGCCCGCAAACGTCAGCGCCCCGCCATAACGGGCATCTCCGGCCAGTGGCCGGCCGATCGAAGCCATATGGACCCGCAGCTGGTGCATCCGTCCCGTCGCCGGATCCAGCTCGACCAGCGCCCCGTCGTCCGAGGCCGAAAGTGTGCGATAGCGGCTCAGCGCGGCCTGGGCCCCCGGCGTATCGGCGTCGACGGCGCGCATATAGCTCTCGCGGCCGATCTCCTGACGCAGCAGCGGTTCGTCGATGGCTCCCGCGCGAGGCTCGGGGGCGCAGGCGACCAGCGCCAGATAGGTCTTCTTGAAGCGCCGCGCCTGCATCGCCTTGCCGAGAAAACCGGCGGCGGGCTTGGTCTTTGCCGCCAGAATGACCCCCGATGTGTCGCGGTCCAGCCGGTGCACCAGATCGGGCCGCTTGCCGTTCGACCGGGCGAAGGCCCACAGCAGGTCATCCAGCGTATGCGCCTGGATACGCCCGCCCTGGCTGGACAGGCCCGCGGGCTTGTTGAATGCGATCACAGCCTCGTCCTCATGGATGACCCATGAACGGACGGCGGCGATGTCGGCTTCGCTCAGGGAAACGGGGGAACGGTCGGTCACCCCCTCCGCTTAGCGGAGCACGCCCCGCTTCGCCATCATGCGCGCATACCAAATGAAGAACAGCAGGGTAGCGGTGATGACAGCGCTGCTGATCATCATATTCGGGCCCATGACCTCCCCCCCGTCGGTCAGGCCATAGGTATAGACCAGACTGATCAGGAAGGCGGCCAGCGACACAACGAAGACCGGGACCGCCAACTTGCGGCGCAGCAATAGAAACCCGGACGCGAGGAAGGCACCGAATACGCCGATCGCCCAGACTGCAGTCATCCACGCCGGCATGGCATCGTAATGGGCGATCTGTTCCGGCGTCATCCCGGCAGATGCCATATAGGCCACGCCTTCCAGGTGGCTCATTACATAGTCGAACACGCCAATGGCGTTAAACAGCACGGCGATCACGCCGACGACCCACAGGTGCCAAGGCGTCTTTACGGTCATATCGGTCATCATCCCCTCCCAAGGTTGATCCATCGGCGGGAGGATGATCCGAAAACCGTGTTACGGCAACGCCGGGGACTCCGTGACCCGCCACGGTGGATCGATCCGGTTCTCGCCCGCAAAATACAGGCAGAAACGATTGCCGTCCGGATCGCGGAGCCAGGCCTCGCGCCACAACCAGCGCTGATCGACCGGGTCGCTGTCGAAGATGATGCCCGCAGCCTTGAGCGCTGCGACCCGGGTATCGAGATCGTCGCACTCGAAATAGACGCCCGTACCGGCCGGCGACAGCGTCTCGCCACGGTGGACCGAAAAGGTCGCGCCGCCGGGGCAGAGGAAGCGGGCATAGTGGTCGCTGGAGACGATCAGCTCCAGCCCGAGCCGCTGGTAGAAGGACCGGGCCCTCGGGATGTCCGTGACCTCGACGGTGACCTGATTGAGGTTCATGGAATCAGCCCCGGCATCGCCGCCCGCATCGCCGCCCAGCGGTCGAGCCGTTCCTTGACCTTGGCCTCGTGCCCCTCGCCCTTCGGCGCGTAGAAGACGCGGCGCTCCATTTCGTCGGGGAAGAAGTTCGCGCCGGAGAAGCCCTCGGGAGTTGAGGGGTCATACTGGTAGCCCTTGCCGTAGCCGAGCGACTTCATCAGCTTGGTCGGGGCGTTGCGGATGTGGGCCGGGGGCATGAGGGAGCCGGTTTCGGCCGCCGCTCGCTTGGCCGCCTTGAAGGCTTCATAGACGCCGACGGACTTGGGCGCGGCGGCCAGATGGATCACGGCCTGGGCCAGGGCCAGTTCGCCCTCGGGACTGCCCAGAAAATCATAGGTATCCTTGGCCGCATTGGCGACCAGCAGGGACAGGGGATCGGCCTCGCCGATGTCCTCGACCGCCATACGCACGATCCGACGCGCCAGATACAGCGGATCCTCGCCGCCGTTCAGCATCCGCGCCAACCAATAGAGAGCCGCATCCGGATCCGAACCTCGAACCGATTTATGTAATGCAGATATGAGGTTATAGTGTTCTTCTCTGCTCTTGTCGTAAGCAGGTGCGCGTTTCTGCAGGATGCCGGCCAGGGCCTGGACATCCAGCGGGTCGTCAGAGGTCAGGTCGAACAGCACCTCGGACATGGTTAGCAGATAGCGACCGTCGCCGTCGGCCAGGGCCACCAACGCCTGACGCGATTCCGGCGTCAGCGGCAGGGTCTTGCCCTCCTGCGTCTCGGCCCGAATCAACAGTTGATCGAGCGCAGCATCGTCCAGCCGTTTCAGCACATAGACCTGCGACCGCGACAGCAGCGCCCCGTTCAACTCGAACGACGGGTTCTCGCTCGTGGCCCCGACCAGGGTGATGACCCCCTCCTCCACGAACGGCAGGAACCCGTCCTGCTGGGCGCGGTTGAAACGGTGAATTTCATCGACGAACAACAGGGTCGACTGGCCTGCGGCGCGGCGCATCCGGGCCGCCTCGAACGCCTTCTTCAGGTCGGCGACGCCCGAGAAGACGGCCGATATCTGCTGGAACTGATACCCCGCCGCCTGGGCCAGCAGGCGGGCGATGGTGGTCTTGCCGGTGCCGGGCGGACCCCACAGTATCATCGACCCCAGTCGCCCGGCCTCGACCATGCGCCGGATCGGCCCGCCCGGCCCCAGCAGATGATCCTGACCCACCACCTCCTCGAGCGTACGCGGCCTCAACCGGTCGGCCAGCGGCGCGTCAGGAGGGTGGATGCCGGAGGCTTCGAACAGGTCAGTCATATACGGTCAGAGAATAAGCCCTACCGGCGCGCATTTCACGCATTACTATCCCTGTGGCAGAGGAGATCACCATGGCCGAACCCCACCCTGTGCCGCCCGGCGGCGTCATCCCCTATCTGACCATTCCCGCGCGCGGCGGACAGGCGGCGGTCGAATTCTACCGCGCCGCCTTCGGGGCCGAGGAATTGTTCCGCAACCTGGCTGATGACGGCGAGCGGCTGATGCATAGCCGGCTGGTGATCAACGGCGGTCAGGTGATGCTGTCCGACGAGTTCCCGGAATACGGCAATGAAGCGGACGTCGTGCCAAAGGGCGTCGCCCTGCATCTTCAGGTCGACGACGCCGACGAGTGGTGGGGCCGGGCCCTGCTGGCCGGGGCCGTGCCTGTGATGCCGATGGCGGATCAGTTCTGGGGCGACCGCTACGGCCGGCTTGCGGACCCGTTCGGCCACTGCTGGTCCATCGCCTCGCCGATCCGGACGAAATAGCTCAGCGCACCACCAGAACGCCGCGCTGGCCGCGTCGCTCAACCAACAGTTGTGATCCGCGCGGCAGATTGGCTAGTTGCCGGGTCGAGGTGACCGGACGATCGTTCACAGCCATGATGATGTCGCCGGCCTGAAGCCCGACGCCGCGCCGCGCATAGCTGTTACCGGCGACGCGCCCGACGATGACACCTGTGGCGAAGGGGTCGCCGCCCAGACTGTCAGCCAGGGCGGGGTTGAGCGCCAGCACCTGGGCACCGGTCAGGCCGCCGGACTGGATCGCCAGGGCCGCATCGAGGTCCGGATCGCCCGGCAGGCGCTGGACCCGGGTGGCCAGGGTTTCGCGCCGCCCGTCACGCAGCAGGCCGACCTGCACCGTATCGTTCGGCTCGCGCGTGCCGACGCGGAAATTGAGCCCGCCCTGGTCGTTGATCTCGGCCCCGTCGATGGCGGTGATGACGTCGCCGGGGCGCAGTCCGGCACGGGCTCCGGGCCCGCCCGCATAGACTTCGGTGACCACCAGACCCTGAGGCCGGTCCATACCGAGACTGCGGGCGATGTCGGCGCTGACGCTTTCGCCCTTCACCCCCAGCCACGGACGAATCACGGCGGTCGCTCCGCCAACGGCAGAATCCACCACGCGCTTGACTGCCGAGGCCGGCACCGCGAACCCGACCCCCGAGGACGATCCCGAGCGCGAGAAGATGGCGGTGTTGATACCGATCAGATCGCCGTCCATGTCGACCAGCGCCCCGCCCGAATTACCCGGATTGATGGCCGCATCGGTCTGGATGAAGGAGCCGCTGTCGGAAATGCCCGTCTCGGTCCGGTTCAGGGCCGAAATGATACCGTTGGTCACGGTCTGGCCGACCCCGAACGGATTGCCGATGGCCAGCACCAGATCGCCGACCTGCTGTTCCTCGCGGTCGTCGATATTGAGCGTCGGCAGGCGTTCGTTGACCCCCTCGAGTTGCAGCACCGCAATGTCCGAACGCTCGTCGGCCAGAATGATCCGGGCGGCGAACTCGCGACGGTCATTCAGCACCACCTTGATCTGCTGCATGCCGTTAATGACGTGATAGTTGGTCACCACCACACCCGTGTCCCGCACTATAACGCCGGAGCCGACCGAGCCGACCTGCTGGGCCCGCGGCCCCTGTCCGAACATCGACCAGAACGGGTCCTGGACCTGCTGAACGCCGCGCGCCGAGACATTGACCACGGCGGGGGCTGCAGTGCGGACCACGGGGGCAAAGCTGGACTTCATCGCCAGGGCGTCGCCGGGCACGACCCGGTTGTCGGCAAAGACGCCGTCCTGGGCCTGACTGTCGTTCGGCTGGCCGCAGGCCGAGAGCATCAGGGCGGAGGCGAGGGCGAGCGTACGCAGTTTCATGGTCATCCAATATGTCAGAAGGCCGAAAGCCGTACCATTTCGCTCCGAATTCTGGACCGTATCAAGGCGTCGGCACGGCTGGAACGACTGCCGATTCCTGACATTCGCCCGCCATCACGTCGATTCCGGCACCGCGTTCATGACGGTCGGCACCCGATGCAGGCGAAACGCCCTGTAGAACAGATCCTCAAGGTTGCGAAACCTTAATGCCGTTCCGGCTTGCGCCAGGCGGTCGCACAGGGCCACTCTGACGCCATGACAGCCGTGATCGATACGCCCGTGATTCAGGTGGTGGGGCTCACCAAGACCTACGGAACCGTCCGCGCCCTCGACGGGCTGGACCTCTCCATTCCCAAGGGCGGGGTCTATGGCGTACTGGGGCCGAACGGGGCCGGCAAATCGACCCTGTTCCGTATCCTGCTGGGCCTGATCCGGGCCACAGACGGGACCGCCAGTGTGATGGGCGGCGGGGTCGGCGATCTGTCTGCCATGCGCCGCATGGGCTCGATGATCGAGACCCCGCGTTTCCCGCCCTATATGACGGCGCGGCAGGTGTTGCGCTGGCTGGCGCTGGAGCATGGGGTGGCGGCCGAAGCCGACGTGCCCCGCTGGCTCGAGCGCGTAGGCCTGACCGAAGCGGCCGACCGCAAGGTGCGCGGCTTTTCTGTCGGCATGCTGCAGCGGCTGGGCGTGGCCGCGGCCCTGCTCAGCAAGCCCGAACTGATCATCCTCGACGAACCGACCAGCGGCATGGATCCCCCCGGTATCCAGGAGATGCGCGCCCTGATCCGCAGCCTGGCCGACGATGACGGCGTGACTGTGATTCTGGCCAGCCACCAGCTGCTCGAGGTCCAGCGCGTCTGCGACCGTTTGGCCATATTGAACAAGGGCCGGCTGGTGCGTGAAGGCGCGGTCAGCGAGCTGACTGCGGTAGGCGAACGCCTGCGCCTGTCGGTCAGCCTCGTCGACAAGGTGTTGGCGGTGCTGGGGACCCGGGGTGCGCGGGACGGTGAGGCCGTTCTGGCCGACGTCACCCGCGCCGAGGGTCCGGCCCTGATCCGCGGCCTGGTCGAACAGGGCGTCGACATCCATGAGGCGCGCTGGGTCGGTACCGATCTGGAGAGCATCTTCTTCACCGAGACGGGCGCAGTCCATGCGCCGGAGACGATCCATGCTGGTTGACGCCATCCGCGCCGAAGGCTTCCGCCTGTCGAAGAACAGGACTGCGCTGTTCTGGAGTCTTGGATTCGTGCCGATCATCGCGATGGTGATCGGGTCACTGACCAGTTTTGTGCTCAAGGGCAGCGAGACCAGGATCCTCGGCGACACCAAGATGCCGGACGAGCTGAAAGAGGCCCTTGCCCGCGGCACCCTCGACATGGCCGACGCCCTGGTCTCGGCTGTCGGCAGTCTCGCCAATCCGCTGGTGCTTCTGTTCGTGCTGATCGGGGCTGCAACGATCTATGCCGGCGACTACCGTTGGGAGACCTGGCGGTTGATCAGCGCCCGCAACAGCCGCTCTAACCTGCTGCTGGGCAAGCTGGCCGTCGTCGCAGTCCTGGCGCTCGCGGCGATGGCCTTCATGTTGATCTCCGGCGTAGTCGAGAACCTGATCAAGGCGGCCGTGTTCGAACGCACACTGACCTTCAAGATGACCGGCGAAAAGACATCCCATTTCCTCGGCTTCGCCGCCCTGTCGTGGCTGCGCATCATTCAGTTCGCGATGATGGGCATGCTGGCCGCCGTGGTGACCCGCTCCCTGCTGGCGGCCCTGTTCGTGCCGCTGGTGTTCGGGGTGGCGCAGTTCTTCAGCCCGCAGATGCTGGGTCCCATGGGCGTCATGCCCGATGCCTGGGTCTCCATCCTGATCAATCCGGGCGCGGCTACGGACGTGGTACAGGCCGTGATCGCAGGCGGAGAACGCTCGGCGGCCCTGCCCGATGGCATCCTGCTGAAAGCCTGGGTCAGCGTCGGTCTGTGGACCCTGGTCCCGCTGGGCGGAGCGCTGGCGTGGTTCCGGCGTCAGGACCTGTCGAAGGAATAGGCTGGACCCTGCAAGGGTTCGACGTAAGCTTTTCTTTCGTCTCGGAATCAAGGGCGCGCACGCCACCTTTGCGAAATGAATGAGGTGTTCGGATGCGACGCCCGGCAAACGCTTCATGGCTAAGCCCTCTTCTGCCGATCATTGTCCTGGCCCTTTCGTACGCACCGGCGTGGAGTCAGGTTCCGACCGACCCTGAACCCACGCAACTTGACGAGATCGTCGTCCAGGGCTCCCTGAGCGGGATCCCTCTCCGCGAGCAGGTCGAGACTTTCGTGGACACCGTCACGGATCCGCCGCTGGGGCGCGGCCCCGCGCGATGGTATGAGCGCGCCGGAGTCTGCGTCGGCGTGGCCGATCTCAGACGCGACGCGGCCCAGGCCATGGTTGACCGGGTGTCAGAGGTCGCCGTCACGCTCGGCCTGCCCGTCGGCGAGCCGGGATGCAGCCCCAATGTGGTCGTGATCGCCACCGATGACGCCTCGACCCTGGCCCGCGCTCTCGTCCAGCGCAGCCCGAACGCCTTTCGGCCCGACTACGCCGGCGCGGCCGGGTCTGTGCAGCAGTTGGAACTGTTCATCACCACAGATCGACCGGTTCGCTGGTGGCATGTCGCCATGCTGGTTACAGCCGATTCAGGCAGCCCGGCTATCCGCTTGCCGGGCGATCCGGTGCCACGGTTTATACGGGGAGAGGGCCTGCTGAACACAGCCATCCGAAACGAACTGCGGCGTGCCTTTGTGATCATCGACATCAATCAGGTCGATCACCTGACCCTGGGCAGCTCAGCGATTATGTCGCCATGGTCGCCTTCGTCCAGATTAATCCGGATGCGGAGGTCGGAAACTTTCCAACCATACTGAACGTCGTCGCCGATCCGGCGGGCGCGCAGGAGATGACCGACTGGGACCGGGCCTATCTGGCCGGGCTCTACGGCTCCGAACTGCGCCAGCGTAGCCCTAACGCCCAACTGGGTGACGTTGCGGGCCTGATGTTGCGCGACCGCCACCGGGCGGAAGACGCGGAAACGACGCCGCCGGGACCGAACGGCGACTGACCCCGCCAGCCCCGAAAGAATAAGGGCGGCCGGTTCGCACCGGCCGACCTTATTTCATTGGGATCGACGAAGCCTACGCTTCTTCGTCGCCCTCGACGGCAAAGACCGGACCCGAGTCCAGGCCCTTGGCGTCGGCGTCGCGATCAACGAACTCGATCACGGCCATGGCGGCGTTGTCGCCATGGCGATAGCCAGCCTTCATGATGCGGATATAGCCGCCGTTGCGGTCGGCGTAGCGCGGGCCGATCGTCTCGAACAGCTTGCCGACCTGCGGCACGTCACGCACCTGGCTGATGGCCTGACGGCGTGCGTGCAGGTCGCCCTTCTTGGCCAGGGTGACCAGCTTCTCGACGAAGGGACGCAGTTCCTTCGCCTTGGGCAGCGTGGTCGTGATCTGCTCGTGCTTGATCAGCGAAGCAGCCATGTTGGCGAACATGGCGGTCCGGTGTGCGCTCGTACGACCGAGCTTGCGATAGGCGGCGCCGTGGCGCATCGGGGTCTCTCCTACTCACCCTGGTTTCCGCCCCGCCTTTGATGGATGGCGCGGACCTGGGGTTCTCTCATTCTAACCGCTCCGCGATCCGGCCAGAAAACCTGGCAAAACCATGGGCGGAGGTTGAAACTAGATCTGGTCGTCGAACTTCTTGGCCAGGTCTTCGATATTTTCCGGCGGCCAGTTGGGCACATCCATGCCGAGGCTGAGCCCCATGGTCGTCAGAACTTCCTTGATCTCGTTCAGCGACTTGCGGCCGAAATTCGGGGTGCGAAGCATTTCGCCCTCGGTCTTCTGGATCAGGTCGCCGATATAGACGATGTTGTCGTTCTTCAGGCAGTTGGCCGAACGCACCGACAGTTCCAGCTCGTCCACCTTCTTCAGCAGGGCCGGGTTGAAGGGCAGGTCCGGCTTGCCGTCCACGGCTTCCGCGGGCTTCTTCGGCTCGTCGAAGGTGATGAAGATCTGCAACTGGTCCTGAAGGATGCGCGAGGCATAGGCCACGGCGTCCACCGGCGAGACCGCACCATTGGTCTCGACCTCGAGGATCAGCTTGTCATAGTCCAGCGACTGGCCCTGACGGGTCGGCTCGACACGATAGGCGACGCGCTTGACAGGCGAATACAGGGCGTCGACGGCGATCAGGCCGATCGGCGCGTCTTCCGGACGGTTCATTTCCGAAGCGACATAGCCCTTGCCGTTCTGGACGGTCAGTTCCATGCGCACCGATGCACCGTCGTCGAGCGTGCAGATGATGTGGTCGGGGTTCAGCACTTCGATGTCCGAGGGGACGTCGATCTGGCCGGCCGTCACGACGCCGGGGCCCGTGGCGCGCAGCGTCATGCGCTTGGGGCCTTCAGCGTGCATACGCAGCGCCAGCTGTTTGATGTTGAGCACGATGTCGACCACGTCCTCGCGCACGCCTTCCAGCGACGAAAATTCGTGAACGACGCCGTCGATCTGGATGGCGGTCACGGCCGCGCCTTGCAGCGACGACAGCAGCACGCGGCGCAGGGCGTTGCCGAGCGTCACACCGAAGCCGCGCTCCAGGGGCTCTGCGACCAGGCGCGATTTGCGCTGCGGGTCTGAGCTCGCCTCGATCTGCGGCTTCTCGGGACGGATCAGCTCTTGCCAGTTACGTTCGATCATGGGTGTCCCTCGAAAACGGAGTTCGTCGGTCCCGAACCTCTTGTGAAAGAGGGGCCTCGTCAGGCACGCCGGGACCGGCGGAGATAGTAAAGTGGGCGGCGGGGTAGCTTAGACGCGACGGCGCTTGGGCGGACGGCAGCCGTTGTGCGGCATCGGCGTGACGTCGCGGATGGTGGTAATGGTCAGGCCGACCGACTGCAGCGCGCGCAGGGCCGATTCACGACCGGAACCGGGACCCGAGACGTTGACTTCCAGAGTCTTGACGCCGTGTTCCTGGGCCTTCTTGCCAGCGTCTTCGGCAGCCATCTGGGCGGCGTAGGGCGTCGATTTGCGCGAACCCTTGAAGCCCATATGTCCGGCCGATGACCACGAGATCGCGTTGCCCTGGGCATCGGTGATCGTGATCATGGTGTTGTTGAAGGACGCGTTCACGTGGGCGACGCCCGAGGTGATGTTCTTGCGCTCGCGCTTCTTTACGCGACCCGGTTCCTTGGCCATGTGTCTGTCTTACTTCTTCTTGCCGGCGATCGGCTTGGCGGGACCCTTGCGGGTGCGGGCGTTGGTATGGGTGCGCTGGCCGCGGACCGGCAGGCCCTTGCGGTGACGCAGGCCGCGATAGCAGGCCAGATCCATCAGACGCTTGATGTTCATCGACGTCTCGCGGCGCAGGTCGCCCTCGACGGTGTGATCGCGGTCGATGGTCTCGCGGATCTGCAGGACCTCGGCGTCGGTCAGCTGGTTCACGCGACGGGCAGGCTCGATGCCGACCTTGGTGGTAATTTCCTTGGCGGCGTGCGAGCCGATGCCATGGATGTACTGCAGCGCGATCTCTACGCGCTTGTTGGTCGGGATGTTGACACCAGCGATACGGGCCACGAAGCTCTCCAGATGCGCGTTTGCGGACGCAACAAACGCTCCGGTCAACAGACCAGGAGCGCCGACGTCCTTCGCGGAAGCGCGTCTTATACAGGGGATTCCCGCCGCGTCAACGCCGAGGGCTGCCCTGATGGGCTCAGCGCTGCTCCGGCGCGCCCTGCGGGCCGAATTGAATGCCAAAAATGGCCTGGGCGTTTTCCACGACACGACCGCCCTCGGTCGGGGGCGCGGCCCTGAAGCGGACGACCTGGGTCAGCGCCGCCGCGCCGAACCCCTGCCCCGCCGGCGTCTCGCGCACCACACTGCAATTCTCCAGTCGGCTGTCGAGGCGAATGCGGCAGCTCAGCAGGACATTGCCGCTGATCCGCGCCCGTCGTGCCGCAGGCGGATAGGCGCGCTGGATTTCGGCGGACGAGGCACCGGCGACCAACCGCCAGCGCGTGCCACCACTGCCGGGCCCCGAGCCGGAGCCACGGCCCGTCCCGGTCCCTGTCCCCTCCCCGCCCTGGCCGAGGCCCGGCGTCGGTCCCGCCACGGGTGCTGCACCAACGACCAGAGTCGGCTCCGGTGCGGGTGCGGGCGGCGCTATCACTTCGGGCGGACGCGGCGCGGGATTGAGCGGTGTGTGGATGCGTGAGGGTGCCGCAGGCGCCCCGCCACCCCGGGTCCGTGCCGGCTCGACCGGTGGCGGGGCCGGCGGCAGCGGCGGGCGATAGAGAAAGACATTGACCGGGGGTGGCAACTCGGGCTGCGGAACCGGTGCGTCGGAACGCCCCATCACAGTGAACACGCCAAGATGCGCCAGGGTCACGACCACGGCGATGCCCAGCTTGCGTAGCCGGTCGGCATTCAGCAACGGGGGTTCAGGTTTCACGCGCCAATCCTATCACGCCCCACTGAACGCGCGGGACGCCGGATCGATCAGGCGCAATCAGACGGTGGGGCCGTCCAGCACCGCGTCGATCTCGGCTGCGACGGTCGCGATGGAGCCCATGCCGTCGATCTCGGACAACAGACCCTTGTCGGCATAGTAGGGCAGCAGGGGCGCGGTGTTGCGATTGTAGGCGTCCAGCCGGACCCTGAAGCTCTCCGGATTGTCGTCCGGGCGACCCTGATCGGCGAACCGGACAGCGACACGGTCCAGCAGGGCTGCGTCATCGACCTTGAGCCGGACCACATGGTCGATCTGCTTGCCCAGTTTGGCCAGCATGGCGTCGAGTGCCACAGCCTGGGCCACGGTGCGGGGGAAGCCGTCGAATATGGCCCCGCCGGCGTCTTCGGCCTCTTTCAGCCGGGCCTCGATCAGGGCGATGACGATGGCGTCAGACACCAGATCGCCGCGCGACATGATCGCCTGGCATTCGCGACCCAGTTCGGAGCCAGAGGCAATGGCCTCGCGCAACATGTCGCCGGTCGACAACTGGACCATGCCACGGGCCTCAACCAGTCGCTTGGCCTGGGTGCCCTTGCCCGCCGCCGGCGGTCCGAACAGAATCAGGTTCATCGCCGCCCCTTTCCGGTCCGATCTAGCGCCGGACGGGCGCGGTGACGCCCTTGCCGCGCGACTGGCCCCGGCCGCGGAGCTTGGCCTTCTTGATCAGGCCTTCGTACTGGTGGGCCAGCAGATGGGACTGGATCTGTGCCACCGTGTCCATGGTCACCGAGACCACGATCAGGATCGAGGTGCCGCCGAAGGCGAGAGCCATGCCGAAATTCGCGATGACCATTTCCGGCAACAGGCAGACGGCGGTGATGTAGATGGCACCGATCGTCGTCAGCCGGGTCAGGACATAGTCGAGATACTCGGCCGTCCGCTTGCCCGGACGAATGCCCGGCAGGAAGCCGCCGTATTTACGCAGGTTCTCGGCCGTGTCCTCGGGATTGAAGGTGATCGAGGTGTAGAAGAAGCAGAAGAAGATGATCAGCGCGCCGTACAAGAGCATGAACACGGGCTGGCCGTGCTGCATCTGGGCGGTGACCACCGGCAGCCAGTCCATCCACGGCGGCAGGTCCGCATTGGCGGTCATCTGGGCCACAGTGGTCGGCAGCATCAGCAGCGACGAGGCGAAGATCGGCGGAATGACGCCGGCGGTGTTGACCTTGAGTGGCAGGAACGAACGCTCCCCCCCGGCCATCCGGTTGCCTTCCTGTCGCTTCGGATACT